>Ga0180432_10004147_pt1 | contig 20066 bp, 16 predicted proteins | sample SS_ome_10_FD_132414 | JGI IMG/M metagenome (GOLD analysis project Ga0180432, IMG submission 132414) | Hypersaline lake sediment archaeal communities from the Salton Sea, California, USA - SS_1_MS_2 metaG | ecosystem: Environmental > Aquatic > Non-marine Saline and Alkaline > Hypersaline >...
CGCAGGGCCGTCCGTGACCTGACTTCCCCCCGCATAATGGCCGTACACCGTTTGTATACATCGCCTTACAATCATCACCCTCCACGCCACGCCTCCAGCTTGGCCGCGATGCTGCTCCCGCAGAGTGGAACATTGCAAATCTGCGGTGTTACATATAATGGATGCCCCGTGGCGATGCGAAACAGGAGACGCTGGGGCTGTTGAAAAGGGTCGCTATTGGCCCGCCAGGGACATGTGGCCATTGCCGGCGACCTGTCCCGCCGGCAGACGGGTCCAGGCCAGGGCTTCTGGCCTTGGTCTCCCCGGCAGAACCTCCCCTGTCGGTTACTGCCGACCAGCCCGCTTCACCGGGCTTCGTTGCGGCGTAGAGATAAACCCGCTGAAGCGGGCTGACCAGTGAGAGAACGAGGGGGTGTGTCGGCCTCAGACCAGGGCTAAAAGCCTCACCTTTACCCACATCTTCCGTGCGAGGCAGTGGAAGGGACGTACAGCCCAACGGGCTGACACTCAACAGCCCAGGGCAGAGCCGGCGGCCGCAGGCCGCGGCGCCGCCCTGGGTTAGCACGCGCAATGACGATCCAAGCACCAACGGTGCGCCACGGAATCTCACCTCTTGGCGGTCGCGCCCCCTTGGGGCTTGCAGCCTGTAGGGCCCAACGCCTCCGGGCCACCCGGACCCGCATTCAACAGCCCCCTGTCACAACATCTTGAGAATACGGACGTCTTCACGCGGCCGGTTGTCTAGAATACTCCTGTACAGGAATCAGGGCTGACCGCGTGATTGCGCGCCTTTATCCGCAACTGCTATCTCGCCTGAATCACTGTAAGCGGAAATCATGGCGGGTATTGTAGCGACAACTCGCCTTCTGGGCCGCCGGCCTTGTTTCGTAAGGCGCGCAATAGACCTTGCAGGCTACAGCCGGAGCAACATCAATGCCTCATGTATTCGTCTCGTATCGTCGCAGTGACAGCCAGCATATTACGGACCGCATCTACGAGCGGCTCGCTCATCACTTCTCGAAAGAGAACGTGTTCAAAGACGTTGACAGCATCCCTTTGGGCACTGACTTCCGGTCGGTCATCGCGGATGCAGTCAAGCAGGCGGACGTTTTTCTGGCGGTAGTCGGCCCCACCTGGATTGCCGCGACTGACGAAAGAAACACGCGAAGGCTCGATGATCCGAGTGATTTTGTTCGGATAGAGACTGAAGTGGCCTTGGCGAACTCCATCCCCGTCATCCCGATCATGGTCGGTAATGCCAGTATCCCTCCCGCACAAGAACTGCCCGAAAGCCTCAGAGACCTGCACTTTCGCCAGGGACAGGCCGTCCGCCCCGATCCAGACTTCCAGAACGACATGTCGCGACTGATCTCGTCTATTGAGAAGATCTGTGGCATCCACCATACATCATCTCGCCCGTCACCCGAGCAACGTGTTAGTCCCGAGTTTGTCGAACTCGTGAAGCACCGTGCGGAGATGGTGCTGGCATACATAGAGGAGCAGAAACAGGCAGCGATCGCGGATGCTCAGCGCCACATGCACGCAACGCAGTCATGGATGGCTATCGCACGGCGGTACGAACAAGACTGCGACCTGTTCTTGAAGCTCCACGGGCAGTATCTGGCGGCCGTCAACGATGGCCGAACCCAAGTGGCCCATGAGATACTCGGCGACATGTACAAGCTCATCTACCGGTGTCGGCACGAGCCGCACAGAGAGCCGCCGTCCTTGTGCATGGGGTAGACCATGGCGTGCTCAACTCCGGGATGCCGCTGGTCGCCCGTGCCTCGCGCTGCTGATCCTTGACGTTCGACAGGACAAGAACGATATGAGAAGCCCGAAACCGATAACGATCGTGCGCTGGGTCGCGCGCGCGTGGTCTGTTGCTTCCGTCGGATTCCTGTGCGTGTTCCTGTTCGTCTACGGACTGCCACCCCTGACGGTCAAGGGCGTGCTGTTCCCCTTCGGGGTCATGCTTGGCCTGGTACTGGCGTGGCGGTTCGAGACAGTCGGCGGCGGTGTTGCAGCGCTCTGCATTCTCGTGTTCTACGCGATTGAATACTCGAGTCACGGCAGATTCCCGAAAGGTCCCTGGTTCTTCCTCATCGCAACTCCCGGTCTGATCTTCATCTTGTGCGGCTGCATGAGAATGATGAAGATGGACCTCGATGCTGGCGAACCGGGCGTTCCCGGCGACGCGTGACGGCGTGGCTGAACGTGGTCGTCAGGTTTGAGAAGACATGAATAACCCGAGGAATTCCGAATACGTCCGCAGACCTGATGCCAGGGGGCATCTCAAGGTCATGGAGCTGCTGCGCGCGTGGGACCCCGTCGGCGTTCTCGACGATCGCGACTGGCCCAGGGACGAGTACGACATGTACTCCGCCCCGATCGTCCGGATGCTTGACGACGGTGTGTCCGAGGACGACCTGTACGACCACCTGAAGCGCATTGTGACCGAGCGCATGGAGATCCCCTGCGACGAAGTCAAGACCAGGCGGACCGCACGGGAACTCATGGAGTTCTGGAAGGAATCGAAAGCCGAACGATGACGTGAAGACACGGGGACGCTATCCTGCTTCCTGTTGACGGCAGGACGGCAGGACGGCAGGCTGGTAGGCCCTGGCCATGCCTGGCATGGCTCGAGGGGCATGGGGCAGCGTCCCCTAATGCCCCAGAAGGGAGCCCTCGACACGATGGGACGAGACGTTTTCATCAGCTACGCCAATCAGGATGTGCAGACGGCCGAGACTGTCCTTACCTATCTGGAGAGAGAGGGGATCACGTGTTGGATCGCCCCAAGGGATGTTGGGCCCGGGGAGGAGTTTGACCAGGCCATTCTTGACGGCATTGACTGTTCGGGCGCGGTGGTCGTGGTACTGTCCAACTCGTCAAATGTCTCTCGCTTTGTCCAAGCTGAGGTCAACCGAGCTTTCGCCAGAGGGAAGACGATCTTCACATTGCGGATCGAGAATGTCATCCCCAGCCGCCAGCTCGAATTGTATCTCGCTCGTCGTCAGTGGCTTGACGGTTTCCCCCCTCCAATTGACCAGAAGCTCAACAGACTTGTGTCGGCCGTCAAGTCACTGCTCGGATACAACCATGAGAGGACGCGCCCCTCTGCTCAACGCACAGTACCGGAAGATCCAGGATACTCTCCACGATTCAGTACATACGTGACGCTCTGTGGAAATGACCTGCAGTCCCATCTGAATGCATATCCCCGCTTGGACGACCGGGCGTTTCGGTTGCACACGTTTCGTCTGTTCTTCACAAGTGGCAACGGGTTCTTCGAGAAGGTCGAGACAGATCTTCTGGCCGCTGTATCCACGCCGAGCGATGGCAGGAAGGCCCGCGAAGTGCTCGAATGGTTGAGAAGCTACAAGGAATATGACGCTACCCATCTGTCTCCTTTGGAGCCCTTTGCGAAGAGCGGGGACACTCGAATAACACCTTTTGGCCAGGAACAGCGCGAGGTCTTGGACGCTGTGATTTCCAGGCTTGAAGAGGGATTGTCATTGTTCAAAACGTAGATCGCATGTGGTCTGACCATACGCTGGACCGGAGCCGTCGATCCAGTGGGAGTTGCCGGGACGGTTAACCGCCGCGCCGGAACGCGGTCGTTCGGCAGAGGAAACAGGATGAGAGTCATCACAGCCTTCATGATCGCGGCGCTGGGGTTGGCAGGTCCGGCTTCACCTGCGGCGGACGCCCTGCCGTCGGGTCGCGCGGGGCCCTGGGTCATCCCCAAGGACCACAAGGCGACGTGGTGGCAGCGCCCCCTGGCCATGGCCGACCTGAACGCCGACGGACGCGTGGACCTGGTGGGTATGCTGATCCACGACGTCAAAGGCAAGCTCCCCGCGAACAAGGCCGCCGTCTACATGATGACCTACACGGGCAAACGTCCCGCGGCCGACAACTGGTCAACCCACGTGATCAAGTGGGGCGACGGGGCGGACGGTCAGAGGAAGTTCCGGGGCGAGAAGTGGGACCACTGCCGTTTCAGCGACGTCGACGGCGACGGTGATATCGACATCGTCGGGAACTGCGAAGAGCACTATGATGCGCGGCGGAAGACGAGCTTTGGCGTCGTCTGGTTCGAGAATCCGAGAATCTCGAATTCCGGTCGTGGTGACGACGGGAAGAAGGGAAGGTGAACACCCTCGGGTGGGTGTGAATGCAGGGCGCCGGACGGGAGCCAGTACGGAAAACAGGGCCATTCGTGACTGTCCCTGTTTTCCCAGGCGTGCAGTCCGTATTGGCGGGTGCATGGCATCAACGCCATCACACCGCGATTCTACTGCTTCGGTTTGTCGACATCGGTCGGCTGGCGATAGTTGATTCCCGCCGCGTCCAGGCGTTTGAAATGGGTCTCAAGGCGCCTGAAGAACTCGGCGTAACTGCGCCCCGCGTCCGGTTCCGGGGACCAGGCAATCTCGCACAGGGCGCACGCGCGAGGGTAGGTCTGATAGAGGATGTGCGGAAAGCTCTTCATCCTCTCGCCCCACAGGTTGGCCTGGGCGCCGAGGACCAGTTTCGGATTGATCTGCCTGATATGGTCGGGCAGCGGCTTCAGTTCGTAGGCCCGACGGAGCGTGATCACCGAGCGGCCGAAGCCTTGCGGCTCGTTCTTCTTGTCGGGCGACTGCCAGTAATCGAAGTAACAATGGGCCGTCGGTGTCATCACCAGGAACTGCCCGTTCTCGGCGGCTTTCCTGATGAGCTTGTCGGACCGGCCGCTGCGCCAGTACATGCCGATGGCGCCGGGTTTGGCTCCACTCTCGAGAATTTCGTCCCAGCCGACGAGCGTGCGCCCCTTATTCTGAAGATAGCTGGACATCCGGCTGACGAAATAGCCGTGCAGTCCGGTGACGTCTTTGATGTCCTCATCCTTCATCCGCTTCCGACAGTCGGAGCATTTCCTCCAGTTGCGTTTTCCGCATTCATCGGCACCGATGTGGATGTGCTTGCCCGGGAAGATCTCCAGCATTTCATCGAGGATGTTCTGCAGGACTTCGTACGTCTTTTCCTGACCGGGGCATATCTCGCCGCCCCCCATCCGCTTTGAATCGACCGTGCAGCCGCACTCCGGACAGCCGCGAAGAAGGCCCCCGCAATGGCCCGGCATCTCGAATTCCGGCACGATAGTGACAAAGCGCTTCTTTGCGAAGGCGACCAGGGATTTCAACTCGCCTTGTGTGTAATAGCGGCGGGCAGGCCTGTGATAGGTCTGGTTCTTGACCCGCTGCGGGTCGGCCTGGTTTCGTGCTTTGTCCGGGGTGAGGTTCGGGTACCGCTTTACCTCGACCGTCCAGTTCTGATGATCGGTGAAGTGGACCTGCAGCGTGTTGAGCTTGTGGAGCGCCAGGTAGTCGACGTACTGCTTCAGTTCGTCAATCGTCCAGTAATGCCTGGCCGGGTCGATCAGGAGTCCCCGCCACGCGAACCGAGGCTTGTCCCAGACTCTCGCCCAGGGAACGGCCAACTTCTCGACCGGCGCCGCCTTGGAGATATTCGGCTCATCGGCCGGCCGCGGCGGACGGACTGTCTGCTTTCCGCCCAACGTCCCCTCGACCATCGCCGGGGCGCGAAACGCCTCCGGCGGGGCGAGCTGCAAGAGCGTTATCCCGCCGTAGAACGCGCCGGCCGCCTTGGGGGCCCGGATCAATACGCCGTCTTTCGCGATCGATAGAGAGTAGCCTTCATCGCCCAGTGTGGGATCGGCTTTGGCGGTTGTCAGCAGCACGGCAGCAGGCACGACGCCATTCGCATTCGTCGGCGCGGCCGTCACTTTCTGACCAAAGGCCAGCGACAGACGACTGGCCAGGTAGTCCGCCGCATCGCCCAGACGTGCATCACCCCTCGTATACAGGATCTTCGTCGCCGGCGTAAGCGTGAAGCGGCCCGATGCGATCTTCACCTTGACCGGCTGTGGGATCAGCGCCGGCGCGTCGGCGGCAAGCGAAACGCAACAGGCAAGCGAGAGGACGGTTGCAGCGGCAATCCAGATTGCGCAGTCCATGGTATGGGCTCCTTGACCCGGGATTTCCCAGATGGTCTTCGGCCGCCGTCGGCCTTCCTGACGATCCTAACACCGATTCCACCATCCACAAGCACCGATTCTTCTGGATGACGAGACAATCAGGCCGGAAAATAGGAGAAGACTTGGAAGAGCGAACAACGCGCTCCATTGCCGCTGATGAGTTCGCACGTTGGGCGGAGGGAAGGAAAGCAACATGATGGTTCTTACGCGATACGCATTGGTCTTGTCGTGTCTCGCCTCGGCGGCGGCGGCTTCGGCAGAAACGACCGTTCTGGTTGAAGCGGAGAGCTTTGCGGAACTCGGCGGGTGGGTGGTCGACCAGCAGGCCATGGACCAGATGGGGTCGCCCTGCGTGCTGGCCCACGGGCTGGGCGTGCCGGTTGCCAACGCGGTGACGACGGTTGATATGCCCGCCGCCGGCCAATACCGCGTGTGGGTCCGTACGCGCGACTGGGTTGCGCCGTGGAAGGCCCCGGGCGCCCCGGGCAGGTTTCGGCTGTTCATTGACGGCAAGCCGCTGAAGACCGTCTTCGGAACCGAAGGGGCCGAGTGGCACTGGCAGGACGGCGGGACCGTCACGATCGGCAAGGGAACGGTCAGGCTGGCCCTTGACGACCTTACGGGCTTCGACGGACGGTGCGATGCGATTCTTCTCAGCACCAACCATCGGCTCACGCCGCCGAACAAGGACCCGGAGATGGGTGCTTTCCGAAGGAAGTTGCTCGGTTATCCCGAGACGCCGCCTGAAGCCGGGCGATACGACCTCGTCGTTGTCGGTGGCGGCATGGCCGGCTGCTGCACGGCCGTCAGCGCCGCACGGCGCGGGTGCCGCGTGGCCTTGATCCAGAACCGGCCCGTACTGGGCGGCAACAACAGCTCCGAGGTCCGCGTGGGGCTTTCGGGCCTGATTCACCAGAAGCCCTACCCGAAGCTGGGGAACCTGGTGGACGAGATCGGACCCGTCGGGCACTGGAACCTCTGGGAGGCCCGACGGGACCCCGACTCGCCGCGGAGCAAGCGGATACTGGACGTCATCAGGACCCGTCCCGAGAAGAAGATCCACAATGCCGGCCCGCCCACAAACTATGAGGACCGGAGGAAGACACGCGTCGTGCGCGCCGAGAAGAACATCCAGCTCTTTCTCAACATGCACGTCAACGGCGTCGAGATGGATGGCCGCCGCATCGCGTCGGTCATCGCGCAGAACATCCGCACGGGCAAACGGCTGAGATTCAAAGCCCGGCTGTTCGCCGACTGCACCGGCGACGGGAATCTCGGGTTCCTGGCCAAGGCGGATTACCGCGTCGGCCGCGAGCCGCGATCTCAGACCGGCGAGAAGCTGGCTCCCACGCGGGGCGACAAGCTCGTCATGGGCACGTCGGTGCAGTGGTACGCGATCAAGGAGAAGGCCCCTTCCACGTTCCCCGATTGTCCGTGGGCCGCGCAGTTCGACGAGACGAGCTGCATCAAGGCCACCCGAGGTGACTGGAACTGGGAAACAGGCGCCCAACGCGACCAGGTCGCCGAGATCGAGCGCATCCGCGACTACGCCCTGCGCGTGACCTACGGCAACTGGGCCACGCTCAAGAACCACGACCGATTCCGGAGCAGGTACGGCAACTGGCGGCTGGCGTGGGTGGCCTACATCGGGGGCAAGCGGGAATCCCGCCGGCTTCTGGGAGACGTCATACTCCGGCAGCAGGATATCGAGAATCGCCGGGAGTTCCCCGACGCCTGTGTGACGACGACCTGGTCGATCGACCTGCACTATCCCCGCCCAACGCCGGGCTACAAGGGCGAGCCCTTCCGCTCGACAGCCAGGCACGTGAAGATCCGCCCGTACCCGATCCCGTACAGGTGCCTGTATTCGCGAAACATTGAGAATCTCATGATGGCCGGACGCAACATCAGCGTAACGCACGTGGCGCTTGGGACGGTGAGGGTGATGCGAACGGCAGGCATGATGGGAGAAGCGGCAGGCATGGCGGCGTCCCTGTGCAGGACACACTCGTGTGATCCGCGTACGGTGTACGAGAAGCACTTGACGGCGTTCAAGGCACTGCTGCGAGAGGGCGTGCCGCCTGGCGTCAGCCGGGCCAGAGGCAGATGAACAAGGCAATCCTTGGCGTGGCTGCCGTTTGCGTGCTTGCGGCCCTCGGGGCGTTTCTCCTGTGGGCAAGGGCGCCGAACAGCACGATCTTACGGAACTCCAGCGGCGCTGAAATCACCAATGCGCACCTGTCCGTTCAGAGCCTTGACGGAACGAAAACGCTGTCAAAAAAGGCCGAGAAGATCGGCGCAGGCGAATCCCTTGTCCTGCGACACAGCCTGACCGATTCCAGGGCGACGGTCTCGTTCCGTCTCGAAGGGAAGCAACACCGGTACGCCCGGAACTACGTGGACCTCTGGACCGGCGAAGGCTGGATACTGGAGATCATGCCGGACGGGTCAGTCCAGTCCGGCTACCGGAGCACGAAGGAACAAGGCTCCGACTGACCGGCGGCCTCGCCAGGTGCCGAGGGCCATGCTCCTGCTCGCCCCGTCCTGCGAAGCCCGCAGGGCGGAGCAGGAAGCGGACATACCCCGAAGGGACACCCCGTTGGGGGGCCTGTACCCTTCTCCGTCCATGGCGAGCACGTACGAACGGCGCGCGGGCGGTCCCGTCCTCGGCGTCGTCCTCGGTCGGTCCGACCGAAACGACCGAACGACAGAGGACGAGGACGACATGGACCGGCTACCGGCTACTGACGACCGGCCAGCCCTTCCCCGAACAGCGCCTCGGGGTCTGGCGTGCCGAGTTGGTTGCGAGCCAGCACGCCGCCGACAGCCAGGAAGCCCCCCCCGGCGGCGAGCAAGACTCCCACGCCCAGCGGGAGGTATGTCCCCGAACTCGTGCCCGGCTCCAGGACCGCCCGGTCGGGGTCGTCCGGATCGTAGTACACGGTGACCTCGGCGCCCTTGGGGTAGCGCCTGACCATCGCCCTGGCCGCACTCGCCTTGGCACTCGTGGCGCCGAAGGACACCCGCCTGGCGATGTGCTTGCGGCCTGAGACGGCGTAGTCGTATACGATCCGGGCCGTGTGGCTCGTCGACCTTCGGCGGTTCCTTCCGGCGCCGCGCGAGGAGATGCCCCTTTTGACTTGGCTGACGATCACGCGGCCTTTGACCGAGGGCCACGACGCGCTGGCGTCGGCGCCGGTGAGTTCGTTGATCCCGACGATCCCAACCACCAGCCCGGCCGCGGCGAGCGCAAGGCCGAAGACGATCGTCGAGGTACGGCTGAGTTTTTCCCGCGTGTCCTCGTTCATTCTCATTGCGTACCCTCCATCTGGAGTACCCTACCGAAAGAATCGGCAATACGGGGGCCGGTCTTGACATCGGCAAAGCCTTCCCCGCCGCCCGCATGACAAGCCGGCGGGAAGCCTGGCGACGTGGCCCTATGGCCTCGGCGGGGATATCCGCCGAGGCGTGGGCGCCTTGACGCGCCCGGCGGGACGCTGGCCGGCGCCCGGCCGCGCTCCGTCGCCCAGGTCGCGCCGGGCCTTGTCGGCCAACGCCAGAAGACGCTTGACCACGTCGGGATGCTCGCCCGCGACGTTCCGGTCCTCGTGGATGTCGGCGGTCAGGTCGAACAGCTTCAGGGGCGTCTTGCCCGCCGGCCTGCCGCGGCGACGCCCGGTCGGCGCGACGGGCAGGTACAGCTTCCACCGGCCGGACCGGACGGCCTGCAACTGGGCCATGCGATAGTAGTAGAACGCCTCGTGGGGCGAGGCGGCGCCTTTGCGCCCCGCCAGCAGCGGCCAGATGTCCTTCCCGTCGATGGTGCGGCCCGCGGGCAGAGCCGCCCCGGCCAGGCGGGCGAACGTCGGCAGCAGGTCCATCGTCGAGGCCAGCTCGTCGCACGTGCGCCCGGCGGGGACCTTCCCGCGCCAGCGCACGACGCAGGGCACGCGCATGGCGCCTTCGGCCGTCGTGTAGCCCCACCCGCGAAGCGGGGCGTTGGACCCGTGACGCCGGTCGACCGACCCGTTGTCCGACGTCCAGGCCACCAGCGTCCGGTCGTCCAGGGAGAGTGTCTTCAGCGCGGCGAGGATCTGCCCGGTCGACCCGTCGATCTCCTCGACCGCGTCCCCGTACGTGCCGTTGCCCGACCTGCCGCGAAACGCCTCCGACGCGAACGACGTCTTCGTGCTGCCGGGCATCGCGTGCGACAGGAACAGGAAGAACGGCCCGGCCTTGTTGGCGGTGATGAACCGGACGGCCTGTTCGGTGTAGCGCCGGGTCAGCGTGCTGCGATCGCACCGGGCCTCGACGACGGTGTCGTTTCGCATGAGCGGCAGCGGCGGCCAGCCGCGGTCCGGGCGGGCCGTCATGTCGTCGCTGTAGGGAATGCCGAAGTAGGTGTCGAAGCCCTGGGCGGTGGGCAGGAACGGCTTCTGGTCGCCCAGGTGCCACTTCCCGATGCACGCGGTGGCGTACCCGCGCCTCTTGAGCACCTCGGCCAGGGTGACCTCGGCCGGGCTGAGCCCCTTGGGACTGACGGGAAACAGCACCAGCCCCCCCCGGGCGCCCACGTGCATGTTCACCCGGCGCGGGTAGCAGCCGGTCATGAGGCTGGCGCGGGACGGCGTGCAGACCCCGCTGGTCACGTAGAAGCTCGTCAAGCGCATGCCCTCGGCGGCCATCCCGTCCAGGTGCGGCGTGCGGTTCCTCTTCGAGCCGAAGCAGCCCACGTCGCCATAGCCCAGGTTGTCGCAGAGGATGATGATAAAGTTGGGCGGCTTGCCCGGGGGCGCCGTTGCGGGCGCCGTTGCGGCCCCGTGCGCGGCCGCGGCGCCCGCTCCCACCGCGCCGCCAAGGGCGGTCGCCTTCAGGAGGTCCCGACGTGTCACGTTCTTTCGCATGGTCGCCCTCTTTCTGGAATCCCGTAGATGATAGGGCGCCGCGGGGCTGTTGGGAAAGCACATCAGGCGATAACCTGGCTGGGCACGCCTCATTGAGCCTTGTGGGCTGTCTGCCGCGACCCGTACCTTCTTGTCGGGCGGGGAACCGGACGATACAATCCGGGCCGCGATGCTCCGAGAAAGGACCCATCCATGACAAGCAGGCAAGGCGGCAAACGGCGGGTGGTTCATCGTGCACTGGCGGGACTCGTGATGCTCGGCGTCTGCGGCGCGGGTGTTGCCGGCGGCGAGCTTGTGCCCTCGCCCGAGCCCGACTGGCCCCAGTGGCGCGGGCCCCGGCGAGATGCCGTCAGCACGGAGACCGGCCTGCTGGACGCTTGGCCCGAGGGCGGGCCCAGACTGCTGTGGAAGCTCACCGGCATGGGCAAGGGCTGGTGCTCCCCGATCGTCGTGGGCAACACGCTGTACATCGGCGGGGACGTCAGCGCCAGGCTGATGATCTTCGCCCTCGACCTGGACGGGAAGATCAAGTGGAAGGTGCCCAACGGCAACGCGTGGAAGCGGTCGCACCCTGGCAGCCGGGCCTCGTGTGCCTACAGCGAGGGCAAGATCTACCAGATGAACGCCTACGGCCGCGTGCTCTGCCTCGACGCCGACACCGGCAAGCACCAGTGGAACGTCGACATCCTCAATCGCTTCGGCGCCAGGCAGCCCTACTTCGGCACGTCCGAGTGTCTGCTGATCGACGGGAAGAACGTGATCGTCACGCCGGCGGGAAAGACGGCCCTGATCGCGGCGCTCGACAAGACCACGGGCGAGACCGTCTGGACGGGCAAGGCCGCCCCGGAGCCCACCGAGGTGGCCGGCTACTCCTCCCCGATCCTCGTGACGCTCGGCGGGCGAAAGCAGATCGTCGCGACCACGTCGTTCCGGACCTTCGCCGCCGACGCCGAGACAGGCAAGGTGCTCTGGACGGTCGGGCTGAAGTTCACCCGGAACGCCGCCAGCACCATACCGGTGCTCTGCGGGGACGCGGTGTTGATCACCAACTGCAACGTGAAGGACCAGTCCTCGCACATGCTTCGCGTGGCGGCCTCGAACGACAAGGCCGACAAGATCTGGACGCTTCCCCTTCGGAACCTGAGCGGCAGCGGGGTCTACGCGGCGGGCAGCCTGTACATCTCCGGCGCCCGGCAGCTCAAGGGCTACCTCTGCCTGGACCCCAAGACCGGCAAGACCAGGGCCTCCCTGCCCGAGCCCATCACCGCCGCCGGCATCTGGGCCGACGGAAAGCTCTTCCTCCAGGGCGACACCGGCCGCGTCTTCATGCTCGAACCGACCGCCGACGGCTTCAAGACGCTCGGGCAGTTCCCCGTGGTCCCCCCGGTCAGGCGGAAGGACGCCTGGGCCCACCCGGTGATCTGCCACGGCCGGCTCTACCTGCGCTACCACGACACGCTGTTCTGCTACGACATCAAGGGCAAGTAGAGGCTCGCCCCCCCCGCCGGACCTTCCCTGCTCCCCGCTAACGGCAGACAGGGTCACGGGATGGACTGGATGGAATACAGAACGGGAGATCAACGCCTGAAGAAAATACAAGGCCGACGGGTAAGACCGGGCGGATGGGACGAGGAAATGTGTATTCTCTGGGAAAGACCGGCCGAACAACACGCCCCAGCGAACGCGGACAAGCCGCGCCGCTGAGCTTGGACGTTCGGGCCAGAGGGAATAATGATCAATAACAGTACATCCAGACGAGAGTTTCTGCGGACATTGACAATCACGGCAACGGGCCTTGTCATGTCATCCCGAGTTTCAGCGAAGAAGACGGAATCCGCTCGGCCCAACGTCATCCTTATCATTGGAGATGACATCTCCGCCGGCGACTTTGGATGCTATGGGCACCCGAGTATCCGGACGCCCAATATTGACAAGCTGGCTTCAGGTGGGTTGCGTTTCACCAACGCGTACCTGACGACCAGTCAATGCAGTCCCACGCGCTGCAGTGTTATCACGGGGCGATACCCGCATAACACTGGGGCTCCGGAATTGCACACGCCGCTACCCAAGGGGCAGGTCATGTTTCCCGCACTCCTCAGGCAGGCTGGATACTACACGGCCGCAGCGGGAAAGTGGCATATGGGGACGTACGCCAAGAGCGCCTTTGACAGAATCGTGGACAGCGGCCCGGGGGGAGAGGAACGCTGGGTGCAATGCCTGAAACAAAGACCGAAGAACAAGCCTTTCTTCATGTGGTTTGCTTCCCACGATGCACACCGCGGATGGTCAAAGGACAAGGATGCACAACCTCACTCGCCCGACGATGCGGTCATTCCGCCCTACCTGATCGATACGCCCGCCGTTCGGAAGGACATGGCGCAATACTATGATGAAGTACAGCGTCTCGACAGGTACACCGGAGAGGTGGTCAAGGAACTGAGGCAACAGGAAGTACTTGAGAACACGTGTATCTTCTTCATGGCCGATAACGGTCGCCCGTTTCCACGGTGCAAGACGCGACTCCATGACAGCGGGATAAAGACGCCTTTCGTGGTGCATTGGCCCCGCGGACTAAAAGGCGGAACTGTAGTGTGTCATTCATTGGTGAGTGCTATCGATATTGCCCCCACGATTCTGGAACTGGTTGGACTGAAACCGACTCAGAGCCTTCAGGGCGTCAGCATGATGCCGCTGTTGGCCGATCCGGCGTCCTCTATACGGCGTTACGTATTCGCTGAACACAATTGGCATGCCCAGATCGCACATGAACGTATGGTTCGACACGGGAATTACGTCTATATCCGCAATGCGCATCCACAACTGCCCCAGATCTGCGGCCTGGACGCACAATGTCCTCAGAAAGAGCTGCGAGCCCTGGCCGCTCAAGGTAAGTTGACTCCCGCACAGATGGATCCGCTCCTCGAGCCTCGACCGGCCGAAGAACTCTTTGCTCTACGTGATGACCCCCATCAGATAAAGAACCTCGTGAAAGATCCGAAGCATCGCAACGTCTTGGGAATGCTTCGAAAGCTCATGGACGAATGGCAACGCCGTACAGGCGATACAACACCCCCATTGGACAAAGCGACACCCGACCGGTTTGACCGGAGAACAGGCAAACCCATTCACGGGAGAAGCGGCAGGCCGAAACCCGGCGTTGTTCCCGGGCAAGCAACCAAGGCGTCACAGATCAATGATCCCGGTCCACGATAACCGAACAGGGGAATGCACTCGATTCAAGACGGATGCGCCATCGTGAGCGCGTGATGCCTGACCTTCCGCCGTCTTGCGGCTTATCCCGTTTCACTTGACGGCGCGCGGCACGTAAGCCGCTACAGGCTCTCGGCGACCTCGCGGGCGATCCGGACCCATTCGCCCAGGCGCTGCGGGGCGTTCTGGACGGTATGGACGTCCTTGAGGGTGATCTCGACGGCCAGGCCTCGGCAGGCGGCCAGGTCACGCCGAAGAATCCGCCGGACGTTCTCGGCGTCGAAGCCGCAGCAGACCATCTCGGCCGGATTCGGGCGATAGCTGATCACGTAGTCGCGGCCGATCTGCTCGGCACATGCGGCCACGTCCGCACGCGGGGCCACCGCGATGCGGCGCAGGTTCGGAATGGTCCGCAGCATGTCGATCTTCCGCGTCAGGTTCTCGCAGCACCCATAGGCGACCAGGCCGAACTGCTCCAGGATCGGCCGCTGGTACTGAAGCAGGAACGCCTCGTGCATCGCCGGGGAGACCAGCTCGAACTCCTGGGCCGCCATGAAGCACCAGAGCTGCTTGCGCCGCACGCCGCGCACCGTCGGGTCCGGGTCGGCCAGTTCGCGGCAGTAGCACATGGCCTGGTTCTCGTGTTCCGCGAGTGACCAGTCCCCGGCGGCCTCGGCCTGGGCGTGTGTGGCCAGCACCCCGTCGCGCATGAAGCCTACCAGTTCACCCAGCCACCGCGGGTGGTCCATCATGTCCAGCATAAAGTGCTCGATGCCGCGCAGCCGGCCCAGGTCCGTCGACAGGTCGCCCGACCAGACCCGGTAGGCCGGCCCGCGATCCACGTGGATCGGCACGATGTCCCCGAGGGCGTCGCTGAGGCGTTCGAAGACCTCGGCGGTGGCCGGCTCGTCGATCTCGTGCCTCGGCGTGCGCAGCATGCTCACGTCGGCCAGCTCCTTGAGCGGATAGTCGTCCTTCCACGAGCCTCCGGGCGTTCGGGCGTGGCGGCGCCGCCGGCTCGGGCCCCACCCGGTGCACGTGTGGACGGCCCCCACGGTCAGCCAGGGCTCGACGATCACGTCGTCGCCCAGCGTATCGTGGAATATCCCCAGCCGAAGTTGACGCTCGATGGGGCGGAAGAACTCGTCGGCGCATCGCGCGGGGGCAATCTCCGGCACCTCGTTCCAGCAGACACCCCCGCGCAGCACAACAAGCGGCCTGACGGGTTCGAGGCTGTTGAGGCGGCGCCAGAGTTCCCGGCGGCGGTCCTGCACGGGGTCGTGCGCGATCTCCACGTACCGCCGGGCCAGCGCGCGAAGTGCGGCCACGTCTTTGCCCGTCTCGCCCATCGGCTACTGGGCCGGCACCGTCTCGGCCACGCAGACGCGGTTGCGGCCGCTCTCCTTGGCCGCGTACAACGCCTGGTCCGCCGCCGTGATCAACTCCTCCATGCTGCGGACGCAGAACTCTTCGTCCATGACGGCCACCCCCACGCTGACGCTCACCCGGATGATGCAGTCGGGGGCGTTGATTCCCTCGGCCTGGACGGCCCGGCGAATGTCTTCGGCCAGCGCGACGGCCTGGTCGAGATCGTAGTCCGGCAACAGGCAGAGGATCTCCTCCCCCCCGTAGCGGTAGGCCGCGTCACCGCAGAACCCCTTGACCACCCCGCCCAGCGCGCGAAGGACCTCGTCGCCCACACCGTGCCCGTACATGTCGTTGACGCTCTTGAACCGGTCGGCATCGATGAACAGGGCCGCCAGCGGCCGGCCCGAGTCTTGGGCCTCATCGAACATCGGACCCATGACCTCCTCAAGCCGAGTGCGATTGTGAAGCCCCGTCAGGCGGTCCGTTCCGGCCGTCTCGGCCAACTCGCGATTCAGGCCTCTCAGTCGGCTGGCCTCGGCGTCGGCGTCGAGGGCGGCCTGGAGCAAGGCCTCCTGTGCCTGCACGAGGGTCTGCTGCATCTGGTCTGCCGAGAGGACCTCGACGTCAAACAGTTCGGCGAGCGTATCGGCCTCGTGGGCCAACTGCCCCAGGAGCTTCTGCATCCGCCCGGCGCCGATCCCGAAGTGGGTCTCGAGCGCGGCGCGGGCGACGTATGCGGCTTCGTCGGTGTCGTGTGCGACCAGGACGTTGGCCATCAGGCGTGATGCCCAGACCAGGCGAGCGACGGGCTGATCGATGTCCGGGGCGCCCTCGGGCTTGTGATGCGAGGCGATCGACGCGACCAACTGCTTGGGCAGCGACCAGGCCTCGGACATCGCCGCCCCCACCGCGGCGTGGTCCGTGCCCAGGGCGTTGTGTTCGGCCTCCACCAGCCATTCGTGGCCCGGGATCGATTCGAGTATCCGGTCATACTCCGGGCCCATCGCGGCCATCATGCCGAGCATGCCCACGTCCTGGAACAGTCCGCCCAGGAACGCTTCGTCGTCCAGCTTGGTGCGTTTTTCGGCCGAAAGCATCCTCGCGGCCAGACCCGAATACAGGCTTCGCCGCCAGATCCCCTCCAAGGCTTTGCCGTCTGAGTTCCCCTGCCCGAAGGTCGCACTGAGCGAGACGCCCAGCGCCAGCGTGCTGACCCGCCGCATCCCCAGGATGACGACGGCCTTGGACAGGCTGGGCACCTCCTGCGGCACGGAGAGATTGGCCACCTTCAGCACGCGAGCGGCCAGGACCGGGTCGCGGCCCATGACCTCGACAATGGCCGGAATGCTTACGTCAGGGTCTTGGGTCAGTTGGAGGACCTGGACGGGCGTGCCCGGGATCATGGGGAGGTTTCGGCAGTTGAGAATGCGTTGGATTAACTCCTCTGGAGACGACATTAGCACCAATTCTCCTCGGGCGGCCTAAGCCATGTGCCTGCGATAACCTGCCGGGCCGGAGGCCGTTCGTCCTTATTAGCCATCATGGGGCCGAAGCCCCTGTGCGAGCCTCAACAGCAGCATTCTTATCTGGTTGCATTATCGGTCACTCCGCCGGGCGCCTTGAGTCCGACTTGACCTTCGGGCACAAACGACGCGGTACGGGCACGACGCGGGAACCTCCCCTGGGAACGCCGCGTCAAATCATGTATGCTCAGCCTCGTGAAACGGATGAAGCGCTTGATGCCGCTGGTCGTCGCTGCGGTTGGCTTATTCCCGCCCGCCTCGGGCGGGGCCGACTGGCCCCAATGGGGCGGCACCGACGCCAGGAACATGGTCTCCACGGAGAAGAACCTTCCCGGGGACGCCCTGGGAAACGTCGCGTTCAAGGACGCCAACTGGGACCTGCTCTGGTCCGTTCGGACCGGCCCGCACCTCTACGGCAACCCCACCATTGCCGACGGACGCGTCTTCATCGGCACCGGGGACCTGCGATGGGCCGACGCGCGGTTCCAGGCCACCAACGGCGGCATGGTCATGTGCATCGAGCAGCACACGGGCAAGCTGCTGTGGCGGCTACTGGTGCCGCGGTACAAGAAGACGATCCACGGCAGCCGGTTCGACGACATGGCCGTCGGGGTGTGCTCGGCGGCAACCATTGAAGGCAAGTACGCTTACGTCGTCTCAAACCGTGCCGAAGTCCTGTGTCTGGACGTTTTCGGCCTCCGCGACGGCAACGACGGGCCGTTCAAGGACGAAGCGCAGTACATGGCCGGCCCCGGCGGCAAGGCCCCCCCCGCCCTGCGACGCGGGGACGCAGACATCGTCTGGCGGTTCGACATGATCCACGATCTGCCGTCGGCACCCCATGACGCGTCAAACTGCAACATCCTGATCCATAAGAACTTGCTCTATGTCTGCACGTCCAACGGCATCCACCGATGGTCCGACCAGCCCATCCCGTTGCCCGATGCGCCAACACTCATCGCCCTGGACAAGAAGACCGGTCGGCTGGTGGCCGTCGACGACGAGAAGATCGGCCGACGCATGTTCCACGGGCACTGGTCCTCGCCCTCGTTGAGCACCGCCGGCGGGAGAACGCAGGTCCTCTTCGGCGGCGGCGACGGCATGCTCTACGCCTTCCAGCCGTTCACCCCCCCCAAACCCAAGCCGAACCCGACCAAGGGCCCAAAGCCCAAGCCGGGCCTGCTCAAGAGACTGTGGTTCTTCGACTGCAACCCGAGAGAGTACCGGTTCACCAAGGACGGCACGCCCATCGACTACTGGGCCGGAGACGCCAGCGACCCGGAGATCGATCTGCCTAAGGACCACCTCGGGCCCAGCGAGATCATCGCCACGCCGGTGGCCTGCAAGGATCGCGTCTACGTCGCCACCGGGCAGGACCCGCTGCACGGCAAGGCCAGGGGCATCCTCCACTGCGTCGACGCCACCGGCACCGGCAACATGTCCAAGAGAGGCTGCATCTGGTCGTACAAGAAGATCGGGCGAACGATGGGCACCGTCTCGGTGGCCGGCGGACTGGTCTACATCGCCGACTTCGGCGGCGTGCTGCACTGCCTCGACGCCGACACCGGCAAGGTCGCCTGGACGCACGACATGAAGGAGCGGACCTGGTGCTCGACGCTGGTCGCCGACGGGAAGGTCTACATCGGCACCGAGCGCAAGGCGCTGTGGATATTCCGGGCCGGGCGGACCAGGAAGGTCCTGGCCCGGGTGAAGCTGCCCTCGAAGCTGTCCTCGATGCCGACCGCCGCCAACGGCGTGCTCTACCTCCCCACCGACAAGGCCATTCACGCCGTGCGAAAGACGCCCGACAAGGCCCCCTGACCGAGTGCCTCCGCTGCGCTCTAGTTCCGATTCTGGCTGAAGACGCGCTGGAGCACGTTCTTCATCTGCGCGGCCTTCTCGCCCTTCGGGGCGGCCTTGATGCCGGCCTCCAGGGCCGCCTTCGCAGCGGCCTTGTCGTCCTTGCGGAACAGCGAGATCGTCTTGAGCCAGTACAGGTCCTGTGCGGCCTGGCCGACGGGCTTGATGTCGGCGAACGCCTCGTCGATGATCTTCAACGCGCCGTCCCAGTCCTTCTTGTTCAGCAGCGGGACCACCCGCCCCTCGATCTTGCGGACCGTCCCGGCGAGCTTCGCCGCCGCTCGCGCGTCGGCGTACTTCGACTTCAGCCCCGCCTTGTCCTCCGGATCCAGCGTGATGATCTCGTCAACCGTCTCGCCGTAGCACGACAGCACGATGGCCTGGCTCATGTCCGCCAACGCCTGGTCCAGCAGCTTGGCCCGGTCGATGCCCTTGGCCTTGCCCGCCTCGGCGAACAGCTTGTCGCGCTTGACCCGCACCTGCTGAAGCTCGTTCAGGTGTGCCATGTACTTGCCCGCCCCGCCCCGCCGGTAGCCCGTCTTGGCGTAAGGGCGGCCCTTCGCGTCGGCCAGCATGATCGTCGGATAGCCCCGCACACCGAACTTGTCACGCCACTCGGCGTTCTGCTTCTTGACCGCGGCCGGCATCTTCCGCCGGCGAGGGAAGTCCAGCATCACGAACACGAACTTCTTCGGCGCTTCGGTTGCAAAAGGCTCCTGCGAGAACACCTCACGCTTCAGCCGAATGCACCAGCCGCACCAGTCAGAACCCGTGAAGTCCATCAGCAGGTCCTTGCCTTCCTTGGCGGCGCGGGCCTGGGCCTCGGCGACGTTCTCGGTCCAGCCCTTGGCCGCCGCGGCCGGGCGGGCAAGCGCGGCTGCGATCAACAACGCCGCTATGGCAACGGTTCGGGTGGCTGTATGTCTCATCGGTTTCTCCTGTGGTCGGCGGCAGGTTCAGCGCGTGACAGCTCACGCGCTCTGGTCATTGTAGCCGTCCCGACTGCGCCGCACCAGACACTTCCGATCAGCCCGAGCCGGTTGCGTTGTGGGCCTGCAAGGTAGCATGGGCATCTTGCCCATGGACAAAACGCCGTGAAAACGAGTCGCCGGACTCTCTTTTCACGGGCAAGATGCCCGTGCTACACCCACAACG
>Ga0180432_10004149_pt1 | contig 20064 bp, 14 predicted proteins | sample SS_ome_10_FD_132414 | JGI IMG/M metagenome (GOLD analysis project Ga0180432, IMG submission 132414) | Hypersaline lake sediment archaeal communities from the Salton Sea, California, USA - SS_1_MS_2 metaG | ecosystem: Environmental > Aquatic > Non-marine Saline and Alkaline > Hypersaline >...
ATGCGTGTCTCGGGGTCCATTCCGATGAATCGGTGGAAGCCCATGTGCGCGCGCTTCACCTTGGGCTTCCCGGGGTTCTTGGGCGGCGGCCGGCGCTTGCGCGGTTGCTGCACGGGGCGAAGAGTGGCCGCCTCTCCCTTGCCCAAGCCAGCGGCTATGATGTCCCCCTTGACGTCAAGCACCTCCTCCTTGCCTCCTCGTTCAAGACAAAGAACGCCTTGCTGCCAGGGATTGTGGACCCGTACCTGGCCGCCTTGTTCGGCTTGAATCGTAATCTTCGCCACTTGCCCCCCGATCCGCTCAGCGGACACAAGAAAGGCCCCGGGCGCACGCAGGTCGCGGAAGCGAACGTCCTTCCAAGTATCCGGGACGGCCGGGAAAACAAACAGCACTCCGTCATGCTCTTGGAGGAGCATCTCGTTCACCGCGGCAATCGTCCCGCACCCGGTCTCCAGGATCGGCGGCAGGCTCGGCTGCGGCCCGACCATCAACCGGTGGTACGACCGGTACGGCTCGTTGATCTCTCGGCCCACGAAGCCGGAGGGATTGAGGAAGCCGTCCACAATCCACCGGTCGAGCACCGCGTAGGTCTCGTCCGCGAGCCCCATGCGCGCGAAGGCCGTGGCGACCCAAGGCGTATTGAAGGTGTACACCATGGAGATGTTGTTCCAGCAGCTTCGGACCGTGGCCTCGCCGAGCTTTCGCTGCCGCTCTGGACTTGACAGGTGCAGTTCCCGCGCGGGATACACGGGTGCCAGTGTGTTCGGATGATGGCACAGGTGGGGACTGTCGTATTCGGCAAGATCGAAGATCGCCTTCCCGTACTCGGTCTCTCCGGTGGGATACCTGGGAAAGCGCGCAAGGAGCGCTTGCCAGCGCCGCGCATGCTCCGCATCGACGCCGAGCAGGTCCGAGGCCCGAACCAGGCCCTGATACAGGTACTTGAAGAAGGCGAGGTCGATGGCCACGTCGCGGAACATGCGGCCGAAGCCGACCGCGTCCTCTCGTTCATCGGTCAGGTTGCCTCGCTCCGGCGGAGCGCTTCCGAAGTAATACAGGTCGCCTTGCTCGTCCTCCTCGAAGAGTCGCTCGCCGAGAAGCCCTACGGCCCGCATGATCGGGTAGATGCGCTCGCGAAGGAGTTCGGCATCCAAGTCATGGCGGTACCGTTCCCACAGGAGAATCGCCATCCATGGCCCGGCGCATTGCCAGTTCCCGTAGAAGGCAGCACCCTCATCCACGCCGTACTTCTCGCGGCTGCGCAGGGTCGCCTCAGGCATCATGGCATGCACCAGGTCGATGAACGGGTCGAAGAAGGCCAGATGATTCGAGGCCATGACGTGCTGATACGCCATCTCGATGTTGACATCGCGATACGGACGGTTCGACCAGGTGATGTGGTCGCTGTGCGTCCACAGCCCGTACAGGCCCGCGCCCTTGTACTTGGCCCTAATCCCTCTGCCGTGCGTGCAGGCAAAGGCGTACTGGTGGAAGTAGTAGAGGTTCTCCAGCACGTCGTCGCCGATCTCCACGGCGGACTCCTCCCAGAAGCCGCGCCAGCGCCTGCGGTTGGCCGTACGGATGTCTCGGACATCGGCATGGCTGACCGCGTCGAGCGCAGCAGCGCGCGGGTCGTCGGCCTCCATGCAGGTCATGCAGCTCACGTAGAGCGTGAGCGCATCGGGGCCTCCCCTGAGCTGCGCGGTGAGGCCGTCACCGGATCTGCGCGCCGCGAAGTCCGCGCCGTGGACGCGTACGGCCACCGCGTAGCGGAAGTGGTTGGCGAGTTCGAAGTCGACCCACATACAGTCGCGCGTCCGGCCGAATTGCGGCCGGGTCTCAATGTAGGCGTCGTGGGGCGGCCGGAAAAGCTCCACTGCCTTGATCGGCACACGGCCATCGGCGGCCTCGAAGGTTACCGCGAACACGTCCTCGCGCGGATCGACCACGGTGCCCATGCGGTAGCGCCTGCCGCCGTCCTCGCAGTGCGCGGTCACTTCGCCGCGGTACAGGTCGAGTCGCTCGCGCATCTTGCCGGCGTTGCCTCCGGAATGGACCCGCAACCACGCGGGAACGAGGTTGCCGGCGAACCAGGAAGGCAGCCGGCTGACATCGTCGATCAGCGTCCGGCGCCGCTCCCGACGAACCAGGGCCCGCTCGTGGAGCGCCTGGAGGCGGCGCTCGTCCTTGCGACGGACGGCTTCGCGCATCTCGTCGTACCTGGGCTCGTACCGGGCGCCGAGCTCCCAGGTTCGATAGGTAGTGCAGTCGGGGTTTTTTGCATAGTCTCGGTGTAGGTCGATGTCCACGTCGAGCTTGCCCACGATCCACTCCCACGGGCCCGGCCGATAGACGAGCCCGCCGAAGCGACCATTGCCAAAGGGAAGCGCGTCTTCGATCTGCGAAGGCGCGGTGGTAAACAGCACGTCGTGCCGCTCAAGAAGCTCCCGCATATTCCAGTCCTGCCCGGTCATAGGATCGTCCTCCCCGGTCCGCCCTTTTCACAGTACTGGTCCTGTTCGTAAAGACGCCCGACCCCACGGCCCCGCAGGCCTTCTGCTCGCTTCGCGCATCCCTCGCACGATCGCGTCCCGCGCAGGCCTCACAGTCGCGCGGCAATGCGGTCTCGCGCATGCGCCAGGGCCAGGCGCGCCCGGCGCGCCCATACGCGCACGGGCGAGCCCACGCCCTGGGAGCGGGGATACCCGTACCTGCGGTTGCGGCGCCCGCCCAGGGCCTCGAACGTGCGCAGGTCGTCGGCGCACAGCTCGGTCCGCCAGCGCTTGTCGCGGAATCGCCGCGGGTCCTGGCGCGCGTAGAACTCCAGGTCCACGGGCCGGCCGTGGTCCGCGACCCCGCCGCGCTGGTGCGTCTTCACGAAGTACTGCGCGCCCTGGTTGCCGCCCAGGAAGTGGTGGGCCCGGCACCAGTAGGCCTTCATCTCGGGCTCGTAGTCGACGCCGAGCAGGCCGCACACGCGGCGCAGGTGCGCGTCGGGGTCCTCGACCAGGGACTCGTAGTGCAGGACCAGCCGGTCCCGGGCGGGCAAGGCGCTCAGCCGCGCCTCGAGCGCGCGGCAGGTCGCCTGCCACTGGCGCACACGCAGCGCCGCCGGGGTGGCCGGGTACTTGCGCAGGTGGCTGGCGAGCACCGCGCGGCCGTCGCGGATGAGGAGCACCATCTTGTGGCGGATCGAGGGGTGCTCCAGGTGCTCGCGGCAGGTCTTGATCGAGGTGATGACCAGGATCGGCTTGCCGAAGAACTCGCGCGCGCGCAGGAACAAGTTGTCGGACGGGCCCAGGCGCGCCTCGAAGTCCCGCCACACCGCACACGCCCCCGGGCACAGGCTACAGGTCCGGGCGAACCCGTCGCGTGCGATCCTGTCGTCGAACTCGCCCAGGGCCGCCGCCCGCGAGTGCGACCCGGCCATGAGCCCCAGCCACGTGTGGCCCCCGTGCGCGGCGCTGACCACCTCCAGCACGGTCACGGTGTCGGGCATTCCGGTCCCCTGCGCGCAAGCCCGGGGCGCCTGGGCTACCGCCCACCCGGGTCTCTTGACGGGCTCGGGCACAGGCCCGTACACGCGACCGGCCGGCCCGGGTCTATGGCCCGCCGGCCCGGGCGGGCGACACCCGTGACGAGTATCGCGGCCGCGCTGCGCACGTGCAAGGGAAAAGGGAGCGCGCCCGCGGGCGGCGAGCGTCAGGCTTCCGCGCGTGCGCACGAACGCGACCGAAGGGGCACGACACACGCCGGGACCAGATATGCTGCCTCGCTGAGGCGCCGCAGCGGATCTCGACCCCAGATCCCTGCCAAATCCGGCTTGACCTTGTCGCAGAGCGTGGTATGTATGAAACGGTGCGGCTTTGGGGCAGGGGCACGCAATGCGCAGTGCTGTGTTACTCCCAACTGTGCTTGTGCTGCTGTGCTCCGAGGCTCACGCCCTTCTTGCGCTGCGGCCACAGCCTGAGGCGGTTGGCCTGCGCATCGACCCCGAGGACCCGGCCCACATCTTTGTGCTTGTCGAGGTCCCGAACGGCCTTCGTGACCACGGCGACCGATGCATCGCCCTCGAGAGCCACGACGGCGGCCAGACCTTTTCTCGAGAGGGCGTCGAAGACATCCCCGATTCTTTTGTCTCGTCCCTGTCTGCGGGCGAAGTGCGGTATGCATGGACTCCCCGGATGGTGCTGAGCAGCAACGACGGCGGACGGACCTGGGAGCAGACCGGCTATGAAGCCCACATCGACGACATCATGCATGACCACCAACAGAGACGAGAGGCCGCCTATCTTGCCCAGTACGGCGGACGCGTCCCGCGCCGATCACCATATTGGAGGCCGACCTTCGGTGTGCTCTGTTTTGCGTATCTCGGGGCCGCCTTCTTCCTCCTGTTCAAGGCGGGGTGCCTGCGATCGCTGGTGAGCGTCGTCAAGTCCGGCGTGGTGCTCGTTGTCGCGGCCCTTGGATTGTCTTTTGTCATGAGGATGCGGCACGTACTGGTGGGCTGGGAGATGCCACCTGAGCTGCCGCTGACCGTGACGATGTACGTGGCTGCGCGACCGCTCGCGCTACTTGCTGCGTTCGTCCTGTCCGCGTTGTTCTTCCCCTCGACCATTGACATCGCCCGTGTTCGGACCAAGAGCGCGCCCATGAAACGGGACTGGCGTTTCGACCTGTGGGAGCTCGTCGCCATCTGCTTTTGGGTCGCGGTCCTCTACAACTGCGCGCATGCCGCCCTGTATCTTGTGTAAGAGATGCGTTCCCCACTCGTTCGCTGACCTCGGTGCGTCCGGGCGCCTGTCCTTGACAGACGTTGAAGGGCCTTGAGAATGGCGCCAGGTCGAGGACAGGCTCGCAGCGTGGCGGGCCGCTGGCGGGGACACCGATGCAAACGTTCGCCTTCGCTCTCGACCTTGTGGACGAGCCCGGCGCCGTGGAGCGCTACGAGGCCCTGCACCGCGCGGTCTGGCGCGAGGTGGAGGCCGCGCTCAAGGCCGTGGGCGTGGAGGATCTGCCCATCTTCCGCATCGGGTTGCGCCTCGTCATGGTGGTGCGGGCGGGCGACGAGTTCGATCCCGCGCGCGACTTCGCCCGGTACCTCGAGCACAACGACCGCATTCCGCAGTGGGAGGCCCTGATGCAGACCGTGCAGAAGCGCGTCCCCGAGGCTCGGCCCGGCGAGCAGTGGGCCCGGATGAAGGAAATCTATCGCCTAGACTGACCTCTGCGGCCCAGACCAGGAGGAACGCGCCGCGGGACCGCGCCCAGGCCGCGCGGTCCCTTCGCAAGCCGGAGGCGCGTGCGGACCGCCGACCCGCGAGCGCCCTGCGCGTAGGCTGTGAATCTCCCGGGAGAGGCTCAGGATGGGTACGAGGCCTGTCAACATCCTGTTCTTCCTGCCGGACCAGCACCGGCCGGACTGGCTCGGCGGCAATTCCGACCTGCCGGTGCGAACGCCCAACCTGGACCGGCTGTGCGAGGCGGGCGTGCGGTTCTCCAACGCGTTCACGCCGTCGCCCTTGTGCGCGCCCGCGCGCGCGTGCCTGGCCGCGGCACGGGACTATGCGCACTGCCGCGTGCCCAGCAACCGGGAAAACTTTCCCCTGGACCTGCCCACCTACTACCAGCGGCTGCACGAGGCGGGGTACCGGGCCTGCGGGGTGGGCAAGTTCGACCTGCACAAGGACCTGGCCAAGCCCAGGGCCGAGCTCGACTGGCACCTGGACGGGTCGCGGCTGCTCTCGGCCTGGGGGTTCACCGAAGGGATCGACTCCGAGGGCAAGGGCGACGGGTACGCGGCCTTTCGCGCGGCGGGCCGTCCCAAGGGGCCGTACCTCGAGTTCCTGCGCCGCCGGGGACTGGCGGACGCGTACGCGCGCGAGCACGACCAGCGCAAGCTCCATCAAAACGCGTACGTGACCGTGCTCCCGGAAGACGCCTATAGCGACAACTGGATCGCGGAGAACGGGCTGCGGTTCCTGCGCGGGTTCCCCGAGGGCCGGCCCTGGCACCTGGTCGTGAACTTCACCGGTCCGCACAGCCCCATGGACGTAACGCAGCGCATGCACGATCAGTGGGCCGAGGTGCGGTTCCCCCTGCCCGTGGACAACGAAGACACCGAATACAGCCCCGAGCACCACCAGCGGGTGCGCCAACACTACGCCGCCATGATCGAGAACATCGACCGCCACGTGGGCCGGTTCCTGGACGCGGCGCGCGAACGCGGCGACCTGGACAACACCCTGGTCGTGTATGCGAGCGACCACGGCGAGATGCTCGGCGATCACGGCCGGTGGGGCAAGGCCACGTGGCACACCCCGTCCACCGGCATTCCGCTCCTCGTGGCCGGCCCCGGCGTGGAACAGGGGGTCACGAGCGACGCACTCGTGTGCCTGCAGGACCTGGCCGCCACGTTCCTGGACGTCTCCGGCGCGGATCCCCTGCCCCGCATGGAGGCCCGGTCGCTGCGGCGCGTGCTCGCGGGCGAGACCGACCGCCACCGCGACTGCGTGGTGAGCGGCCTGCGCGACTGGCGCATGGTCTTTGACGGCCGGTACAAGCTGGTGGTGGGCGCGGAGCCCGCGCTGCTCTTGTACGACACGCGCGAGGACGCGTGGGAGCAGCACAACCTCGCGGAGCGCGAGCCCGGCCACGTGGCCAGGCTCGAGCGCATGCTCCACGAACATGAGCGCGCCGCTGGACCCGCGGCCTGACCCGGAGCGCCTACTGCCCGGCTTCGCCCTGCTCCCGAGTCATTTCAGACAGTACGCGCCGGGCCGCTTCGAGCTCGGCGCCCGCCCTTTCGAACTCGCCGTCGCCCACCGCCTGCTGGAAGGCGCGGAAATGCTCGAGCGCCTGCCGCGGCAGGTCGCCCAGGGCCGGAGCGGCTCGTTGTTCGGGACGGGCCTCGGCCTCCGGGCGGCCCAGCAGGCGGTTCAGGGCGGTCTCGAAGTCCTCGTCCCACACCACCCGGGTTTGGTCGGCCAGGGCCACGCGCTTGACCTCGGGCAAGCGCGCGTCCTCGGCCTGGATGTAGATGGGCTCCGCATACAGGAGGAACAGCTTGTCCTCGTCGAAGAGCGGGATGGCCAGCAGGTTGCCTCGGATCACGCTCGATCCGCGCTGGCCCCACAGCGTCATGGCGCGCGACATCTCGGTGTCCTGGTCGATGCGCGCCTCGATCTGGCGAGGGCCGAGCACCTCGGTACCCTTGGGGAAGGTGAACACCACCAGCTCGCCGTAGTGCTCGCCGTCGCACCGGGCCGCGAGCCAGGCGCGCATCACGTTCTTGTTCTTGGGGGTGAAGGGCGTCATGAGCACGAACTCCGGGCCCTCGCCCTCGGGAAGCTGGACCATGACATAGTAGGGCATCACGTACTGAAAGGTCTCGCGGTAGCGCTCCGTGGCCAGGGCCCACACGTCCTCGCGCTGATAGAAGACCTCCGGGTCCTGCATGTGATAGGTCCCGTAGATCTCGGCCTGCAGGAAAAACAGATCCTGCGGCACGCGGATGTGGCGGCGGATGTGCGGGGGCATCTCGGAGAGCGGCAGGAACATGTCCGGAAACATGCGCCGGTACGCGCGCAGCAACAGGTCCTCCGCGTTGATGACGTAGAAGCGCACGGTCCCCTCATAGGCATCGACCACCGCTTTCACGGAGTTGCGGATGTAATTCACGCCGTGGAACTTGCGCACCACGCCGCGATACGGGTCCGAGTAGGGGAACGCCCGCGAGGTCGTGTACGCGTCCACGATATATTGCACCCGTCCGTCCGGGGTGAGCACGGGGTACGGGTCTTCGTCGAACTCCAGGAACGGGGCGATGGCCGCAACGCGGTCCTGGATGCGCCGGCGGAACAGCACGCGGCTGTCGCGAGTCACGTACCCGGAGAACAAGAGCCGGTGGCCGTCGAACTTCCAGGCAAAGGCGAGCTCCTTGAGAAACGAGTCCAGGGTCACCCCGCCCTGGCCCGCGTACGAGGTGTACTCGTTGGTCTCGCCCGCCGGGTAGTCGAACTCCTTCTCCTTCGTGTCCACGTACACGTGGTCGGTGGTGTTCTCGCCGTAGTAGATCTCCGGGCGCCGCACCTGCAATCTCGGCGCCGCGCTTTCCGGCGGAATGTTGCGCACGAGCAGCTTGGGCTTGCCCTGGGACAGGAACTCGTGCACGGGCAAGAGCACCAGCCCGTACCCGTGCGTGTACTTGAACTGGCGGCTCACCCAGGTCTGGGACCGGGGGTCCAGGGCGCCCTTTTCCAGCTCGCGCACGGCCAGCATGACCTGCCGGTACTCGTCCTCGATCACGTACCGGTCGATGTCCACGTCCTGGAACTGGTAGTAGAGGCGGATCTCCTGCTGTTCGCGCAGATTGTCCAACAGGGCGCGAGGGTCCCACAGCCGCACGTTGTTGAGGGTTGGGCGATTCTTCTCCGTGACGTCCTCGGTGATGTGCGGGCCGAGGCTATACTCGCGCGTGGACACGTGCGCGCTGTCGATGCCGAAGGCTAAGCGCGTGAACCGGATGTTGTGCTCGATGTAGGGCTTCTCCACGGTGATCTCGTTGGGCGCCACGTAGAAGGTCATCACGACCAGCGGAATGAGCCCCCGGAACACGAGCAGCAGCACCACCGCCCCAACAGCGCCCGCCCAGGCGGCCGGACGCACCTTCACTTGCGGGCGCGGCCCTGTAGTGTCCAGCCTGGCGAACCAGGTGCGCACCCGGCCCGACGCGGCCGAGGCCAGCAGCGCCACGCCGATCGCGGCGTACACGAGCACCGAGGCATAGTACCCGAGCGTGCGGTAATGCACGTCCGTGTATCCCGCGCCCGTGACCGCACCCCACTCGCTGTAGAGCAGCCGATACACGCCCAGGTAGCTGTCCCAGGCCAGCACCAGGAGAAGCAGCCCGCCCACGACGAGCGGGGCCCGGAACAGGCGCTGCTGTGGTCCGGGCCCTTCGGGCGGCGCCCCGCGCTGCTGAGCGCGGGTCCATCCGGCCATTCCGGCCGCGCCCGCGAAAATGACGCCCGCGATCAACACGAGATACAGCCAGGAGATGAGCTGCGTGTAAAAGGGCAGCCGAAAGAGATAGAACGACACGGACTTGCCCAAAACCGGGTCCGAGAGCTCTGAGGCCGGATGATGCACGAACAGCAGGAAGGGCTCCCAGAGCTGCCCGGCGGGCAAGCCCAGGATGAACGCCACCACCGCGGCGATCAGGAACACCGCCCACCGCTCCCTGCGCTGCGCGCCGCGCAAGCTCTGGGCGGTGACCGCGGCCAGCGCCACGAACACGGCCAGGATGGCCCCGGCCGAAAGAAAGATCTGGGTGCGCAGCACGGTCCAGAACCGCGCGGGAAAGCCCACGGACTCGAACCACAGGTACTCGGTGTACAGGGCGAAGAAGACGCCGAGGCCTGCTACCAGCAGGATGGCGGCCAGCAGCACGGCCACGGCCGCCGGTAGCTTGCGCCGCCATGCTCCGCGAGGAATTCCGTCCCCCTTGGCGACCAAGCGAAAGAGCGGAATCGCCCCAAGCAGCACCACAGCGATCCCGAGGATCCGGAACATGCGCGGCTCCCTCTCACATGGCCCAACCGAACAGCGGGGCGCCCGCGCGTCGGCTGCACGGTCTACGCCTCAGGTATCGTGCGCGCCCACAAATCCGCTACCTCGGCACCGCGTATCGGCCGGGGCCGAAGTCCGCTTCATAGAACGACGCGATGCCGTCGCCCGGCGTGGCGACCTCGTCCAGGCGCGCCCGGTGGTCGTCGGTGACCTCGACCTCGAGCGCGCCCAGATTGTCCTCCAGCTGCTCCATGGTGCGCGGGCCGATGATGGGGCTGGTGACGCCGGGCTGGTGCATGCACCACGCCAGAGCGAACTGGCTGGAGGTCGTGCCCGCCTGTTCGGCGACTTCGTCCAACGCATCCATCACGTCGAAGGCGCGGTCCTGGAACTGCTTGCGGAACCGATTCTCCTTGCCCGCGTACCGGCTGCCCTGGGGCCATCCGCCCTCCCGGCTGTACTTGCCGGTCAAGAACCCGCCCGCGAGCGGCGACCAGGGAAGAACCGCGAACCCATAGGTGCGGCAGAACGGCACAAGCTCGCGCTCAATGCGCCGGTCCAGAAGGTGATATGGCGGCTGTTCGCTCACGAACCGATTGAGCCCCAGTTCCCGGGACACCATCACCGACTCCATGAGCTGCCAGGCCGCGAACGTGGAACTGCCCACGTACAGCACCTTGCCCGCGCGGATCAGGTCGTCGAGCGCGCGCAGCGTCTCGTCGATGGGGATCTCGCTCATGGGCCGGTGGATCTGGTACAGGTCGATCCGGTCCGTGTCCAGCCGCTTGAGCGACGCATCGCACTGGGCCACGATGTGGCGGCGATGGTTGCCTCGGTCGTTGGGGCCCTTGCCCATGGAGCCGTGCACCTTGGTGGCCAGCACGATCTGGTCGCGCTCGCCGCTCTTCTTGAGCGCCTTGCCGACCACCTTCTCGCTCTCGCCGTCGTTGTACACGTTCGCGGTGTCGATGAAGTTGATCCCCTGCTCCATCGCCCGCTGGATAATGTCCAGCGCGTCCTTCTCGTCCGTGCGGCCTCCGAAGTTCATGGTGCCCAGGCACAAAGGGCTCACCTTCACGCCGGTGCGCCCGAGGCTGCGGTAGTCCATGGCTCACCCTTCCCCTGCTTCGCCGAGGTACTTGTCAAAGGTCTCCTTGGTCCAGTAGAGCTGAGTGCCGGCGCCCTCCACGGCCGCGATGAGCAGGGCCTCGGTCACCTCCTGCTTGGTGCAGCCGGCCTCCAGGGCGCGCTGAATGTGCTCGCGCGTGCAGTGCGGGCACCGGTCCGTGCAGACCAGGGCCACCATCAGGAGTTCCTTCACCTTCTTGTCGAGCACGCCTCGCTCGTTGCACGCGGCGTGGAACTCTTCAAACTTCTTGCCCAGGTCCGGCGCGTTCTGCACGTACCAAAGCGGCTTGGTCGCCATAGTCCTCTCCCGCCTCGTTCGGTTCGCCCCCCATCCCCATACTGCGGACCACACACCTGCGGTGCATTCTCATCGGACCTCAAAGCAACCTCTGTGCCAGCCTGGGCTGAGAGGCCATGCGCTGCGCGCGGCTCTGCTGTCTCTACTCATCCCCGCCCGTGGCACCGAATTCGTCCGCGAGTACCACGAGCGTCCCGTGCATGCGCTCGTGCCCCGCGCCGCAAAACACGGAGCAGTGGAAATGGCGCCGGCCCGGCTGGTCGGCGGTGAACTCCACGGTGACCGTCTCGTGCGGGGGCAGCCGCTTGTCGATGTCGTAGGCCTCGACCGCCAGGCCGTGCGTCACGTCTTGGCTGGTGACCTCCAGCCGCACGGTCTCGCCCTCTCGCACCACCACGGTCGAGGGCACGAACTCGAACTGCCGGGCCTGCATCTCGATCGTGCGCACGCCGTCCTGGACTCGGCCGGTGGGCTTCAGGTCTGCTGTATCGGTTGAGTCGGCTGGCTGGCCATGATGCTCCGACGAGTCTTCACGCGCGCTCATTTCTTGTTCGTAGCCCTCTTCATGATGCTCGCCGCTCTCATGATGCTCGGCGGCATCGTGTCCCTCCTGGCCCTCGTGATGATAGGCCGCGCCTCCGCCTTGATGCGCACCGGGCCCCTCCATGGAGCCGTGGTGGCCCGAATGCATGGCTTGGTGCGCACCGGAGCCGTGCCAATGAAAGGCCCATACAGCCGCCCCGATGATCACGGCGAAGCCGGCCGCGACCGCAATGCCCACTCCGAGCGTCAGTCTTGAGGATGCCACGGCTCTCTCCTTTCTTTTCTACATAGTCCTCGCGTTGCCATACCGGCCTATGCGCCTCGGTCCCCCACCTCGCGGCGCACCGCCGGGGTCAGGAAGGCGAGCGTGAACGCGCCTGCCGCAAGCACGAAGTCGCGCAGCGCGATGTCGTAGAATCCGCCCACGACCAGGTTCGTGGTGACGGCCAAGAGCCACATCCCGATCAGAAACGCGCTCTGCCGGGTCCAGCGCATGAGACCGGTCACGCCCAGGACAATCTCCACCACCCCGGCGCCGTACAGAAACCACGCGGGGTTGAACGGCATCAGCCGCGCGAAGAACGGCGCCGTGTATCCGCCCCACTCCACGAGCACGTGGAAGAACTTGTCCACGCCCACCACGATGCCCATGAGCCCATAACTGAGCTTCAAGGCCCAGTAGGCGGCGTGGAGCTGGTCGGTCGCGTCGGGCCGCTGCCGCATGGCTCTCCTTCTCAACTCTGCCCCGATCCAACCCGTTTTCGTATTTGCATATTGTTCCGGCATGTGGGAAGCATAGAGACGCAGGCGGCGCCTGGAGGTCTCGTCCGGAGTGCAGGACAATTCTTCTCACCGCCCCGTCCTGCTCCTCCGTCGGCCCGGGACGTGCTCCAGGCGCCACCTCCTTGCCCACGGCCCTGCGCACCAAGGGTATGATCGCTGCCTACGGACCGTACGAGACTTCGCAACGCACCCACGCCGCGCGCGCTGTGCACATGCGCGCGAGGCCTTGGCGATTGACCTCAGTCCTCCGCCTCTTCCTCCCCCATCATCTGGTCCCACATCTTGCAGTGCCGCTTGCATCGTTGCATCATCTGTTGCATGTCCTGGTCGCTGAGCTCCAGCTCCACTTTCTTGACGAACTCCAGGTCTTCGTCGTACTTGAAGAGCATGTTGCCCATGGCCACCACCACGCCGCCGTCCTCCAACGCGACGACCTGTCGGTGCATCATGCCCCCCATCATGCCGCCCATCATGGGCATGCCTTCCATCATGCGCTGCCCGCGTTCGTGCATCATGGGGCCGTTCTCTCCGCCCATGTGCCGCTGACCACCGACGGTGACCGCTGTGAACACCACCACGGCCAGCACCACCGCCACAAGCACACTCACTGCCGTACGCATAGCTCTTCCTCCATTGCCCTCACCGAACCGCGAAGTCCAATCCGACCGGATCGGCGCGAGCCGATCCTGTGGAGCGGACCGGCCCAGACCGACAGACAAAGGCTGGTCCCGCTCGCACCTGATTGCCTCCCATGCAAACCGTATGCCAATAGGTGCGATCGGCGGCGCTTGGGGGCTCCCGCTTCCGCGAGCCTTCAATGGCGGAAGCCTTGCGTTGATTCTGCCCCGAGCCGGTCTCGGTCGGCCGACTGGCACCGGATTTGATACGGCACTTCCCAAGGCGAGACGTTGTCACGACCATTCGTCGACACCCGGCCGGAGAGAACGATGACTGAGCGCAAAGCGCCGAATGCGGGCAACCTGCTCGCGAACGAACAGAGCCCGTACCTCCTGCAGCACGCGGACAATCCCGTGGCCTGGCGCCCCTGGGGCGAGGAGGCCTTTGCCCGAGCCCGCGACCAGGACAAGCCCGTGTTCCTGTCCATCGGGTACGCCACGTGCCCCTGGTGCCATGTCATGGAGCGCGAGAGCTTCGAGGACGAGCAGGTCGCCGAGCTTCTCAACCGGCATTTTGTCAGCATCAAGGTCGACCGAGAGGAGCGCCCGGACATCGACCACTTTTACATGCAGGCCACCCAGGCCATGACCGGGTCGGGCGGATGGCCGATGAGCCTGTTTCTCGCGCCGGACAAGCGGCCTTTCTTCGCTGGCACCTATTTTCCGAAGCGATCCCGGGGCGCGGTCCCGGGGTTCCTGGACCTCCTGCACCGGATCGCGGACCTGTGGCGCAGCGACCGGGCCCGCCTCCTGGACGCGGCCGGACGCGCGACCGAGGGCCTGGGCGAACTCGCTCGCACGTCCGAACAAGACGCGCGACTGACCGCCGACGTACTGCGCCGCGCGCGCGACCAGCTCGAGCGGGCGTTCGACGCGTCCCACGGCGGGTTCGGGTCTGCGCCGAAGTTCCCGACGCCGCACACGCTCTCCTTCCTGTTGCGTTGTTACCGCAGAGACTCCGACGCTGAGGCGCTCGGCATGGTGGAGAAGACGCTCACGGCCATGCGCCTGGGCGGGGTGTACGACCAGGTCGGCTTCGGTCTGCACCGGTACGCCACGGACCGACACTGGCTCGTGCCGCACTTCGAGAAGATGCTCTGCGACCAGGCGCTCTTCGCGCTGGCCAACGTGGAGGCGTACCAGGCGACCGGCAAGGACCTGTACGCGCGCACCGCGCGGGAGGTGCTCGCCTACGTGCTGCGCGACCTCACATCCGCGGACGGGGCCTTTTCCTGCGCCGAGGACGCGGACAGCGAGGGCGTGGAGGGCAAGTTCTACGTATGGACGCCCGAGGCGGTGCGCGCGGTGCTCGGCGCGCAGGAAGGGGATCTCTTCAACCGCGTCTACCACATCGAGAAGGGCGGCAACTTCCGCGACCAGGCCACCGGGCAGCCCACGGGCGAGAGCATTCCGCACCTCGACGCGCCGCCCGACCAATTGGCCGCCGACCTGGACATGGAACCCGGGCACCTGCGCGCGCGCATGGCCGCGTGGCGCGAGGCGCTCTTCGCCGCACGGGAAGAGCGGCCCCGCCCGCTGCGCGACGACAAGGTCCTGACCGCGTGGAACGGCCTGATGATCGCGGCGCTCGCTCGGGCGGCACGGGCCCTGGCAGAGCCCTCGTACGCCGGGGCGGCGGCGCGGGCGGGCGCGTTCGTGCTCGACAACCTGCGCGAGGACGAGCGCCTGCTGCGCCGCTTTCGCGGGGGCGAGGCCCGCATGCCCGCGGTTCTGGAAGACTACGCCTTTCTGGCGTGGGGACTGTTGGAGCTCCACCAGGCCCAGCGCGACCCGCGCTGGCTGCGGGAGTGCATTACGCTCACCGACGCGATGCTCGCCCGGTTCACGGACCCGCAAGGCGGGGCCCTGTACGTTACGGCCGCGGACGCCCAGGAGCTGCCCGCTCGGCTCAAGGAGGGATACGACGGCGCCCTGCCCTCGGGCAACTCCGTGGCCGCGTACAACCTGGTGCGGCTCGCGCGCCTGACCGGCCGCACCGAATACGATGACCGCGCGCAGGGCATCTTCGCGGGATTGGCCGCACAGGTGCGCCGCGCCCCGGCCGGGTTCACGCAGCTCTTGATCGCGCTGGACTTCTCGCTCGGGCCCAGCCGAGAGATCGTGGTCGCCGGGGCCCCCCAGGGCGACGACACCCGGAGGCTCCTGTCCGAGGTCGACCGCCGGTTGCTGCCCAACGCGGTCCTATTGCTCAAGCCGCCGGGCCCGCACGGCGCAGAGATCGCCGAGCTCGCGCCCTTCACCCGGCCCCACACGCGGCGAGGCCGGGCGACCGCGTACGTGTGCCGGGACTTCGCGTGCCGGGAGCCGGTGACCGACCCCGAGGCCCTGGGCGGAATGCTCGACGCATAGCAGCGAAGGCGGCCGCGATGTACAATGGAACGGTACGTAGGTTGCGCCGCCGACCGGCCCGGACGCCAGGCCGAAGCCCTGCGCGACTGTAGTGCCCGCTTTGCACAGCCGGAGCCCCGGCGTGGCACGAGGTTTGCCGATCGTTCTACCGGGAATGGACGAAGGCCGTATCGGTTCCCTGGAACCAGCACAGCCGAGGAGCATGGTCGAACCGTGCAAGACATCGACCGCACCGCGCCGCCCTGGCTGGCGCCCCTGGACCATCCGGCCGACGAGGGCGTGACCGTGCGCGCGCCGGACCTGCATACGCTCTTCGCGCGCGCGGCCTGGGCGATGTTCTGGTGCGTCACGGACCCGGGCGCCGTGCGGCCCGAACAGGAGCGCGACGTGTGGGTGGAGGCGGCCGACCGCGAGGCCCTGCTTGTGCGCTGGCTTGCGGAGCTCAATCGCGTGCACCAGACCGAGGAGCTCCTCTTCTCTCGGTTCGACGTGCGCGAGTTGACCGACCAGCGCCTGCGGGCCAAGGTCGCCGGAGAACCTATCGACACCGAGCGCCATGCGCTGTATATGGAGATCAAGGGCGTGACCTTCCACGGGCTCACGCTCGCGAAGAACGAGCAGGGCTGGACCGCCTCGATCCTGTTCGACGTATGACCTGTCGCGGAGCATGGGGCGAGCGATGAACCGAAACGACCTCAACCAGTTGACCGAGTATCTGTGGGAGATCCCCCGCACGGGAAAGATGCGCGTGCCCGGACGCATCTATGCCACGCGCGCGCTCATGGACCGGATCCTCGCCGACCAGGCGCCCCAGCAGGTCGTCAACGTCGCGTGCCTGCCCGGCATCGTGGCCGCGTCGCTGGCCATGCCGGACATCCACTGGGGGTACGGGTTCCCGATCGGCGGAGTGGCCGCCTTTGACATGGACGAGGGAGTCGTCTCCCCGGGCGGCGTGGGGTATGACATCAACTGCGGGGTCCGGCTGTTGGCCAGCGACCTCACCGCGGACGAGGTGGCCGCGCGCCTGCCCACGCTCGTGGACCGACTCTTCAAGCAGGTGCCCTGCGGCGTGGGCGCGTCCGGCGGGGGCAAACTCTCGGACGCAGACCTCACGGACATCCTGACCCAGGGCGCCCGCTGGGCCGTGGCGCAAGGTTTGGGCACGGACGCGGACCTTGCGCACATCGAGGAGAACGGGTGCATGCAGAACGCGGACCCGGACCAGGTCTCCGCGCACGCCAGGGAGCGCGGGGCCAAGCAGCTGGGCACCCTCGGCTCGGGCAACCACTTCCTGGAGATCGACCGGGTGACGGAAGTCTACGACGCCGCGGCCGCCGAGGCCCTGGGCCTGTCCGTGGGCCAGGTCACGGTCACCGTGCACTGCGGGTCGCGGGGCTTCGGCCACCAGGTGTGCGACGACTACCTGCACCGCATGGACCAGGCGGCCAAGCGGTACAAGATCGCGCTGCCCGACCGGCAGCTCGCCTGCGCCCCACTCGGGTCGCCCGAGGGCCGGGCGTACCTCGGGGCCATGCGCTGCGCGGTCAACTACGCGTTCGCCAACCGCCAGGCCATCGCCCACCGGGTGCGCGAGGTCTTCGCCGACGTCTTCGGCGACCGCGGCACGCCCCCGGCCCTGCGCACCGTGTACGAGGTCGCGCACAACATCGCCAAACTCGAGACGCACACGGTGGACGGTGTCGAGCGCACCCTGTGCGTGCACCGCAAGGGCGCGACCCGCGCCTTTGCCGGGGACCGGCCCGAGGTGCCCGAGGCCTTTCGCCGGGTGGGCCAGCCCGTGCTCATCCCGGGCGACATGGGGCGCTGCTCGTACGTGCTCACCGGCACGCAACAGGCCATGGACCAGACCTTCGGCAGCACGTGCCACGGCGCGGGCCGGGCCATGAGCCGCGGCAAGGCGCGCAAGGCCGCCCGGGGCCGGGACATCGTGGCCGAGCTGCGCGCCAAGGGCATTCTCGTGAAGGGCGCGGGCCGGCGCACGATCAGCGAGGAACTCTCCGAGGCGTACAAGGACGTCTCGGAGGTGGTCGACGCGTGCGAGCTCGCCGGGATCAGCCGCAAGGCGGCCAAGCTCGAGCCCCTGGCCTGCATCAAGGGGTAAGCGTGCGGCCCGCGTCGTGGGCGCACGAAGCGTGGTGAGGCGCACAAATGGTCCGGGCCCACCGGCCGTCCGGGGCCGCAGACAAGGGAAGGAGAGAAGCCATGAAGAGCGCGCTCGTGTGGTTGGCCGCGGTCGTGGTGGTCGTAGCCGGGTGCCGGTACGCGGCGCCCCTGGTCGAAGAGGCGCAGGTGCCCGTGGACCCGCAAGTCCTGGGCCTGTGGCAGGGCGTGCCCGACGAGGGCGAGGAGCCCGACGAGGACGAGCGCATGCTGGTGCTCGCGTACTCGGACACCGAGTACCTGGTCCACTACCCATTCTCCGTGGAGGACGGGATGTACTTCCGCGCGTATCCGATCGAGATCGGCGAGACGTCCTGCGTGCAGATCCGGCTCGCGGGCACCACGGACGGCCCGCCGGAGGAAGAGATGCAGGACCGGTACGACGTGGTCTCCTACGCGATCGAGGGCGACACCCTGACCCTGCGCACGCTCAACAGCGAACTCGTGGACAAGGAGGTCAAGCTGCCCGTGGCCCTGCGCCACGCGTTCGAGCAGAACCAGGACAACCCCGAGCTCTTCACCAACCCGGCCCGCTTCCGCCGGGTGGAGGAGGAGTAGGCGGGCGCACAGGGGTCAGGGCGCCTCTCCGTGCGCGCCCTCCGGCGCCACCAGCCCGCCCCGCTTGCGGGGCTTGGGCGGCTTGCGGGCGGGGGCGGGCACGGGCGGCAGGTCGTCGGCCGCGATGCACGGCCCTTCGACCACGTCGGACAGCAATTCGGCCTGCCCCGGATACTCGGCGAGCGTGGCCTCCAGCACCCACAAAAGCTCCAGGAGCTCGGTCGTGAACGCGCTCGGCCACGTGCGCGGGTTGATCTCGTCCAGGGGCGAGGACTTTTTGCCCTTGGGGTGCTTCATGCGGTACCCGAGCCAGGAGCGGACGACCTTCAGGCCCGAGACCTCGAACGCGTACACCTCCGGGTCCACGGGCGCGAACGCGCCCCGGCCCACGTGCAGGGTGCGCGAGCCCTCGTCGTAGTCGTAGGACTCCGGATACCCGTCCTCGTCGCCGGGCACGGGCCGCACGCACCGGGCCCGGCCCTGGGGGACGTGGCCCGGCCGCTTGCCCTTGGGCACGAAGCGGCGGCCGTACGTGTGCAGCCACAACAGCCGCGCGCCCACGGCCCGCACCCGGTCGAACAGGTCCGCGCGTTCGGTCAGGGGCACCCGCACCTCGCGCGAGCCCAGCTCCTCGGCGAACCGCTCGGTGAACCCGGGATGCGCCAGCGCGCCGTACACATACGCGGCCACGTCCTCGGCCGACACCGCGCGGCCGTACGCATCGGCCAGCTTGTCGACCAGGCCGGGCAACAGGTTCGGCTGCATGGCCTCTGCGTCGCGGTACAGGGGCACTGTCGCCTTCGCCCCGTAGGAGCCTCTGAAATGATCGAGGTCGGGGATTTGCGCACACGCCGTCAACCCAGGGCCGCCTCCGAGCGGCTGCGACAGAAGCGTCGTGAGATACACCTGTGCATCGCTGTGCGCGCGCCAGAGGTCGGGGCGTGGACGCGACATCACCCGGCCGTCCGCAATGAGGCATTGACGGTCAAACGACCTGTACGCATACGGCTCAACGTCTGGAATAGGCTCATCCCTTGGTAGCGCTGCAATAGGCTCCGCTTCCTCCTTCCGCGTCAGGCTTGCAGAGTACGATCCGTCGACGGACCGATCACTCGTCTCATGGAACACAGCGGCCCTGTCACTGGCCGCGAGCAACGCCTGCCAGCGCTCGACCAGGGTGTCCTTGTCCGGCGCAATGGGCCATGTTCTTTTCAACTGCACGCCGGAGTGTTGCCAGGGCATCAAGTCCGTGAAGAGCGGCCATGCAGAGTACGCGCCGGTGTCCGCCGGGCGAAACGGGGCCAGCCACCCCGCGGGGCAGTCCCGCCACTGCACGTCCGCGAGCGCGTTGAGCTTGTCGAGCGCGGCGAGCTTGGCCTCGCGGCCGCCGTCGACGCGCGCATAGTGCACCCGGGCGGGCGCGGACCGGTCGGCCCGGCCGTAGCGGGCGGCCACGGCGATGGCCACCGGCGTCTGGATGGCGAACACGTTCTCGCTCTTGCGCGTGCCCCGGCCCTCGCCGCCCAGGTCCAGGACCCAGACCTCGTCGCAGACCCGGCGCAGGTGCTCGCGCATACCGCAGAACGCGTCGCCGTCCAGGTAGCTCGACGCGCTGATGAAGCTCACCACGCCCGGCCCGGGCGCCGTGTCGCTTTCGAACACCTTCCACAGGGCCCAGCGCCAGAAGTACACGTACAGGTTGTACAGGTTCTTGACGTGCGTGCCGTGTCCGGCGTCCACCGCGGGTTGTAGGAAGTCGGCGAGGATCGGCTGCGCGCCGCCGCCCTCCTCGCCCCAGCGCACCCAGTGGCCGGTGCGCGCCTTGTTGTCGGACTGCGCGGCCTCGTGCCGGTCGTAGGGCGGGTTGCCCAGGCACACGATGACCGGGACCTTTGCCTTGACGGCCAGGGCCTTCTCGTGCTGGTCGGCGATGGGCTTCAGGTACAGGGGCAGCTG
>Ga0180432_10004150_pt1 | contig 20061 bp, 15 predicted proteins | sample SS_ome_10_FD_132414 | JGI IMG/M metagenome (GOLD analysis project Ga0180432, IMG submission 132414) | Hypersaline lake sediment archaeal communities from the Salton Sea, California, USA - SS_1_MS_2 metaG | ecosystem: Environmental > Aquatic > Non-marine Saline and Alkaline > Hypersaline >...
AACCTCCGCCTTGTTTGAGCCTTCCAGCTGGGCAAAGACAAAAAGACAGCAAACCCCCAGTGACAGCGCCGTCACCGCAAAAACCGCCCACCAAAATCTACCCCTTACTCTCTTCATCTTCTTCCCCCCCTGTATTCAAGAAAAAAACATACCTTCTTGATTCAACTCCGATATATCACCATATCGTTTTATTATATTACCAGAATAGTCGATATAATCCAGAAAAAAAGAAAAGGCCGAGTATTGAACCCGGCTTTATTTTATATCATATGCGGTTCTCTCTCAAGTGACCGGAATCACACAATCAATTAAGGCAATGTGATGATCTCAAGAAAATTGTATCCATATCCGGAATATGTAGCCTTGAGCGTCTTGGACGGATCCAGCAGATTACTGAAAACCACGGGGAATAAGAGGTCACAGGGGGGAGTAATGGGGCCGCAGGGTCCCGACTCCATTAGCAAAAACTTCCCGCCAAAACCATCGGTTTCTCCCGTCTCCGCCGTATAATACGCCCGGGTTATAAAAAGGGGAAATGGTGCACATACAGTATTTGCGATTACGGTTACCACAGGCACATTCTTGGGGATAATCGGCGCCACCATCATCACCTCGATACCCATGCAGCAGCACGGCGCCGGCACAGAGCTGAAATCGACGTTCTCAACGGTCAGCCCCGGCTCCGACGACGATAGATTTGTAGGGATGAACCAGATCCCGTCCGTGTGGACAAGAAGGTAGTTCTCCGATTGGGAGAGCCACCACTTCGTCGTCCCCTTTTTGGACACACCCCCAACCGACGCCGTCCAGCTGGTGGAGACCACTATGTTCTTTCCATCGAAGCTTACCTGATTTATAGTGTAGCTTATCGTCAAGCTCATAGCAAGGTCAAAAAAAGCCTCGAGGTTGTCTTCCATATCCTCCCTAGTAAAGAGATCGGCCGCCTTACCGTCGTAATTATCGGATATCAGCTCGCCCAAATTTATCGTATCGGAGCTCTTTACGTATCTGAAGAAATTATCGACAAAAGTCCTGGCAATATCCTCGTAGCTTACGTCTAAAAGTTTTATGATGAACGAGCCGAAGTCCTCAGGGTCTGATCCGTCGCCGTTTTCGTTTGTGACCTTAAACATCAGCTCGTATTCCATTCCCCCTTCAGGCTTGAACTTGTATGACCAATTGGCCGTGCCGGTGGCGGTGTTCCACGTCATTCCGCCGTCGGTGCTCACCTCGACCTTTGCTATCAAGAAATTTTCGTCCTCGGCGGTTCCAACGATTAACAGCATATTGTCGAAGTTCAGGTCGCCCTTCGTCAAGGTTAGCATGTCATCGATATCTTCAAGGTTTATCTTGCCGTTTAAAATGGCGGACGTAATCTCCGGGGGCAGTAAATCCTCTACGTCTATCGTGGTCTCTATATCCCCCTTTATCTCTAACCCCTCGAGGAATTTTTTCAGCTTATCCTTGTCCACACCCAAAACGGTCCCCGGAGGACTGGCTCCGGAGATCAGAAGCTCCTGCATCGTACAGACCTCGATCGGATCGAGGCCCGGGAATTTATTTGCCACAACGGTTACGCATTCCTCTATGCTCATTATGATCGTATTGCCCAGATCGAAGTCGAAGGAGACGCCGAAGTCGGTACCCCTGACACCTATAGTGGCGTTTTCCGTCTCAACCGTGAACTTCGACTCCTTATCGACAAACGGCTTAACCACCGCCCGTATCTTCCCCTTGATAAGAGTAAACCTGCTCCGGCTGACCTTGGTCACCTCCACCTGGCCCAGCTCCTTAATCACGACGCGGCTGTCCGGACCGATCTTGACCACACTCCCGTCAAAGAGCTTGAGCTCCACAGAGCTCTCGGAATCGGTCGTTATCTCGTCGCCCTGACCCACCTTCATACCCTTGACAAGGGTGACCGTCTTTCCCGTCTCCTTAATCTTCGCATCCACAAAGCCGTCTACGTAGATAACCACCGCCTTGTCGGTGCTCTTCTTCTCGGCATAGACAAAAAAACAGAAAGAAATTAAAAGGATCAGGGCAAGGACCAAAACAAGGCCCCCGTTGACAATCCTCGTGCTTCTCATAACTTACCTCGGATTTTTCGATGGGACATCAGCTGATTAAGCGATTAAAAGTGAAGAGAGAAGTTAAACATGTATATGTTCTCGCCGTATCTTTCGCCGTAGTCGTGGGACCAGTAATCTACATTTCTATAGCTTGCGCCGACAATCGACTTAAATATTTCGTTCTCGTAGAGGACCTGCTCGATGGCGACCTCCGTTGTGTGTCTTCTCGTATCGTCTCCCTGCTCCCTGTTGGTGAGGGAGGCGTCGTAATAGGCATTTAGGTTCGTTTTGGTGGGCTCGTAGTTCACCCCCAGGCCCGCGTGAAGGATTGTCGTGGTGTCAAAATATGTCCTCATTTCCGGGACTTTTTCGAACGTCCTCTTGAAATCGAAGCCGGCCCCGAGTCCAAGGGCCCAGCCGAGGTTCAAGGCGTTGAATTTGTACCTCCAGTTGGCCCTCAACGTGTTGTTTATCGTGTCCGGCTCATCCGGTCTATGATCATCGACGTATCTCAGGCGATACTCGAGGGAATAGTACATATCCTTGTACCTGTTTGAAGCCATCATCTTCAATCGATACGTCTCGTAGTCGGTGGTTTTCGGAAACCTCGGATGGTCTTCGCTCATCCGGTGGGTATGGTCTAACTTTAGATCGAGCTTAAGGTATCTGAAATAGACGTCATCATTGTAAAAGGGGCGGTATGTTGCCCCCAACTCCGAGTAGAAGGTATTCGTTCGATAATCCGCATCCGATTTTGAGAGGAGGGCGTTCCGGTAGTGGCGGTATTTACCCCAGAACTTCCACTCGCGGGACGGATTATATCTGACCATTCCCTTGAAGCTCTCCCGGTCGGGGGACGCCGTTCCCATCACCGTGTAGAACATCGGGTCGACGCGCTCGTACTCGAAGGTCAATTTCAGCTTTCTGATCGGCCTGTAGTCCGCCCTAACCCATACCGCCCACCCCTGCACCTCGTCCGTCAAGGGATCGTTCCTGTCCTCCTCGTAGTAGCTCAACGCCCCTTCGCCGCGGATCAGGAGCTTTCTTTTGAAAAAGCGAAGCTTGGTGTCCAGCGCCCAGACATTGTTGCTGTAGTCGGTGGCGTAGGTGTCTCCACACAGCTTCGTAATCTCCGTGTGAATCCACGTCGCCCCCAGGAAGTAGTCGGGGAGGGGGGAGAACTCCATCCTGACGCTCCCGAAGCTGTGCTCAAAGGTGTCGAGGTTGCTCTCGCGGTTCCTCCCGCCCAGGGCCATTATCCTGAACTCCGGAACCGGCCTGTACCACGCCTTTGCGCCTAAAAAAGTGTTCCTGAAGGTATACTTGGAGTAGTATTCGCTGATGTCCCCCACCGCGAACTCATAGTCGTCCCCGTAGAGCCTCAGGTACGCCTGGAGGAGCTTCCAGCGCCAGTTGGACAGCTCCTTGTCCGTCGTGTGGCGGCCGTAGAAGAAGAAGTCGAGGTTCAGATTGTCGGAGATATGCTGATCGAGCTTGAGCCTGAACTCCTCGTTGTAGTGCCAGGTGTCCCTATCCTTCTTGTGGATATCGAGGGAAGACCGGGAGACATTCCCGTATACCTGCTCGTGGTAGACTTCAACGGAGTAGTCGACGGTCAAACGACCGTCATCCCACTTTATCGCGTTCGCGGATGAAGAGCATAGAGAAATTAATAATACAATCGTGCCCAAAGTAAAAAATATCTTTTTCATCAAAGCACCTTAATTTTGTATAATTACGCTAAACTTCGTATCATTTATATAAAAGTTTTACACGCATTGTCAAGTTAAATATATACTTAATTCTTGGAAACCGATAGAAATCTCCCATTTTACAAAAAAAGGGGGGTAGAGTTGACCACTTACCCCCCTTTTATCGAAAGTTCAGTCTAATTCCCAAGGCCCGACAACCCTCACATCCTGGCGTTTCCCTTTCCTATCCCCCTGTAGATAAATCCCGCATCTACAACCTTTTGTGGATCGACCACGTCCCTGCCGTCCACGATAATCGGGGTCCTCATAATCTTCTTCAGCCCTGGGAGGTCCATCTTGTAATACTCTTCATGTTTTGTGACAAGGAGCAGCGCATCCGCGCCCTTCGCCGCCTCCATGAGGTCCTTGGTCAGCTCCGCCTCCGGGAAATCCCGCACGTATGGATCGTGGGCAATGATCTCAGAGCCGTAGGCGGAGAGATTTGCAATCAACGAATAGGCCGGCGTGTTTCTCGTGTCGTCGGAGTTTTCGAGGTAGGCCACCCCGAGAATAACGATCTTCGCTTCCGGGAGCTCGACACCCTTCTCCGCCAGACACCCGGAGAGGAGGTCCGCCATGTGATGGGGCATATATTCGTTTATGCTTCTGGCCAGCTGGACGAAGTTGGTCTCGACCTCCTTCTGTCCGTACATCTTAAGGCCGTAGAGCAGAAGCCACGTGTCCTTTGGGAGACAGTGGCCGCCGACGCCGGAGCCGGGATAGTGCATCATCCGCTCCTCCCTGGTGTTGATCAGCCTCTGGACCTCGTAGATGTCAAGCCCGAGGCTCTCGCAGATGAGGGCCATCTCGTTTGAAAAGGCGATGTTCACGTCGCGGTAGGCGTTCTCTATGGTCTTGGTGGTCTCCGCCGTGAGGACGTCGGTTGTATGGATATCCGCCTTGACTATCTTCTCGTACATCTCCTTTGCCCGAATCTCGCTTTTCTCGTCTATCCCACCCACAATCCTTGGGAGGTTGACGATATACTCGATGAGCTTTCCGGGCATGACCCTCTCGTAAGAATAAGCCAGGCTGAAGTCCTCCCCGGCCTTCAAGCCGGACTTCCTCTCCAGTATCGGCTGCACGACGTGCTCCGTCGTCCCCGGCGCCACGGTCGACTCCGTTATAACGAGGACGCCCTTTTTCATATAAGTCCCGATCTCCCGGGACACCTCCTTCAACGACAGATACTGCGGCTGATGGTCCGTTCCATCCGTGGGGGTCTGGACGTCTATCAAGACGATGTCCATATCCTTGATGGCCGAAAAATCATCGGTTACCTTAAACGTCCCCTTCTTCACCACCTTGGCGATAAGATCGTCGAGCCCCGGCTCATCCCCCTCTATGGGCGATTTTCCGGCGTTTATCGCGTCGATCTTCCATCCGCTCCTCTTGGAGCGCCTCTGTATCCCCGTTACCTCGAATCCGTCGACTTCCGCCAGCAGGGCGGCACACGGAATTCCCACATATCCCATGCCGATTACGGCAATTTTCGTCACTGCATCTTTTGCTGTCATAACAAATCCCCTTGAAATCCTCCTGTTCTTATCCGTAATAAAAACCTAAAGACCAATACCGATTAAACTTCCCGATTAGGTAAAATCAAAATCAAACGCGAGTAATCGGACATCGGGCAATTAAAAAGTATACACGAATTTTGAAAAAATTGAAACAAAAAAATGAAAAAACTATATGGGACGAAGATTCACCCTTTGCGGGAATTTTTTCAGCGATCCCTCGGAGATTTTTCAAAAATGTCTGTAAAATAAATGGGCCCTTTTCAAATCAAGGGCCCAATATCACAATATGGGCAATATGGGCGATCTTCCGCTCCTGAAAACGTCTAATTTCAATGTATATACACCATTCTCCCCAACGAGCTGCAGTCTCCACCCGGAACCCGGGAGGCCCCCCTATGCTCAGGAGAACCCGCCGCCTCCCCCGCCCGGTCCGCACGATGAGGAGGCGAGGCTTTCCACGCCACCCCCCTTGGAGACCGAAGAGACGGCCGACATCTGTTTCTCCGGACCCACCTCCCCGCACTCCGGGCACGGGGTATTCGATGCGTCCTCGCTCATCTTGTGGAAAAGCTCGAAGATCTTACCACACTTCCTGCATCTATATTCGTACAAAGGCATAAAAACCTCTCTTTCGACTTTCTTGCTTTTTTCACCGATACACTATCGGCGATCTGTTATCAACCATTTTGGGATACGTCTAAAGGGGTACGGCGTGAAGCCCGCCCCTCCTACGCCTTAAACTCACCGTACTCGCGGTTTTCCAGCTTGTCAATATATTTTTCCACGGAGAAGGCCGCCGTGGCCCCATCGCCGGCTGCGGTCACGATCTGCCTCAAGGCCTTTGACCTGACGTCCCCGCAGGCCATTATACCGGACACGCTCGTGTTCATCTCGCCGTCGGTGACAATGAACCCGTATTCGTCCAGCTCAACCATATCTTTAACAAAGTCCGTGTTTGGCCCATAGCCGACGTAGATAAAGATCCCCTCGACGGGAAGCTCCCGGACCTCCTGGCTCTTGAGGTTCTTGAGCCTCAAGGCGGATACCCCCTTGTCCCCGCCGACGACCTCCTCAACCACGGTGTCCCATACCACCTCTATCTTCGGGTCATTTGCGGCCCTGTCCGCGTTGATCTTGTCCGCCCTGAGCCTGTCCCTCCTGTGGATAATGTTGACCTTTTTTGCAAACTTGGTCAGAAAGAGGGCCTCCTCGGCCGCGGAGTTTCCGCCCCCCACCACTGCCACCTCGGCATCCTTGAAAAAGGCACCGTCGCAAACCGCGCAGTAGCTGACCCCGCGTCCCGTGTATTCCCCCTCTCCGGGAACGCCCAACTTTTTAGGCTCCGCACCGGAAGCGATGATCACGCTCTTTGCCGAGAACGATTCGCCGGACGTCACAACCAAGAAGAGACCGCCGTCGAGATTCTCTATTGCGGTCACCTCGACGATTGTCTTGAACTCGGCCCCGAACCTCCCCGCCTGCTCCTCCATCAGTCCCATAAGGTCGGGCCCGGAGACACCCTCCGGGAAGCCGGGGTAGTTCTCGATAATGTCTGTCGTCTGGGCCAATCCCCCGGGGGTCATCTTTTCGAGGAGGAGGGTCTTCAACCCGCCCCTCGATGCATACAGGGCGGCCGTCAGTCCTGATGGCCCCCCCCCTATCACAATCACATCGTAATCCGCCATATTTTTCAATTCCTCACTTCCACGTTTTAATACCTCCAATATGCAATGCTTGGCTTAAAAACCTCAAACTCCCACAAAACAATCTAACTCAATCCTCCTTCTTCTCACACCTGCACCTCTCCTTCAAAAACTCCCTGAGCTTGGCCCTCACCTCCTGCGGCATCTCGTAAGGCTCGTGCCCTTCGAGCCTGCTTGAGATCTTCACCGTGAAGTTCAGGGACTTGAGATGGACCCTGCAGTGGAGGCAGTTGTCAATGTGTGTCTCCAGGGCCTGACTCTCTTCTTCTGCAAGCTCCCCGTCTATATAGGCCGAAAGGAGCTCACATACCCTTCTGCAATCGTAATCGCTCATCGCTCAATTATCCAAACAATCATTTGAAAATGAATGTATTGCGCCAATCCATAAAATCGCCGATCAGCCCCTTGACCCCGGCGGTTAATCATCCACCTTGGAAAATCTGCCCACCCCGCCATCCCAAGCACCTCACCCAACCCGAAGGTCGATAATCGATCTTGATAATCCATCCCACCCGCTTCCCTTTCCCCTGCCTCCTTGAAAAAACCGACCACAACTAAAAGGCCCCTTTCCACACTAAAAATCCTGTCCCCCCTTAAAATCCTCCTGTCCCACTCTGAAAATCTCCTCCCTGCCCCTAAATTAAACTATCCTTCTCACTCTCTAACAAAACGCCTTACAAATCTACCGCCCCCCCCTCCATCAGGTGATCCAGCGACTCCCTCAAGAACAACCTCGCACGGTGAAGCCTCGATTTCACCGCCGACTCCGTTATCCCCAGGATCTCGGCGGTTTCCGTGGTTGAAAACTCCTCCACGTCCCTCAAGAGGAAGATCGTTCGATATTTTTCTGGAAGCTTCCTTACGGCCTCATCGAGCTCGGACAGAAGCTCCTTTTCAAAGAGGGCGTCCACCGGGCTGTCTATGTACCCAACCGGCGCCCTGTTTTCCGAAGGGGCGAAGTTCGGGAGATCTTCGTTGAATTCCACTTCCACCCTTCCGGACTTTCTCAGCTTCATCAGGGCGTTGTTGGTTGCGATCCTGTATATCCACGTTGAAAACGACGAATCGCCCCGAAAGCTCTCTATGGCGCGAAAGGCGTTCAAAAAGGTCTCCTGGAGGACGTCCTCGGCATCCTCTCTTTTACCCAAGAGCCTCAGGGAGTGGCCGTATATCTTCTTTTCATATCTTCTGACAAGCTCCTCGAATGCCTCGAATTTGCTCCCGTCACCGCCCTGAACCAATTGAACGAGCCTTGTGTCATCTAATTTGTCGTATTCTTTCATTTAGATGAATCGAATTTAGATACGTTTCATTAAAAATTTTCGTTTTGTAACCGACAGGCCGTCGACATATAAGGACATTGCCTCCCTAACGTCAACAATCACCTTGATAATCCCGCACGCAACTGGTATAATTCAAGGAACAAAAGGTTTATTTCCTTGTCCCACATAAGTAACATATTAATAATACATCAATACGGCCATTTTAACAACTAAAAGTTAACTCGAGGAGGGAATCAATGTTCAAAATTCTCGAAATAAAAGCCTTCAGACACACCTTTATTCCCCTGACTATAATCTTTCTCTCTTCGGTCATCGTCTCCTCCTGCGCATCCACGGCCACGGTAAACAATCTCGAGAGGGAAATCAACAGCATGAGAGAGGAGTTGAACAGCTTGAAGAAAACGGCCCTCGAAAGGAGCGCCGAAACGGGGGCGAACTACTATACCGTACAGGAAGAGTTGAAGTCCCTTCGCGGAACATACGAGGCGAGCGCCTATAAATTCGAGCAGAGCATAAAGGACCTCAAGGTTCTGAAGGAGGTCCTCAACAGGACGATAGCCGAGATGGAAAACAGGTTCTACGAAATTGAGAAGCGGCTTGCGGCGATAGAGAAGAAGCTCGACATCACCCCCCCGCCGCCCACGAGGACGAGTCCTCCCCCCGATACGGAAACGGATACGACAAAGACCCCCAAGAAGCCGACAGTGGACGACACAATCGGTTCCGATCTGGGGAACGAGGCCCTCTACAACAGCGCCAAGGAGAAGTTCCAGAAGAAAGATTACGACGGCGCCATCGAGTCGTACGAGGCCTACATTAAGGCCTACCCGAAATCGCCCCTTGCGGACAACTCCCGCTTCGGCATCGGCGACTGCTATTACGAAAAGGGGGACTACGAGCGATCGATCCTGGAATACAGCCGGGTGATAAAGGAGTATCCGGAGGGGAACAAGGTTGCGAGCTCACTTCTTAAGATCGGCTACGCCTTTGCCGCCATGGGTGATACGGAGAACGCCAGGAGCGCCCTGATGGAGGTGATCAAGAAGTACCCCGGCGAGCCCCAGGCGGAGCTTGCCAAGAAAAAGCTGGAGAAACTTTGAGAGCCTGTTTTTTTCTTCAAGATTTGTTTTAACGACCGGGCAATGATGGGGATTACAATTTACTTGTAATCCCCATTTTACACAACGATTTTTTAAGGGCGGTCGGCTTTCGATCCTTACAATCTCAGACAACCATTCCAACCACCTCTATTTACCGTCTGAAAAAAACGATCTTTAAGTACGGTTCAAGCGCCAAGAACCCCGGAAAGGCCGTTTAAAAAGAGAATTTTCCCTCCGATTTAAGCCAAAACAAAAAAGATACTGATTGAGTGTTCATTCATTTTTTTCTTGACACAATAGTATATAAAATATATAATTTTCAATTAACTTGAAATACTGCGTCTTTAGAGAAAAGACTTGATTGGTAAATTGAATTTGGAATATGTAAAGTTAAAACGGGGAAGTTAAAACGGCAGCTGCTTTTTAAGTTGATTCCGTTTTAAGTATTAAATAGATATTGGTTGTTCAACTAACTTTCAAAGGAGAATTTGATGTCTAACGAGAAACTGATGAATCGATGGTGGGTAGTTATTGGTGCTATTCTGATTCAGTTAAATCTGGGCGCAATGTACGCATGGTCTGTTTTTACGCCGTATCTGAAAGGCACAAGCTCGGACGGCGTTACGGAATTCGGTTTCACGGCAACTCAAACACAGTGGATATTTTCTGTTAGCATCCTGGTCTTTGCAATCGTAATGATTTTTGCAGGCAGGTGGCAGGATAAGATCGGCCCGAGGAAGGTTGCTCTGTCTGGAGGTATCGTTCTGGGTCTGGGATATATCCTGGCCAAATTTTTCGGGACGAGCTTTTTAGGCCAGCTTATCTGCATCGGCGTAGTCGGCGGTGCGGGAATCGGTCTTGCTTACGTCTGTCCACTGGCCGCGTCGGTAAAGTGGTTTCCCGATAAAAAGGGGCTGATCACGGGACTCGCCGTTGCCGGCTTTGGCTTCGGTGCGATGATCTGGGTAAAGCTGGGAGGAGCCTGGGGCCACCTCATCGACAATTACGGCGTTCTTAACACATTTGCGATCTACGGGGTGCTCTTCGCCTTGTCGATTCTTTTAGGCTCCATTGTAATGGTAAATCCCCCCGATGGTTACAAGCCTGCGGGTTGGGAGCCTCCAGCGGTAAAGAATTCCGCTCCATCGGGCGGTGAGGATTTTACACCATCTGAGACCTTCGTGACTCCCCAGTACTGGATGCTCTGGATCATGTATGCCTTTTCGGCAACTGCAGGGCTCCTTGTAATCGGGAATATAAAACTCTTTGGGATATCGTCCCTCGAGGCCAACTCTTTTGTGGGCAACGCTTCGGCGGCGGCGGGAACGGCCATGGTAATCTTCGCCCTCATGAACGGTATCGGCAGGATTACCTGGGGCACGATCTCGGACAAGCTCGGCAGGGCCCGCTCTATCCTCCTTATGACACTCCTTCAGAGCATAATGATGATAGCCATCATCTGGATGGGCGGAACTATCGCATCGCTTTACATTGCCGCGGGTTTGATCGGCTTTAACTTCGGCGGTAACTTCTCGCTCTTTCCCACCGCCACGGCGGACTTTTTCGGACCGAAAAACCTCGGCGCCAACTACGCCCTCGTCTTTACGGCGTACGGCCTCTCGGGGATTATCGGCCCCATCCTTGGCGGCAAGGTCTTCGACGTCACGGGGAGTTACCTATGGGCATTCATCCCGGCTTCGGCCCTGTGTCTCATAGCCGCTGCAATCTCGCTTCTCACCAAACCACCACATCACAATGAGATTGGATCGGCCAAGACCGTCGGAGCACCTGCGGGTAAATAATTTCGATGTTAAAAATCAAATCGATTTGAAAATATTTTCGAACGATTTATAAAGAATTCAAGGAGGATTTAGATATGGCGGATGAAAAAGCAAGTACCTTTGAAGGAAAGAAATTTGCCCCACCGGCAAGCTTCACCAAGAAGGCTTACATTAAAAGCCGTGAAGAGTACCAGAAGATGTGGGACGAGTCTGTAAAAGATCCCGACGGCTTCTGGGGAAAGATAGCTGACGAATACATTACCTGGTTCAAGAAATGGGACAAGGTAAACGAGGAAAACTACAAGGAAGCTCAAATCAAGTGGTTCGTGGGCGGAAAGCTTAACGCCTGCTACAACTGCCTTGACAGGCACATGGGCACCGACAAGGAAAACCAGAAGGCGCTCATCGCCGAGGGTAACGAGCCCGGCGAGTCTTGGGAGTACACCTACAGGGAGCTCCTCACCGAGGTTTCCAAGTTCGCCAATGTTCTCAAGAGCCTCGGCGTTAAAAAGGGGGACAGGGTAACCCTCTATCTCCCGATGATCCCCCAGCTTGCCATAGCGGTTCTTGCCTGTGCCCGCATCGGCGCCGTACACAGCGTCGTCTTCGGCGGTTTTTCCGCAGACGCGCTAAAAGACAGGATCATCGACTGCGATTCAAAAATTCTGGTAACCTGCGACGGAACCTTCAGGGGCGCAAAGGCGGTTCCCCAGAAGGCCAACGCCGACAAGGCCGTTCAAGGCACCCCTGTTAAAAAAGTTATCGTTGCAAACAGGGTTGGCGACAAGATCAAGTGCGATTGGGACGACTCCAGGGACGTCTGGTGGGAAGACCTCATGGCCAAGGCCAGCGACGACTGCCCCTGTGAGGAGATGGATGCCGAGGATCCCCTCTTTATCCTCTACACATCCGGATCCACCGGAAAGCCGAAGGGCGTTATGCACACCACCGGCGGCTACATGACTTACGTTTCATTTACCCACAAGCTGGTCTTCGATTATCACGACGGCGATATGTACTGGTGCACCGCCGACATCGGCTGGGTGACGGGACACTCCTACATCGTATACGGCCCCCTGGCCAACGGCGCAACGTCTATCATGTTCGAGGGCGTTCCCGCATATCCGGACTGGGGTCGTTTCTGGGACGTTGTGGATAAATACAAGGTCAACATCATCTATACTGCGCCCACCGCTATTCGCGCCATCGCAAAGGAGGGCCTTGATCACGTCAAGAAGCGCGACCTTTCGAGCCTTCATCTGTTGGGTAGTGTTGGAGAGCCTATCAATCCCGAGGCATGGGGTTGGTACCACACCAACATCGGTAAGGAAAATTGCCCCATCGTCGATACATGGTGGCAGACGGAGACCGGCGGAATCCTCATCACTCCTCTTCCGGGAGCATGGGAGACAAAACCGGGCAGCGCGACGCTTCCCTTCTTCGGCGTTCAGCCCTGTCTGGTCGACGCCGACGGCAAAGAGGTGGAGGGTCCCGGCGAGGGCTCCCTCTGCATCAAGCGCTCCTGGCCCGGCCAGATGAGGGGCGTCTACGGAGACCCGAAGCGCTTCAAGGACACATACTTCATCCAGTATCCCGGTTACTATTTCTCCGGGGACGGAGCCAGAAGGGACGAGGACGGATACTACTGGATTACGGGCCGCGTGGACGACGTCATCAACGTCTCCGGCCACAGAATGGGAACGGCGGAGGTAGAGAGCGCCCTCGTCGCCCATCCGAAGGTGGCGGAGGCCGCGGTTGTGGGATTCCCCCACGACATCAAGGGTCAGGGCATCTACGCCTACGTAACCCTTAACGCCGGCGAGGAGAAAACCGATGAGCTGAGAAAAGAGCTCGTTAAGCACGTGAGAAAGGAGATCGGCCCCATTGCCACTCCGGACAAGATCCAGTTCGCCGATGGACTCCCGAAGACCCGCTCCGGCAAGATCATGAGGAGAATCTTAAGGAAGATAGCCGAGAATCAGCCCGAGGCCGTGGGCGACACGTCCACCCTGGCGGATCCGGCGGTCGTTGAGGATCTCGTGGAAAACATGATCAAGTAAAGAAACCAATCATCGAATTGATGTAAAATCGAATTGATGAAAAAGGGGGGGAAATTCTCCCCCCTTTTTTTGTTTAAGGCTCCAATCGAACCACAAAAAGATAAAAATCCAATCCATTTGAAAAGAAATCATCCACTCCCCTTTAAGAGTCAAAGAAGCGACGGTAACCGCCCAATCCATTGAAAGAGAAATTACACTGCAGGACTTTTTTTTCATATTTTATTTTGACATTTTTCGGTTTTTTTTGTATAAATACTTAAAAAGGTGTTACGCGCTCTCAGTTGCTTTATCGCTGCTTTCTCGGTTGATCCTCCTCCTGCTGCTCCGCTGCACTCTCGGCTGATTTCTCTTCTGCAGTTCTGTTGATCCTCTGGTTACTCTTTCAATTAATTTGAGAATGGAATTCGGAAGGCAAAATGAACTCAAACGAAGACGGATTCGAATGGTATACTCGTATTCCCTTAAACTACTTCAGAGATAAACACGGACGCGAATATATATGTCACTTCAGCAACGAAAAGGAGCTTTGCAGAATCTACAAGATGTACTGCCAGTTTGAGCCGAAGAGGAGCATCATGGGGGTTCCGCCGGACGATAAGGAAGAGCTTGAAAAGTGGGTCAGACACTTTTTTGGCGAAGACACGAAGAACCTCGTCGTTATGGACCCTGACTCCAAAATAGTCGGTCACGCCGCTCTCTTTCCAATGAGCGAGCACTGTTGTGAGTACTTCATGGCGCTTCTGCCCACAAACCAGAGCGCGGGGATAGGAAAGCTGCTCTGTGTAAGCGTTATCGAGACGGCCAAGTACCTGAACTTCAATCGGGTCTGGATATGCGTTGAAAAAAACAACTTCAAGGCGATCCAGCTTCACAGGAAGCTCGGTTACAAGCTCGTGGGGGGCGGGCTGGGGGACGACTACGAGTTCGAGATCAAAGTCGACGAGTTCACTGAGTGTTGAACCCAAGGATATATTAAAACAGTCTTGTTGAAAATCGCGACGATATTATGATGAAGGCCGCGGCGATTGGGGCCGTTATTCATCTCCAAATTAACCTACCTGCCCTTTACCCATCTCTGATATTTATCCTTCAAACGATTTTTTTGTCCCGCCGACCTTATTTCTTTGGGGAATCTGAGCTAATTCCCGTATATACAGAGTTTGAATAATTCCCCCCCACGTACCTCTTCTCTTCCAATTCGTCCATTCGTCTTACGCTCAACAACTCACAACTCGCACACCGCTCTTCCGGTGCCAATACTCTTAATAAAAAACCGCCCCATCACCCGACCGAGGGCGCTCGATCAACGCCCATCTCCAATTGATATGGGGAAATTTGTACCAAACAAAAAAAAGGCGAACAACAAAGGCACCCCCAGTTTCCGGCCGGATGCCTTGTATTGATCACCCTACTAATAGTCTTAAAAAAACCCCCGATTCCCCCACTCCCCCCCCTCCAAAAACCCGTCCGCGGCTGTCGGCTCCTCCGGGGACCGCATCTATTTCATCAATCCTCTCCCGACTCCCCAAAACTCGTCTGTAGATAAGCTTTTTAAATGACCGAATTCATACCATCAATGATATTCCTACCCCTTGATTAAATCCTCGATCCCCTATTTCGCCGCCTTCGCTCTACCTTTGGCCTCTGTCCCCTTGGCGTTCCCTCTGGATATCTTAACTGCGCAGACCTTGTACTCCGGTATCTTCCCGACAGGATCCAATGCAGTATTTGTTAGGACGTTGGCGGCCGCCTCCGCAAAGTGAAACGGCATGAAGATCACCCCCTCCGGCGCCCGCTCCGTAACCCAGGCCCTCGTCGTGACCTCGCCCCTTCGGGAGGCTATCTTCGCCATATCGCCGTCCTTTATCTTGTGCTTTGCCGCGTCCTTGGGATTTACCTCCACAAAGCCGTCCGGGGAGAGGAAATCAAGCCCGGCAGATCTTTTCGTCATCGTCCTGGTGTGGAACTGGGCGAGAACCCTCCCCGTGGTGAGGATCATCGGATACTCGTTATCCGGGGTCTCCGCCGGCTCCCTGAACTCCACGGCCGAAAAGAGGCCAAGGCCTCTCACAAACTTGTCCTTGTGGAGGTACTTCGTCCCCTGGTGGTCCTCGGTGGGACAGGGCCACTGAAGCCCGGTCTTTTCGATCCTCTCGTACGTTATCCCCGCGTAGCTGGGGGTCAGCCTTCGCATCTCCTCGAATATCTCTTCGGGACCGCTGTAAGACATCGGATATCCCATCCTGGTCGATATCTCCGATATAATCTCCCAGTCCTGCCTCGACTCCCCGACCGGGGGAATCGCCTTTCTCACCAACTGGACGCGCCTCTCCGAGTTGGTAAACGTCCCGTCCTTCTCGGCAAATGTAACCCCCGGCAGGACGACGTCTGCAAGCTCCGTCGTCTCCGTCATGAATATATCCTGAACCACGAGAAAATCGAGATTTTCCAAGGATTCCCTGACGTGGGAGACGTCCGGGTCCGAAAGCATCGGGTTTTCGCCCATGATGTACATCGCCTTGACCTCCCCCTTGTGGGCTGCATCCATCATCTCCATGAGGGTAAGCCCCACCTTGTTCGGGAGGGGCGAGAGGGGCTTCCACCCCTCGGTGAACTTCTTGTTCGCGGCATCATCGATCACCTTCTGATAGGCGGGATATACGTTCGGGAGTCCCCCTACATCGCAGGCGCCCTGGACGTTGTTCTGTCCCCTCAACGGATTCACCCCGCCCCCCTCTACTCCTATATTGCCGGTGAGCATGGCGAGGTTAGCCAGCGACAGGACGTTGTCGGTTCCCGTTGTGTGCTGGGTAATCCCCATTGCGTAGTATATAGCGGAGTTTTTACCCGCGGCAAAGATGCGTGCAGCTTCCACGAGCTTTTCCTTTGGAATCGTCGTTATCTTCTCCACGTATTCCGGGGTGTATTTTTTAACGGTCTCCCTGACCTTCTCGAATCCCTCTGTCCTCTTCTCCACATATTCCTTGTCGTAAAGCCCCTCCTCGATAATGACGTGCATCATCCCGTTTATCCAGGCTACGTCCGTCCCGGGCTTCTGCCTCATATGTATATCCGCGAATCTGGAAAGCTCGATCGAGCGGGGATCGACCAATATCAGCTTGGTCCCGTGGTTTACCGCCCTTCGCATCATACTCCCGATAACCGGGTGGTTCTCCGTGGTGTTCGTGCCGGTTACCAACAGCACCTCCGATTCTTTTACCTCGGCGATGGAGTTTGTCATAGCACCGCTTCCAAACGCTGTGGCGAGACCCGCCACCGTAACGCTGTGTCAGAGACGGGCGCAGTGGTCCACGTTGTTGGTGCCGATAACGGCCCTGGCCAGCTTCTGCATCAGGTAGTTCTCCTCGTTGGTGCACCGGGCCGACGTGAGGATCGCTGTGGAGTCGGGCCCCGTTTTTTCCTTCGCGCTTTTAAGCTTTTCCGAAACGAGGTCGAGGGCCTCGTCCCAGGTCGCCTCCTTGAACTTGCCCCCCTTCTTGATCAAGGGCCTCGTCAGACGCTCCTCGTGGTGGATGAAGTCGTAACCGAAGCGCCCCTTGACGCAGAGGTTTCCGTAGTTCGGCTCCCCCAGGTAATAGTCGGAGGTAACCTTGACTACTTTTCCGTCCTTCACATTCAGATAAAATTGACAGCCCACACCGCAGTACGTACAGGTGGTGCGTACCTTGTCCATCTCCCAATCCCGCCCCTTTCCTGCCGACAACCGCAGGATTATCGCACCCGTGGGGCACGTCGACACGCACTGGCCGCAAAACTCGCACGGCGTCTCCGTAAGGGACTTCCCGTAAGGCGTTCCCGGCACGGCGTCAAATCCGCGGTTCATAAGGTCGTATACCCCGACCCCCTGAACCTCCCTGCAGATCCTGACGCAGCGCCCGCACAGGATGCACTTGTTGTAGTCCCTCTCGATCATGGGACCGTCAATAAACTTCTCGTACTCGTGCCTCTCCCCCTTAAAGGATACCTCCTTTACGCCGTATTCATAGGCCATATCCTGAAGCTCACAGTTTCCGGCGCTCTCACAGGTCATACAGTCGAAGGGGTGATCTGAAAGGAGAAGCTCGATTATTGTTTTCCTTATCCTTCTCAATCGATCCGTTTCGGTCTTTATAAACATCCCTTCGGTTACCGTAGTTGCGCATGCCGGAAGGAGTCCCCTGGCACCCTCCACCTCAACGACGCATACCCTGCAGGCCCCGTAGGGCTCCAGCCTCTCCTCGTAGCAGAGCCTCGGTATCTTGATCCCGTTTTCCATGGCCGCCTCGAGGATTGTGCGGCCCTTCTCCGTCACTATATCCACTCCGTTTATATTCAAATGAACCTCTTGCATTTATCACTCCTTATACGGCTTTTATCGCCCCGGTTGGACAGCGGCTGAAACACATCTTACACTTTATGCAAATCTCAACATCTATCTTGTGCGGTTCTTTCTTCTCGCCCGAGATGGCGTCCGTAGGGCAGACCCTGACGCAGGCGCCGCATCCCGTACAGATTTCGGGATCTATTTCGAGCGTGATTAGGGCCGGACATACCCCCGCCGGACACTTTTTATTCAAGATGTGATCTTCGTACTCTTTTCTGAAATATTTGAGGGTGGTAAGGACCGGATTCGGGGCGGTACCCCCAAGGGCGCAGAGGCTGGCCGCCTTGATGTCGGCGGCAAGCTCTTCGAGTTTTACGAGGTCCTCCGGTTCCCCCTCGCCCTCGCATATCCTCTCTAATATCTCGAGCATCCTCTTCGTCCCGAGCCTGCAGGGGATACACTTCCCGCAAGATTCCTCCTGGGTGAACGACAGGAAGTAGCGGGCCAGATCAACCATGCAGGTAGACGAATCTGCGACGATCATCCCGCCGGAGCCCATGATGGCGCCGGTGGCGTTTATCGCGTCGTAATCGACGATGGTGTCCAGAAGCTCCTCCGGGAGACACCCCCCCGAAGGCCCGCCCATCTGAACGGCTTTGAATTCTTTCCCGTCTAAAACCCCGCCGCCCACATCGAAGATCACCTGGCGAAGGGTCGTTCCCATCGAGACCTCCGCGAGACCGCTCCTCCTGACCTTGCCGGCGAGGCAGAAGACCTTCGTCCCCTTGCTCCCGTCGGTTCCCGTCTCGACGTACTTCTTTCCGCCGTTCTTCACGATCCAGGCGATGCTCGCCAATGTCTCAACGTTGTTTATATTGGTCGGCTTACCCCAGAGGCCCTCGTTTGCGGGGAACGGGGGCCTCGGCTTCGGCATCCCCCTCTTCCCCTCGATGCTGGCTATCATCGCCGTCTCCTCGCCGCAGACGAAGGCGCCGGCCCCCTTCTTAATCTTTATGTCGAACTCCCAATCAGTGTCGAAAATCTCCTTACCCAGAAAGCCCTTCTCGTGACAGGCATTAATCGCGATCTCCAGCCTCTTTATCGCAAGGGGATACTCGGCCCGGCAGTATATGTATCCATTTCTCGCGCCTATGGCGTAGCCGGCTATTATCATCCCCTCGACAACGGAGTGGGGGTCCCCCTCGAGGACGCTCCTGTCCATGAAGGCGCCGGGGTCTCCTTCGTCGGCGTTACAGATCAGATATTTTACGTCCCCCGGGGCCTTTCTGGCGAAGCCCCACTTGGTTCCCGTCGGGAAGCCGGCTCCGCCCCTCCCCCTAAGACCCGATTCCAACACCTCATCGATCACATCTTCCGGCGTCATCGTAGTCAGGGCCTTTCTCGCCGCCTCGTATCCGCCCATCCCGATATATTCATCTATGACCTCGGGATTTATATTCCCGCAGTTCCTCAGCACGATCCTGTTCTGGTTTTCGAGGAAGTCCCCCTCACCGAAGGCGGGGTCGTCCTCCTTCATCACCACCCAGTCGTCGATCACCTCTCCCTTAATGAAGTGGGTCTCGAGAAGCTCCGGGACCCTCTTTGCCGTTACGTCACCGTAGATTATAGATTTCTTCCCCGGCTCGGTTATCTCCACTATCGGCTCCCGGAAACAGAATCCCATACACCCGGCAATGTCGAGCTCGACATCATATTTGCCCGTGGCTATCTCTTTTTCAAGGGCTTTTTTGACCTCGGTCGCCCCGGCGGCTATTCCGCAGGTACCGTATCCGAGAATCAGCTTTGCGGTTCCGTTGACACTCATTTTTTCCCTCCCCCCTTATTATCGGTGTAGCCTTTGAGGATCTTGCGAATATTTGTCGGCTTCAGCTTGCCGTGGGTGTCCTCATCGACGATCATAATCGGAGAGAGGGAACAGGCCCCCACACACATTACAGACTCCATCGTGAACTTTTCGTCCTCCGTGGTCTCGCCGTCTTCAATCCCGAGTTGGTTTGATATCTCCTGGGTGATGAGCTGAGCCCCCGCCACGTGGCAGGCGGTGCCGTGGCACACCCTTATCAGGTGCTCCCCTATGGGATTCAAACGAAACTGGGTGTAGAAGGTTGCAACTCCCAATACCTGGCTCAACTGGTAGCCGGCATATCCCGCCAGGGTGCGCACTATTCCCTCTTCGAGATAGCCGTAAGCATCCTGAGTGTCCTGTAAAATAGGTATCAGCGCCCCGGCCTCACCCCGATATTTTTCTATTATCTCGGTTAAGGGGCCGAGGTCGCTCACATCGGCGTAACGCCTTTCGCCTTTACGTTCTTCTTCTGACATAGTACACCCTACATGTAAATGGAAAAGTATATGTGATACAAAAAGATCTGAAGAGAATACTCTTAACCGTAGCAGGTGGAACAACAAGAACTTGAGAAATAACTGGAGCAGTAGAAACTATTAC
>Ga0180432_10004152_pt1 | contig 20042 bp, 18 predicted proteins | sample SS_ome_10_FD_132414 | JGI IMG/M metagenome (GOLD analysis project Ga0180432, IMG submission 132414) | Hypersaline lake sediment archaeal communities from the Salton Sea, California, USA - SS_1_MS_2 metaG | ecosystem: Environmental > Aquatic > Non-marine Saline and Alkaline > Hypersaline >...
AACTGAAATCTAGATTTTTCAATAGTCCTCAAATCGTTTATTTATAATTCTAATGGATTATTAAGATATGAAGGCATCATTTTAATAAATTCTTCATTATCAAAACTAATCCAATCTTTATCAGTAGTAATCATTAACGCCCTATTTTGCCCTGCTGGAGAAATTATTATATAACCTTCGGTACTTTTAATAAATACTTGTTCAATCGTTCCATTTTTCATCTCATTTATTAATTCTTTTCCGCAAGAGAAAATTGCAGCGATCATTGCGCTTAATTTTATGTCATCTACAAGCTCATCTGTAATTGATGCAATTGGAAATCCATTAATAGATACTATAGAAGAGGAAACTATATCAGAACTAATCTTTAGAAGCCTTTTTAGTTGTTCATTATAATTAACTTGCATGTTTATCAAAACACGACGACCCTTTGAATTTCAATATATTTAATTTGTATCATCATATTTATATCTTACTTTTTGAAAAGTGAAAAAGACATTAACTGATTTTAAAATTCCATCACTACATTAAAAGAGGTTCTGGTTTGTCTAATATGGAAATTTTCTCAAATCTTTATTTCCTCATTTTGAGAAATTCACCAGACTTCATAAAATTACATGGTTTTAAATATTGAATTCCCGATTTCTCAACGAATTCTTCCAGCATCTTGGTCCATTTTTGGTAGTTTCTTTTTCCCGCACCAAACGGTCCCGGCATGTCCATTCCCGCCATCATCGTATCGTCAATCATTTTATATCCCGACACTATCCCCTCTTCGAGAAGTTTACACCCTTCGTTTAGTTGAATGGCTAAAAACATTTCAGGGTCAAATAAACCTGCTCCATTTACTTTTTTCAAAATGGGTTTACCTTCTTTCCACTCATAAAGTCCATATCCCGTTTTCCTACCTAAATTTCCTTCTTTAATCCGTTGAGAGAGCGTTTCTCCGGGAGCAAAATCAGGCGAAACCTCGGATTCAAAGTATTTCAAAGCGTTGTAAACGATGTCGAGTCCTAAATAATCCAATCGTGCGCAAGGGCCCATTCCAGGCAGACTTCCTATATCAGCGTCGATTGCTTCAAATGGAATTCCTTTTTCAACTGCCTCGTCAAGAAGCCAGTCAAGATATAAATTGGATGATACTGTTAATCTATTAACGATAAAACCCGGGCTTTCCTTGTTGATTTTAGCAATAAATTTCCTTCCTTTCAGTGCGGGTAATTTTTCGCCAACCGCAATGCATTTTTCGAACGTATCGTCGGATGTTTTTTGCCCTTTAATTACCTCTATTAACCTAAGAACCACAATTGGCGTGAAAAAATGCATTCCAATTACTCTATCGTCTCTCCCAGAAGTAGACGCAATTTTAGTAATGCTCATTGTTGATGTGTTAGTTGCCAAAATGGCATGTTCCGGAGCGTATTCGCCCAATTTTTTAAATAAATCCTGTTTTAATTCCATAAATTCTGGAACGGCTTCGATGACAAAATCAGCATCAGAAACTACCTTCTTTAAATCGTTCTCTGTAAATAAAACTTTCATTAAATCAGCAGCGGGAGTTCCAGAGACCAATTTTCCTTTTTCCTCGAGCTTTTTCAGGCCATTTTCAATAAAAACCAGTGCGTTCTTTAAAACGCCAGAATCAATGTCGTTTAACACAATTTTCTCAAAAATGCCTGACATGAGAGCAACTTGAGCGATTTCTCGCCCCATAGTCCCAGCTCCTATGACAGCAAGCGTCTTAATATTAGTTATATCAACCATGATCATACCTTAAAGTAATTTATTTCATATTTATAGAAGCGTAATTACAAACCAGGAGATAAGCATCGTTCCTATCCCCAAGAAAATAGAGATTGGGAGCCCGGGCAAGACTTTATTTCGTTTTAATCCAGAAATCGTGATTCCAGTCCCAACTATTATCGCAATCGAACTTAAAATCATTACTATCAAGCTATTTGAAAGCAGAAGCGCGCTTGAAGTGAGCATGCTGTAAAAAGTTAAATCTCCGATTCCAATTTCTAATTTATCAGAGCCGTACTCGGCCTCACCAATTTCAATCTTTTGTTGTATTTCTTCTTCTTTATCTAGGGATTCACTATTCATTTGAGAGGCAAGATCGATCATTTCTTTAATTGGCCCTCGCTTGTATAGTACTGCAAATATATCCCAACATGAAATTCCAATTAATATTGCTAAAGTCGTCCATAAAGGCATTATAACACCTAAAAGTGCTCCGGTTAATAGCCCGATATATATAACAAGAAAATTCTTCATTAAAAGCGTCATTTCTGTAAGGTATTTATAAAGAATAAAGAGAGTAAAAATACCTGAAGCTATTGGAAGCAGAATATTTTGTAGAATCGTATATGTATCATAGACTAACTGAGTCTCTGGAAAACCAACAAATATAAGGTACGCAATAATACCTGCGAAAAATAGAGTTAAAAAAAATCCCAGAAATCCAAAACTCAAACCAAAAATAAACTTCAAGACGATGATTCCTTTCTTTTTTGCAAAATAGATCATTATAAACGCCGAGATCACAGCAGTAACCGTGAAAATGAGTCCATTCAATAAACCAATAAATGGGTTGCTACCTCCGGGAATATACCCTCCATCTATTTTAACATCTGCTAAAACATATGTCATGTAGGCTAATATCCCTGCTACAACTACCACGATGATAATGGGAATAGGGTAAAGGTTTCGCTTGATTCTATAGGTAGGAAAAAAATTCGGAATAAAGTCCTTATCGTATATCTCCTTTTCTGAAGTGTCTGACATTTTAAAAAGTGGTTATTTTATAGGTTCGTTTTTAAATCAATAATATGTTTCATGACTTAAAATGTTTGTACTATAAATATTACGGTCTTTCAGAGAACAACAATTGATAAAAAGCTTATTTCAAGAATTGAATAAGTTTTAATTTTTTCAATTTTATTACAAATTAAACTGCATCGCAAGAAATTAAACCATGTCAAGACTTCGTACGTTTGAGAGGAAAATCCGCCATTATCTCAATAGATTATCTGAAATTCGATTTAAAAAAAAACTACGAAACTATGTCAGTCGAATAGGCATTTCATCTCTTTTAGACGAAATCGAATTAGTTGATCCACATCCTAAAAAAATAATCCTTCCATGTAATTTAGGCATTTTATTCTGTGGAGATTTTAAAAAAAAAGAAATTCACGAAAATGTCGTGCGCCAATTGGAAAATATATACGATTCATTCTTCTTTAACATAATAGATTTGGGTAATTTTAAGTTTTCTAAAAAAATGGAATCTAAAGGAATAAAACGAGAAAAGTATAGGAGCAAGAGAAATCACACAGAAAAACTCCCACTTCACCCGACCAATAAATTTTATCAAGTGTTAATTGATAAAAGAATAGAACATAGACTTGACATGATAATGGCCATAACTAACCTTCCAATATATTCAAGCGAGGAAAATTTAATTTTCTTATTCGGTGAAACACACTTGGATCATAGGTGTTGCGTGGTTTCTTCTCTGTTATTAAAAGAACAGTTTTACAACGAAAAAAGAAATGAAAAATTGTTTCAATTACGTCTTGAAAAAGAAGCTGTTCACGAAATTGGACACCTTCTTTTAGGACGAAAACATTGCCAAAATGAGGCGTGCGTCATGCGGAAGTCTAAATCCGTGGAAGAAATTGATTTCAAATCTATTCATCTATGTCCTGAATGCATGAACCAGTTAGAACTATTAAGAAATAGATATAACTTCTAAGAGTCTAAAAGGAAAGGCCCGGAACTTTTTGTACAAATTCTTTAACTAATTTAACTCGTTCCTTTCTATCTTTACCATAATAACGTAGAGGATATAATTCATTTATCGCAAATTTATACATTTTAACCCAAGTTCTCGCAATTTTGCTATGCCTGTAATTTGCGGATAACATGCTACAATTTTTACTCATCTCTGCTCGAAGATCGTCATCCTTCAAGAGTTTAATAGTAAATTCCGTGAACTCATCTAAATCATCTGCGAGGTATCCTGTTTTTCCGTGTTGAATAACATCTTGAATTCCACAGGCGTTTGCGCCTATAGTAGGAGTTCCTTGAGCCATTGCTTCAAGTATCACTAAACCCTCGGCTTCAACAAACGACCATAAACAAGTAAGATCGGCGGCGTTGTATAATTTTAAGAGGTCATCAAATGGAACTCTTCCAGCAATCGTTACATAATCTTCCATTTTGAAGCGTTTGACAAATTCAATGGCTGGATCTTTTGACGGTCCATCGCTTCCCACTAATAATAAATGTGCATCGGGTACTTGTTTATGTACTTTTTTAAAAGCCTTTATTACACTCACGATGTGCTTTTCTGGGGAAAATCGAGAAGCGTAGAGCATTACTTTCTTATCTCCCAGCTTGTATTTATCGCGAATACCATTTTTCTTGACATTTTGAAAGTACCAATCAGAAATTCCATTAGTTAAGGTTACTATGGGTTCCTTGAATCTCTGGTCTCTTAGTTGATCCTTTTTAGATTTACCAGGCACGTGAATTAAATCGTATTTGTCAAGAACGTGACGTTCGTACCTCCAAAGAAAATCGAATTTTGTTAGCATTTTACCTATAAATGGGACATACTGAGCCGTATAAAACACAAGCGGACTTCCATGAGATCCAATCATTGGGATTCCTAGATATTTGGCCCAATTAATTGCCATGCTTCCCACTGTTGCATGTGTATGGATGTGCGCTATATCTAAATAATCCTCTTGACAGAAAAATAATTTATGAATGGGCACGCTTAACACGAAACCCGTCTTTGGAGAGATTCTTGCCCCACCTAGGTCGTGATAATGAAGGTTTTTAGGTTTATTATTACCATTTTGGATCTTAGGTGCGTAAACATGAATATCGTGTCCAGTTTTTGCGAGTGATTCAGATAGGAACCTAACAGAATGAGCTGTACCGTTAGTTTGGCTATACATTGCGCTAAACAATCCAATATCGATTTTATTTTTTACCATGGTGTCTCTCTGATATTAGAAAAAATATAGTACTATACTTTATATAAAAGAATATCTAAATAAAAAACTATAAGTTTTATTAAAAAAAAATCGATTTTTTAATAAACTGAAAAAACTCTAATCTTAAAATCTTGCATTATTTTTGTAAAAACAATTAATTTCCTTTATGATTCGGGAAAGAAAATCCTGAATTATCATGTAAATTCTTTTTACATGCTACTTTTTTTTTGAACATACAAATAAGTATCTGTTCAATAGGATTAGTACTCAAGGGTAATATGAGCTTTTTATTACTATTTTGAGATTATTATTGAGAAAAATTAAAAATTTAGTGGATATTTCCCGTACTCCCAGGCTGTTTCAAGCATAATTTTTTCTTTAGACATGTCAACTTCTGGGTGAGAATGTGCAGGGGCTAAAATGAATCTACCTCCAGGGGCTAAGTTCTTAATGAGTTCTTTAGTTTTTTCCACGACTTCTTCGGGTTTAGAATCAAAAGTTAATAAGTAATCAACGCCCATTCCTCCAATGATCGTGAATTTATCGCCGTGGAGTTTTTTTTCTGCATAAATATCTACATTACTCGTGTTTTCGTAGGCGTGTCCCCCGTCAAAACCCCATTTTATGAAATTGTCAAATAATTTCGTGTTATCTCCACAAGAATGCATAATCATTTTACCTCCCCTCTCGTGAACTGCTTCGCACAACCTCGTGTAGGCAGGACCCCAGTACTTATCAAATATCTTGGGGCTGAACTGAGGACCTGTTTTAAAGGCAAAGTCGTCACCTTTCATGATGACTTTCAAACCAGCGTCCATTAAAGCCATTGCTACTTTAGTAGCATATTCTTCTAACCGCGTGATGAAATCTTTAATGAAATCTGGTTTCTTGAGGATATAATAAGATAATTTTTCAAATCCTACACCTAAGAAAATGGCTTGATATATCGGAGAATACACTTCTCCAAACAAGCAAATTTTATCGCCAAATTTAGAATACATTTCTTTATAAAACTTATAGGCTTTTTTCGCGATTTTGTCTGGATCTGGGAAAAATGGCCATTCTTCGTAAGCTTTCTGAGAAATTATTTTTGGTTCTCGATAATAATAAGTAGCATTTCCATGATCGTCAAAAGAAATGTCGTTATGATTCCCCCAATCATCTTGAATCGTGTTTAGATCGGGAAAACACGATAAATTTGGAGCCCATGGCGCCCAAGCAGAGTCAAATCCGAGTTTAACTGCTGCCTCTATTCCTAAATACACGTCTTTTTTCACAGTTTCTTTAACAAAAAATTTTCCTAATCGTTTAGCTCCCCATCGTTTAATAATGAACTTTACATACTTATTATTAAGCAAATCAGCATCAGTTAATTTAGGATATCCTAAAACTTGATGTGCAGGATGCTGATCGTAAAGAATAGAAAAAGTTAGGACGCGATCCACTTCTTCTCCGTTAAGAGTAGCGAAAATTCTTTCAGTAGGATTCATTTTTAACATGTAGTTGTTTTTTTAATCTTATCTTTTTAGCATTTCTCTCCAATAATCTAAAGTATCTTCTAGCGTTTTTTCTAGAGGGATCTCTGGTTTCCAATTTGTTGCTTTTACAAATTTGCTTATATCAGGAATCTGTAAAGTCACGTCTGATGGTCGTAATAGCTCTTTATCGATTTCAATTTTTATTTTTTCTTTCATCGGTGTTAAACTAAGTAGTATATCTAACATTTTACCTACTGTCATTGTTGTATTACCACCTATGTTGTAGACTTCTCCTGGCGTACAGTGTTTTATAAGCAAGTAATACGCATTCACGGCATCTCTCACATCGAGAAACGTTCGAACAGAATTGAGATTGCCCACTTTAAGCAAGGGTTCTTGTAGACCTAATTCGATTTTGGCGATTTGCTTTGCAAACGCAGAAACTACAAAAACTTCGCCCCTTCTTGGTCCAGTATGAGTAAACATTCGAGATCTAATAGTTTTTATTCCATAACTAAGAAAATATTGAAGGGATATCATGTCTTCCCCTACTTTACTAACGGCATATGGAGAAGCGGGTCTAAATACGTTAGTTTCCTTAATAGGAACTTCTTCTTCTTTTACTTGTCCATATACTTCGGAGGAAGAACAAATATGTATTATTGGATCGATATTACATTGCTTCACTGCTTCAAGAATATTTAAAGTTCCAATAATATTAGTTTTAAGCGTTGCTGTGGGTTCATTAAAGCTGACTGGTACATAAGATTGAGCCGCAAGATGAAAAATTACATCGGGTTTTACCGTTTCGATACAACTTTTAACCGAATTTGCATCAAGTAATTCGCAATTTATGAGCGTGATATCGTTCATTATATGTTCAATATTAATCCTTGGACTTCTCCAACGAAAAGTTCCGAACACTTCATCTTTTTTTTTAATAAGAAACTCAGCTAAATGGCTTCCTACAAAACCAGTTATCCCAGTAATTAATGCTTTCATATCGCAAACATTTTATAACTTTTCTTGATTGTTTTCTTAAATATATCATATTTTTAATTTTTTACTAGTAAAAAATAAAAAATCTTTTCTTGATAGGATGATGATATAAAATTATATATAATAGTGAGCTCGTTAGAGTATGGATCAGATTGAAGAAAAAAGAGTCATTGATGAAATTCTAAAAGATAGAAGATTATCCTATTCAATGGAATTAGTTGAGCAGGATGGAGATAAATACATGGTACGTAATAATTTTGATTCTAAAATAGTTTTTATTAAGAAAGGAAATCACTATTTTCTTGAAGAAGAATTAGAGTAAGTTAAGTATTTATTTGTAAACTGAATTGTTACGAATAATATCATATATTTTAAAAAAAATTTACAAAATATTACCGATAAGAATTTAAAATCTAGTTTTTATTATCTTATTGAATACCACTTGTTGAACAGTATACAAAACTTATAGGTCGATAAAAATTCAAAGAAGAAGGCTAAATTCCGATAGTACTGAGAGCAAGTTTACTGAACAGTTCAGGGCCGTGGTTGATGAACATACTTCGCTTACGATGTTTAATAGAGAGGGAAATAAACAAAAATCTTACTGCGTGATTCGTAAGGATTTAGCCAAGAATTACGAAATTGAAGTAGATGCCTCTGAGGCCCCAATTCTTAATAAAATCATGAACGATCCGGAACCCTACGAGTCGTCTTTAGCGGAGCCTAAAATTTTAGAGCAAGAAGTGTTTCCCATAAACGATGCTATTAAAAATGTGTTTGGAAATGAGGAAGAACTTGGATTAAATTCTATTAAATTAGCAATAGGAGGTAGTCCTTCTGATTATGTAACTGTTGGTATAAATGATCTAATTAAATACAATGTAGCACCAACTCTAACTGGTCTAATGGATTTTGTCAATGAAAACGACGAAAGTATTTTAGGATTTCTAGATTGTGAATATATTAGTGAAGAAGGAAATGTTATCTATTTAAGTTGTGGAAAAAAGGATGTTTCTAAAAATATTCGTTCAATTAAATTGAAAATCCTTGCTTCAATGCAGCAAAGAGGTTTTTTTTTACAGGAAGAGCACAAGTACTATGGTCTTCAGCTTTATCTCATAATTGAAACTTTAAAACCTAATGATGACAAGCTATTAGAATTATTAAAAGAACTTGGAATTGATTGGGAATTAATATTTTTTCGGAGAAGGTTAGCAATTCACGATTGGACGGAGATTGAATGTGATAAAAATCCTGAAAATTTGAAGAAATATCTAAGAACGAAATATAATAATTTAAATTATTTTGATCTGAATAATATTCTTCGAGTTGTTGTCAAAAATGAATTACCGTTTATCGTAGCTGATAAAATGGCATCGTTATTATTTAAAATGAAAGCTGAAAGAACTTTACAATATAAAATAGAAGCCGAACAACAATATGACATTGAATTTAATCGGAAAGCTCAAATAGAGGAACAAAGAGCAGATCTCATTGATAGAATTAACTCCCTCAGGAGACAAAAACAATTGGACCCGAATAACGAAATGATTGCTGATTTAAAAGCATCTCGCGATCGAAAAAACGACTTGGATAATGAAAAAAGAAGAGTAATAGAAAAATTGAGAACATTACGAGAAAAAATAGATAACCCAGAAGATGTTTATTCAGTTTCTCTCAAGAAGGCAGAAATCGCAGCATCAGCAAAACTTGCATGCGCTTATTTAGGAATTGCCCAAGAGATAAAATTTGATCGAGATATTTCAGTCGCTGAAATATTAAAATATCAAGAAGAACTCACAAACATTTAAAAAAAATAAAAAAAAGGGATATTTACTTCTTTCTTTAATTTATTCCAAAAGATAACTTAAGCAAACTGTTGTCCAATTTTCCAACGGTTATGGTTTTTCCAGTCTTTACATTATTTACTGTATAAAGAGCTGGTGCAAATAAACCGGGATCAATTTTGTAAAAATCATATTCTGCTTCTTTAAAAATAGTATTGAATGGTTTTCCATAACTTGAAGACGTACTCGCAGGAGCTTTCTTGAGTAATTCGAAAAGTTCAGCTTCTTTTTCTTTTTCGACATTAATAGTATAAAACGTCTGACCGAGAGCAAACATCGCGTCATTTGGGGGGCCCATAGCAGCAAAATCATCTTTTGCCACTGGTGCAACTGGTACAGTCCCAAAACCGTCCATTATTACATCTAATGGAAAGTGAATTTCGTGTAACTTGTGAATGCCTGTTTCTACGATTCTAGCAGCCACTTGAATGGATCCGACTAAGCCTGCAGTTGGAGCACAAAGGGCATATGTGTTTTCTGCGGGAACTTTACATTTATCAGTCACAATTGCCATTACTTCCTCGTTTGGCATATTTCTTGTTTCAAAAACTATCACGGCACAATTAGAATCATCAATATAATCGATTTCATTGAATAATTCTTCCCCTTTTGCTTTAGCTCGTGCCGGTCCAGAACCTAACGATTGAAAGACGACCTTCTTTTTAATCTTTCCATCTTTTTCCACTTCTTTCTTCAATTTTACGCTCCATCCTGCCAGTTGAGACGCCATGCATGAAATAATAGGTTCGCTCGTGCTTACATTCACAGTAGGAAAGTAATGACCGTCAATAGTAGTACTATTAAATTCAACCGTACCTAAGCCACCCATACAGATTTCCCCTAAGATTCTCCCCGCTTCCCATGTTCCATCTGTCAGATCAATCACAGTCTGACCAGAGCTTAACTTATTAACTTTTGCCCCTAAGATTGCTGCGTTTTCAATGATTTTGTTTACTAATTTTAAAGTTAATTCGTTTATTTTGATCATGTTTTTTCACCAATAGTATTTTTTTTCGTATTTAATATTAATTGAGTATTTATTATTAATTTGATATATTTCGTTGGATAACTTAATATAAATATTCTCATTTGAAATATTGAATATATTAACAAATTACATGAAAAAATGAATGAAACTAGCAAAGCACTTGAAAAGTTAAATACAAGTCTCGAAAAATGCGTGCAATACTTTTTATCACGCATAAAAGGTTTAAACTCACCCGTTCAAATATTCACGCATATTGATGCAGATGGTATAAGTGCGGGAGCGATTTTGGGGAAAGCCTTGTATAGAGAAAAAATGCCTTTTCAAATATCTATATTAAAACAATTAGAAAGAGAAGAAATAGAGAAAATTGCTAATAAGGTAAAGGAACAAAAAGTTTTCATAATATTTTCAGATTTTGGGAGTGGTCAATATGAAGAACTTCAGAGACTATTAGGAAATAAAGACCAATCAGTACCATTCATTATTTTGGATCATCATCTTCCACAAAATATTTCAAATAAGGAAGAGATCGAATTAATAGAATCAATACATGAAAAAACTAGTCCTTGGCATGTAAATCCTTATTTTTATGGAATTGATGGGAGTACTGAAATTTCAGGTGCTGGAATGTGTTATTACTTTGCCAAGTGTTTAAATGAGAGAAATCTCGACCTTTCTTCTATAGCAATTATTGGAGCTACTGGAGATATTCAGAATCAGGGAGATAACAAGACATTTTTGGGAATAAATACATGTGTTTTAAATGATTCTATAAATAATGGTTTTATAAAAGTTGTAAACGACCTCAACTTTTCCCTACTAAAACCCTTAAATGAAGCCATTGCTTATTCAACTGATTTTAAATTGCCTGGGTTATCGAATGATATTAATAGGACATTAAAGTTTTTACAAACCACAGGAGTTCTAATGGAAAATCCTAATGGAGATACAAAACGTTTAATGGACTTAAATAACAAGGAAAAACAACAGATCTCGACAGCTATTATTGAATATGCAACCCTTAAATTGAATATTGAACCAAGTGAAATCATAAAAAAACTGATTGTTAATAAGTATTTATTATTAAAAGAAAAGCAATTCTTAGAACTCTACGAAACTAATCACTTCGCATATATTTTAAATTCTTGTGGTCGCACAAGTAACGGTTCACTAGGAATAGCTTTAGCCATGGGAGATAGGAACAATGCTTACAAGCAAGCAATAGAAATTTTAAACGATTATCGAGAACTCCTTGTTGAAGGACTAAGGTGGATTTACGAGAAACAAAAAATTCAGAAAAAAGATAATATTCAATATTTTTATGGAGAAGACCAGATTCCAGAAAGTGTTATAGGGGTCATTGCTTCGATGCTCGTGTTTGACAATATCAACGATATTGACAAAAAAATGCCTATTTTTGGTATTGCAAAAAGAGAGGGGGAGGATGTATATAAAATATCCGGAAGAGCTCACGAATCAATCGTGACTAAGGGAGTTAACCTTTCAGAAGCAATTAGAAAAGCATTAGAACTTTCGAATCTAGATGCATTGGGAGGCGGTCATCCACCTGCGGCAGGTACGAAGATATCTGTTGGTAAAATAGAAGATTTTCTAACTAATTGTGATAAAATAGTGAAAAATCAACTGCGTGAAAGTAATAACGATTTTTAAAAAGCTCTATTTATATGATATAGACTTCTCCTAGTTCTGGAGCAACTGAATTATAAGACTTTGCCACCAAATCTTTAGCAAACATTGTTGTGGATTTATTATCTCCGTGAACACAGAATATATTTTTTGAATCGTTTTTAAATTTTAAACTTTTGATGTATTGATGAAGATGCTTTCCGTCAGCATGACTAGAGAAGTTGAAATATTCACTTTCGCATCGTGCAACCATGGAGAAGTTCTCAGAATTTCTACTTCTCCCGTTTTCTTTATACTCGAATACACCTTCATCTAATAATTTTCGTCCTGGGCTACCTTCAGCTTGATATCCCACTAAATATATTGCAGAAGCAGGATCGTTCAAGAACGATTTTACGAAGTTAATTGAAGCGCCTCCTTTAAGCATTCCCGAAGGAGCAATAATCGCCGCATTTGAATCTTTAGCCGTGGTCCTACCCTTTTTTTTAGAAATAAAATGTGCTTTTTTCAGCGATTTTTTATACAAATGAGCATCTTTTAAGTATTCTGGTAATTCTAAATACACATTGCATATTTTGCGTGCTAATCCATCAATAAAGATCTTGCCACTATAATTATATCTTTGAAGAATCATCAAGGCCTCTTGAGAACGAGCTACTCCAAAGGCAGGAATTAATACTTTTCCACCATTTTCTGTAATATCAATGATGTTTTCTACGAATTTTTGTTCAATTTCTTCTCTCGAAGGATGTTCTCTTATAGCATACGTGCTTTCAGTGATTAGAGCGTCAATTTCAGGAACACAGGTGGGATCAGCCGATGTTACCAAGTTTGTTTCTTGATTGTTTATGTCTCCAGTATATAAAATGCGCTTGCCATCGACATCGACTATGATTGATACACTTCCTGGTATGTGCCCGGCATTAAAAAAAGTAATGAAAAAATCATCAGCAATTTTCCTGCGAATACCATTTTTTAAGAAAAATGCACTTTCTCTCATTAAATCTAATTCTGTAGATCTAAAAGGGTATTGGAATTTTGCGATCCTCAACATGTCTTTAATGAGAATTTCAGAAATCCTTAGAGTTAATTGATTCGTAAGGAATGGCATTTTTTTTTTCTTATATAGATAAGGGATTGCTCCTGAGTGATCCACGTGGCAATGAGTAACTGCTACTGCCTTAAGATTCTGAGTATCTATATCTTGTGGAAGTCTTTCCTTACCACGAAACCTAATTCCGTAATCTAAAACGCAACCGTCTCCATTTTTAGATTCTATTAGAATACCCGATCTTCCAACTTCTCTAGTTCCGCCTAGAAATGTGATTTTTACCATTTTTTCTTACAACTGAAAATAAAAAAACTTAATATAATATGTAAACAAGCAAGAAATTTCAATTTTGCGATATTTACATGAAAAAAGTAAAAAGATTTATGAATAAACAATAATATTATTTTATTCTTGAAATGGCATTACTCAAGAGAGCAATTACATTGTTGACATTCTTGCCAAAGACTTCTAATATCTCTTCCCAAGTGACGGGTGCCTCATCAGTTTTCCAGCAATCATAATCAGTTGACATGGCAATTGCGGCATAAGGGATGCCAGCTTCGTTTGCTAGAGCCGTTTCTGGGGCAATACTCATATTTATAACATCGGCACCCCAAATTCGAAACATGTTTGACTCACCTCTTGTAGAAAATCTTGGGCCTTCAATTGTTACTACGCACCCTTTTCTGTGGTGCTTGATGTTCAGTTCCTGAGCGGTCTCAATAAGGATTGTTCTTAAATGTTCGTCGTAAGGATCAGCCATCGGAGTGTGCTTCATATCTCCTGGAGCAAATTCTTCAAAGAAAGAAATCTTCCTCAATCTCGTGAAATCAATAAATTGATCTAAAATCACTAAATCTCCCCTTTCGATCTCGGCTCTCAAGCTTCCACAAGCTGTTGTTGCCAAAATATGAGTACATCCTTGATCTTTTAATGCTTGTATGTTAGCCCTATAATTTACTTGCGTTGGAGGTATTGTATGCTCTCTTCCATGTCTTGCTATGAGAACCACGTCCACATCATTTATTATTCCCGTTTTTAAAGGAGAAGTTGGTTTTCCATATGCAGTATCAACAACTATGTCTTTAGCTTCCTTTAAAATGTCCGGATCATCTAATCCGGAACCACCAATAATTCCAATTTTAACCATGGTAATCACTTCTTTGTTTTTTTCATTTTTTTTCTATTTTTTTCCATTCCTATTCCTCAACAGCAATATCCAATAAAGATAAAATCTCGTATCCCCCTAATTTATCCCTACCGTGCAAACTTCCAGTTAGTTCGATTACAAACGCAATCCCTGCAACAATCCCTCCAGCTTTTTCTATTAAATTACAAGCTGCTTTAGCAGTCCCTCCAGTAGCTAAGAGATCATCAAAAATTAAAACTTTTTCTCCTTTTTCTATCGCATCTTTGTGCATTTCAATTTTATCTGTACCATACTCTAAAGCGTATTCCTCGCTTATAGTCTCAGCAGGTAACTTTCCAGGTTTTCGAATTAAAACAAAACCTATCCCCATTTGATATGCTATAACTCCTCCCCATATATAACCCCTCGCTTCAATTGCCGCAACTTTTGTAATTCCTTTATCTTTAAAATGCTCAATTATTCTATCGCACGATTCTTTAAAAGGAGCGGCGGCTTTACATAAAGTTGTTACGTCTTTAAATTGTATTCCTTCTATTGGAAAATTAGGTACGTTTCTCACGTGTTTTAATAGGTCCATTCTACTCTTTCCTCTTCTCAAGTATTGAATTAAAAATTTTTATGAATTTTAATATTTAATGATATTTATTTCAATCGTTATCATTAAAACACGAACATTAATTTTGAGTAAATACGAAAAGATTAAATAAGTAATACGAAATTAGATTATTATAATTTTAAAATAATATCTTAAAAAACGCAAGGTTGGAAAATGAAAATTCTATTATTCGGTCCCCAAAACGCAGGTAAAACGAGCCTCATGCGAACAACTTGTTTAGGATACAACTTCATGAAGGTCATTAATTTAAAACCGACAAAAGGAGTTTCCAGAGAAAACTTTATATTTCGGGGAATCATGGAATTGAATGTATGGGATGCGGGTGGTCAAGAGAGATATATGGAAAGGTATTTCTCGGAATCTCAACGAGAATTAATTTTTTCTGAAATCACCACTGCCGTTTTCATGGTTGATTCTGCGGCACCTGATTCAAACACGAGAGAAATCTTTGACAAATTTTATAGTTATGTTTTCGAATTTAGTCCTCATGTTGATAAAATATATGTATTATTAAATAAAATCGATCTTCCCGATTCAAGAGAAGATGATTTTTTTGAGTTGCTAACCAACGGAATAGAGAAAGGCATAAAAGAGAAAATGGTTTTTACCCCCGTGTCTGTTAAAGAGGGGAGCGCGCAGCATAGACTAATAGAAATTTTAGATTACGAGATACAAAAAAGTACTCTAGCAATGCAAAGACTTGGAAAGATCAGGCATCTCTTGACGGATCTCAAAGCGGATTCTTTGTCAGAATACATGCTTTTTAACCTACCAGATGGGCTACTAGTTGCCTCAACATTTGGAAAGTTTGAAAGCAAACCCTTACAATTCATGAAATTTGAAATGGGTACATTGGAATCAAATTTGTATCAGATCTACTCTAAAATCATGCTACTTTTAAATCAAAATGCTTCACCCATTTCGCTCTCAACTATTGTATATGAATCTGAAGAGTGTTATGTATTAATTAAAGAACTTGCTGATGCCGCTGTTCTCATGGCTGTCACGAAAAACAAGAATCCAGAAGTCTTTGGAAGTGTGATGAACACATTATCCGGGGAAGCAATAAAAGAACTTGAGGAAATTGTGAGTTCTGCTATATAAAATCTTTTTCTTCTTTCATTTAAAATTTTTAAAAAAATGGAATAAAAAAATAATATTTTAAGGAAATTTCTCGTTTTTAATTTTCATGCTTCCTTATCATGTAAACGAACTTTCTTAAGAATTTGTTGTTTTGCGTGATGAGGCATTCTTAATACAGTATCGTTAGATTTCTCGATTTCTCTTGCTTCAACACACATTTCTGCAGCAGTTTTCATCATTTCGTGTGAAGCGGCTAACAATGGCATGTAATCTTCCCGTTCTTTTAATTGAAAGCAAGCTTTTCCGGTTACTTTTGACACTGATGCAGCTAACTCAAAGGCAGCTATTGCTTTTGCTTCTGCGTAAGGATTTGAAAATCCTGCCGCTTGAGTAGCTACTTTTGCGTCAACGATAATTTGTGGTAAAGTGGGGGCTCTTCCTTCTAGCATGTCCATGATAACTTTATTTAATTCCATGGAGATTACATTCAAAGCACCGGTAATTGCCAATACTTTAAGTAAATCGGCGTTAAAACAACTCATTTCAACAGGATCTAAGAAAGGTCTTCGAGCACCGATCATTGAATCGCAATTCACTAGAATATAACCCATATTCTTTTCCGTTATTTCTTCGACGGCTTTTTTTGCTGGCGCATCAGATATGATGATTGTTGGGATGCTCCCCGCCATTTCACGTGCGGCTTTGGGACCTTTTAAGGCAGCATTAGGAGAGGACATGATGATCAATTCAGGTCCCCACTTCAGCAAATCTTCCATAGTTGCCGTACACATTTCAGGCGGATGCATTTTAGCTCCAGAGGTTACTTCGTAAACATTGATTCTTGTAGCCTCTGCTCTTTCGTCCATCAAGAAAGCAAGCAGTAAAGACGACCCAATCGTACCGTTTTTTAAAATTCCAATCTTTAAAACTTTTTCTTCGCTCATTTTTACTCAACTTTTTATAAACAAATATTTATTGAAAATTAAATTCCTAAATTTTCTAAGCTTTTTAAGGTTTTTATTGTCATAAAAACTATTATAATTTTAGATTATCTGAGTTGTTGAAAAGGTTTATAAATTTTATATAAAATGAAACATCTAATTATGACATAAAAAAAAAAAATAGTAACATAATTTAATGGTTGACTAAAAATGGAATTAAATGGAGTAGAAATAGAAGATACTTTTTGTGAAGGATTTGGATCGAATTTTGCCAGGATTATTATTACAGCTATAAATGAAAAATGGGCTAAAATTGCGGGACAAATAGCTACTGGATATGGAACATCAACAATCCATTGTGATGCTGAAGCGGCTATAGACGTTATACTTCCATCAGATAAAACTCCAGACAAGCGCCCTGGGGTTGCCGTCATGTTTTTCGTGGGAGATAAAAAGCAGGTTGGCAATGTTGTCATGAATCGATTAGGACAATGCGTTCTTACATGCCCAACTACAGCTTGTTTTGATGGAATGAATAAATCATTGGATCCTTCAAAGGAGTTTGAAATAAAGATTGGAGATAATTTGAGGTATTTCGGTGACGGATTTGAAGAGAAAATCGAGGGGACAACAAACTGGAAAGTTCCAGTAATGGACGGGGAATTCGTTTGTCAAGGCACTGCTAAGGTTGGAAAGGGTGTTGCAGGCGGGAATTTCTTGATTATAGGAAAGGATCAGGCGAGTTGCCTTGCAGCGGCAGAGGCTTCCATTGAAGCAATGAAAAATGTTGAGGATGTCATTGCGGCTTTTCCGGGGGGAATTGCTCGTTCTGGTTCAAAAGTAGGTTCTAAATATAGTTTTCTTGGAGCCTCAACGAACGACGCCTATTGTCCTACACTAAGAACAAAATCAGATAGAACTGTACTCAAGGAAGGCGATAATTGCGTTTATGAAGTAATATTAGACGGTGCAACAGAAGAGGCTATAAAGAAGGCAATGAAACTCGGAATTGAAGCGGCTGTAAAAGTCCCGGGCGTTAATAGAATTTCAGCAGGAAACTATGAAGGTAAATTGGGGAAATTTCTCTATAAGCTTCACGAACTCGGTTTAGAATGAGTAATGGAAAAAATTAAATGAATAATATTTTTTCTTTTCTATAATTTTCTTTTTATTTTTCTTTGTGGTGGTTTCTTTTCAAGTTCTTGTTTCTCATATATCTTAGGTTTGTCTTTAGTTTCATCATCAATGGATTCTGGTTTTGCTTGTGGCTTTTTCTTTGGAAGTGGTTTTTTAGAGGTCGCCGCTTTTTTTTTGACTGGAACACCTTGTGATTCTACTAATTTTGTTTTAATTCTGTAATACCCCGCACCAATCCCGGCAACGAGACCAATGATTAACCCAATTATTAAAGCAATCCATGGTAATATTGCACTTAACACATCTGGGATGATAGTTATTGCTTGAGGGGCTTTATTATAATCAGAATCAAGCCCCGTGATGCTCCCGTCGTTATCAATAACGAATACATAAATATACCACACGCCTGTTATTAATTGAGTGGTTCTTACCGTAATCTCAACATTAACTTCATATTGTTGCGTGATATTATACCATTGATTATTTTCATCAATTAGAGCAACTTTAACATATGCTATTCCTTCCAGATCTGAGACATTAAAAGAGAACACTAAGATTTGACCATATAATATCGAAATACCTTGTGTTGTAGGATATCCGTTAATATTATAATTATATATTTCTGGAGGATTATTTCTTACTGTTAGACTAGTAATATAATAATCATATCCACCATGTTGATCTATTACAGTTAAATTAACTATGTAATTACCTGCAGGACGATTTAATCCTATGTTAAAATCTAGATCAAAAGAACCGTCAAGATTGTTGCCTAATGTGAACTCGAGTTCTACATCTGCGGAGTAAGTTAGAATCATTTCCACAGTTATGTTTCCAGGGTATAAACCATCTTCAAAATCGGAAACATTAAGACTAACCTGACAATTGGGTGTTGAAGATCTAAAAACGGGATTTGGTGAAATTTGAATGGTTGGTTCAATTATTTCAGGATTGTTGTTTTTTACTTCAAACTTATAATACTCTACGTCCTTTAATTGGGTGTCTTTAAATAAATAGATTTTAGCAAAATAATCATTTAAAGGAGTAAATGAATCATTTATTAAGAACTTGAACGAGTTAATATTGTCTCCATTTATGTGAAATAATGTATCGTAATTACTATCAACAATGGAAACATTCCATGTATTCCAATCAAATTTTAAATTGCTGTTATTGAATGGTCCCATCACCGCGGATAAGTAGCTCCCTTTATTATAATTAGTGCTATTATAAGAAACTAAGCAATTTGGTAACACACAAATATCAATATATTCATCAACGCCGGCATTCAATAAAGTTCCTCCAGCGTTATAAGCATAAAAATATATTCGTTGTAAGCCATATGGAGCATCTTCTCCAGGATTATAGAGAAAAAAGAAGATCTCTTCTTTAATATATGTCATATTATAGTAATAAACACTATTATTCAAATAAGGAATTTGAATAGTAACATTAGCAGCTGAATAAAAATTAGCATTTATAGTGATATTAACTGTTTCAAAAAGTCTAAAAACATCCGTAACATTTGTAGTTATTTCTAAATTTCCAGCTACGCTCAAATCGCCAATTTCTTCATTAATTATAGATTTATTGCGATAATCTATTGGAATATTAGTAGCCAACGATCCAAAACCGATTAATATACTAGTGAAAGTAAAAAATGTTATGATTATTGCACAGGTTTTTTTATATCTCATTGCTTATCTTCTTAGTAATTTATTTTTAATATCTTGATTCTTATAATACAATACAATGGCAATCGGAATTATTATTGGTAATATATAGAAGAGAAAGAGAGCGAGAGGAGATAACTCTAGGGTTATTTCATAATAATACGATACAATGATTTCTCCAGAACTATCGCGTAGTACTATATTGTAGGTCTTTGTACCAAATTCGTAAGGATTGAGAGTGGAAAGAATATTTAATGTTATTCGATTTTCTCCACTAACTAACTTATTAATATTAGTTGAAGCAGCAACACCATTGACAGTTAAGGTAAAAGCTTCCACATCATCCTTATTATTTTCTATTTTAATTATTAAACGAGCGTAATCCCATTGTGGAACCGTACTAGGAAATGACGTGCTAAGGAT
>Ga0180432_10004153_pt1 | contig 20037 bp, 9 predicted proteins | sample SS_ome_10_FD_132414 | JGI IMG/M metagenome (GOLD analysis project Ga0180432, IMG submission 132414) | Hypersaline lake sediment archaeal communities from the Salton Sea, California, USA - SS_1_MS_2 metaG | ecosystem: Environmental > Aquatic > Non-marine Saline and Alkaline > Hypersaline >...
AGAGGATTCGCCCGTCAGGCATCAGCGACGGTTCGTTCTCGTGGACGCCGCTTCGGGTGATCTGGTGGATGTTCGCGCCGTCGCCGTCCATACGGAACATCTGCGGCACGAGCTGCCCGGCACAGGGCACGATCTTGATGTCCCGGGTGGAGCAGAAGGCGATCTTCCCGTCAGGCAGGTAGATCGGGTCCACGTCATGGACGTCCGGGGCAAACGTCAGTTGCCTGGGCTCATACTCGCCCGTGGCGGTGAACAGCGTGGCCGGGTCCACCGTGATCTCGTAGATGTGGAACGTGTCCCTGGCGGTCCGGCACATGGCAAACACGATGCGCCTGCCGTCGAAGTGGACGCAGGGCCTCCTGATGATGCCCTTCGGGGCGGAGACCAGGACGCGTGTCCTGCCGGTCGACGGGTCCAGGACTTTCAACGCGGCGCCCATCTTCGGATAGCACCGCGGGCGCATGTACCCGTGAGTCCCGTCCCGGTCCGGCACGCGCAGCGTGTAGAGAATCGGCGTCTTGCCGAGCACCGCCTGGGCGTCGAGCGCACCGGCCGATGCCGAACACGCCAGCAGGCTCGTTATCACAAGTGCCTGAATGCTCCGGTGAACCATGTCACGTCCTCTCTGTCCGGCAGCGGACCAGGCTAGCGGCCGCCCCCGATCACGTTCAACTCCGCGATGGCGCTGAGGTTCTCGTCATATCCGGACAGGATCACGAGCCTGACATAGCGTGCCGAGACCGGCTTGAACGCCACGCGCTGCTCGTGAACGGCGTTCTCGAAAGCGCCCTTGGCCACCGGCTTGCCCCAGGCCTTGCCGTCCCGGCTCGCGTACAAGGCGTAGTCCTTCACGCGCCCGTTCTGCGCCCGGTCCTGCCGCGGCAGGTAGTGAATTTCCCGGCAGGTGGCGGCCTTGCCCAGGTCGACCACGATCTCGTGCGGGAACGGGTCCCGCCCGCCGGCCCACCTGCTGTGCCACGACGTCATGGGGTTCCCGTCCAGCATTCTGGCGGGGGCGAACTCCTTGCGCGATCGCTCCACGGACGAGGCCCGGGCGATCTTCCAGCCGCCGCGAGGCAGCCGTCCGGCCGCGGGCAGGCGCTTGCCCTTGGTGCCGCTTGGCGGTTTCTTCCCCGCAGGCTTGGCGCCGCGGCCGAACGTGCGCTTCGCCGCCGCGGCCTCGATCTTCTTGAGCCGCTCGGCCTGGGCGGCCTGCAGCTTCGCCCGCGCCTCGGCGTCCGCTTTCGCCCCGGCCAGGCACACCACGTGATGGTCCTCCGTGCTCATGAACAGGTGCCCGCCTGCGGCGATGAGCCCGTCGAACACGGGCGGCGACGCGAGCGTGCACTCCGACAGGACCTTGCCGTCCTTCGTCGACACCGCGCGCAGCACGGCGCCTTTGCGCCCCTCGAACGCGGCCATCGGATCCGCCTTCGGCACCACGTCGGGCGGTCCGGCCACGAAGAGCGCATCGCCCGCGGCGACCATGCCGCGCACTCGGATCGAGATCCAGTCGTACCACACCGGCGGCTTCATGCGCGTGTACCCGATCCCCTTGGTGGCGCCGCGCGTCTTGAAGTCGAGGACCGGCTCGTTGTCGTCGGCGTCGGCGAAGAGGAGATACCCCTGCCCGCCCGGCTCGAACAGGGGGCTCTGCCGGTTGCGGTAGGGAAAGGCCTGCAGCGCGTAGGTCCGCTCGGGCCCGACGGCCAGCAATTGCCCGGTCTTGGCCCCGCGGTGGGCGTGGTACCAGCCCGGCCACTTGTCCGAGTACATCCAGTAGGTGCGGTTGAACCAGGCCCCGTCCAGGAACCCGGCGGTCGGGGTGATGTCCCGGCCCATCTTCCAGTCGCCCAGGTTCATGCCCCCGTACTTCTTCATGTACTCCGCGGTCATCTGCGGCCAGGCCCTCTCCTGGTAACGATGGAACGCCCTGAAGTTCTCGTACCCGTCCCGTTGGAGTTCCGGGTCCAGTTGGATGTACGGGGCCTTCTCAATGTTCAGCCCCACGGTCTTGTGCTCCACGTCCATGATCGCCGGCGTGGGCAGCCGCTTGAGGCGAAGGTCGAACATGGCCGGACCCATGTAGATCGCGCCGGCCTCACTGACGAGGATGTCCGCGTGCGCCCCTCGCATGTTGTAGGACGGAATGACCGGGTTGCCCCTGGCGTCGGGACGGACCTTGGCCAGCGTGTCGACCCGCGCCTCGTGCAGGACCTCGCCGGTGCCCGGGTTCAGACCGAACAGCCGCACGCCGCCGTCGAGCATGGACGATCGCCCGGCCGTGCAGTAGACCACGCCGTCTCTCACCAGCACGCTCCCGTGCACGGGCCAGACGCTCTCGAGCTGGTCACAGACCATGATCCGGCGGTCGGCCGGTGCGGCCCGGAACGTCCAGGCCAGTTCGCCCTTGTCCGCCGTCACGCAGTACAGGCGCCCGTCCGCGCAGCCGAACAGGGCCGTGCCCGCATGCAGCGTTGGCGGCGAGTCGATGCGGGCGCCGGCCGTGAACCGCCACACCGTCTTGCCGGTGTCGGCGTCCAGGGCGTAGAGCGTATGCTCGTCCTTGGCCGCCACGTACACGCGTCCTTGCGCCATGACCGGGGGCGAGACCGGGCCTGGGAGCTTGGCCTTCCAGCGCACCGCGACGGCGTCGCCGACCGCCGTTCGCGTCGTGCCGTGCCGCATCGGATCGTGCCGGTAGGTCGGCCAATCCATCGATTTGTGGTTGTAGATTTTAGATTTTAGATTGATCTTTCCGTACGCGGGGCCCTTGTGCAGGCGGGGGGCGGCAGGGGGTGGTGCTTCGCCGTCGATCGGCCGCAGGGCGTTGAAGCCTTTTATCTTCACGCCGGGGTAGCAGAAGCACGGGTTGGGCGGGACGTACAGCAGGCCGTTGGCCGGGACCACGCCGAACGAGCAGGCGCCGCGGGCCCAGTCCGTCTGCGAGTGGGCCTTGCCGGTGATGCTGATGAACTCCACGCCGCGGTACTGGGTGATCAGGTACTGCTCGGTGGCCTTGGCGCGGTGGCAGCGCAGGTGGTGCCCGTCGCTCTGGACGCTGGCCGGGTCTATGGTCCGGGCGGGCCTGCCCGTCGTGAGGTCGTAGCCGACCACGTTGTTGCCCGCCGCGTGCCAGACCAGGCCCCGGGCGACGAAGGTATCGTGCCCGCGCATCGCCCTGCCGCCGGTACTTGCCTTCCACAGGACCTTGCCCGTCCCCGCCTGCCACGCCGTGATCCGGCTCGACGCGCCCTCCAACACGGTTCGGCCGTGGATGATGTACGTGGCCTGGCCGCCCCGCCCGCGCCGGGGGCTCCCTTGCGGGGTCCGCCAGAGCTCCTTGCCGTCCGCAGCGTTCAGGCAGACCAGCGACCTCCTGTTGTGGTAGATCACGTATCTGCCCGAAGCCGCCAGGGACTCCCCCTTGTACGTGTCCTTGCGCGACGCCCATGCCACCGCGCCGCTTGTGCTGTCCAGCCGCACGATCTGCCCCCGGCCTTTGTCGGCGGGCCTCTCGCGGTACATCAGGATGGCGTCCCCGACCTTGACGAACTCCCGGGCGCCGTTCGTCTCGGCGTACGTCGTGATCTCCTTGCCCGTCGCGGCGTCCAGCGCCTTCAACGGGGCGCCGATCACGGACGAGACGTAGACGCGGCTCGCGTCCGCCACCAGGCATCGCTGCGCGGTGGGGGGGGACCGACCGCAGCGCCGTGCTGCGGCCCAGCCGCGAACGCCATTGCGGCAGCGGCCGCCTCCACAACGCCTTCCCGTTGAACGCGTCGCGGGCCACCAGGACCCAGCGCTCCGGAATATCCGGCGTGGTGATCGACGTGATGCCCTCGTCCACCACGGTGAACACGCGGCCCCCGGCCGAGACCACGATGCTCACGCTGGAGGTGAACTCGTGGCTTCGGCTCCAGAGCGGGCCGCACATCCACTTTAACGCGCCCACCGGCCCCACCTGCGTGTCGCGGGAGACGGCGTTGTTGCTCGCGTCGTACAGGTGGTGGGACCAGTCGTCGATCGCCTCCTGGGTTGGCTTGCGGACGATCCGCCCGCCGGCCAGGTCGCCGGCCCCGCCCAGCCGGACCGCGGCGCCGTTCGGGACCAGCACGCGCAGGATCTCGGCGCGGCCCAGGCCCCTGGCCGAGGGACCCACCACCAGCAGGTTCACGAGATCATCGGCGTAGGGCAGGCTCCTGCCGTCAAATGCATCCACGGAGACGCGGCCGTAGGGGCCTTTCGACCGCACGTGTGCCCGCCCTTTCGCCAGGCGGTCCGCGTTGGTCGCCAGTCCGTGGACGAGCACGCCGGGGCCGGCGCCGAGCCCGGTCAGCAGCGCGGGGTCCTCACATCCGACCACGACGATCACGCCCCCGTTGAACCCGGTGCGCTCGAGGGCCTTTTCCGCCGGTCCGGCCCACACACCGCACGCCGATGCCAGGATGCAACACGTTGAGAGCACGTACTTCATGTCGTCTCCTCTCGAGCCCGCCGGCCCGGCCGGAGCATGTCGCCAACCGTTCCTGTAGCTCCGTTCATCGTGCCGATGCCTAACAGTATACCCGCAGATCGGCAGCCGGCCGAACCCGATCGGTCCGGGCAAGACAGGGCAGCGTCCCCAGTCTTGCCCTGCGGAAGTCTTGACTATGACGGTCGGTCGGTGGTATCGAGGGAGGGATCGAAAAGGAGCAGATTATGAGATGGCATGTCAACGCGGCGGCGGGGTGGGTGATTGTCGGCCTCGGCGGGGCGCTTGCGGCGGCTGCGCAGGACGCCTCGGCGCCCCGGAAGGTCCACGTCGAGCCGGCGACGCTTCACTGTGTTTCGTTCCGCTGGCCCGTCGTGGGGGACCGCAACGAGAACGCGGTCGTCGAGGTGCGCTACCGCAAGGCCGGCCAGGGCGCGTGGCGGCAGGGCTACCCGCTGTTCCGCACGAGGCCCAACCCGCACCGCGGGAACCGGTCGGCCAAGCACACGGTCCCCGGCGGGTGGATGTTCGCCGGGAGCGTGGTGGACCTCGAGCCGGACACGGCCTACGAGGTGCAGTTGCATCTGCGGGACCCGGACGGAGGCAGTGCCCAACAGACGCTGAAGACGCGCACGTATGCCGAGCCGGCCCAGCCGGCCGGGATGACGGTCAAGCACGTGGTTCCGGGCGGCGGCGGGGGCACGGGCACGGCGGCGGACCCGCTGAAGGGACTCGACGCCGCCCAGGCCGCTGCCGACCCGGGCACCCTCTTTCTCCTCCACAAGGGCCTGTACGTCAAGGGCCGCTGCCCCAGGAACACGTGGACGATCACTCGCTCGGGCAAGCCCGGCAAGCCGATCATCTACCGCGCCGCCGGCGACGGTGAGGCGATCCTCGACGGGGGAGGCACCCAAAGCACCGGCGGACGACTCGTCAGCGCCAACACCACCAGGCACATCTGGTTCGAGGGACTGACTCTTCAGGGCCGGCAATACGCCATCGTCGCCCACAAGGGCAGCCACTGGGTCATCCGCCGATGCCGGTTCCGCAACATGACCAAGGCCTTCACCGCCCACAACGGCGGATACGACCAGTCCAGGCACCATGTCATTACGGACAACGTGTTCGTCGGCCCCACGACGTGGCCGAGAACCAGGGGCATCGAGTCCTTCAGCGCGGTCTACATGAGCGGGGCCGGGCACGTGGTGGCCTACAACACGATGCGGAACCTCGGCGACGGAATCCATGGTACGGGCTACGGCAGCCTGTCGGCCAGCGACTGGCACAACAACGACATCACGATCTGTACGGACGACGGGCTGGAGACGGACCACGCGGAGTTCAACATCCGCGTGTTCCGCAACCGCATCCTGAACGTGGCCCACGGGATCACGTCGCAGCCCAGCCGAGGCGGGCCCATCTACATCTACCGCAACCTCATCTACAACGCGACCTATTCGCCCTTCAAGCTGCACAACCACACCACCGGCGTCCTGCTGTTCCACAATACGTGCCTGAAGCACCGCAACGGCTTCAACATCGTCCCGGCCAGCGAGACGGTGACGAACGTCCGGACGCGCAACAACCTGTTTCTCTGCCACAGGGGCACCGGCCTGCACGTCGGCACGCCGAACATGCGCGCATGCGACTTCGACAACGACGGGTACGGCGGCTTCGAGCGCTTCGCCGTGTGGAACCGGCGGTTCGGCTACAAGACTATCGCGGACGCCAAACGAGACGGCAAGATCTACAAGAACCGCGGCGCCGTCGCGATCGACACGAAGACCTGTTTCGCCGGCGGCCTGGCGCCCCCGGCCGACCCGAAGAAGACGTACCAGGCTGCCCGCATCGACGCACGCCTGGCCCGGAACTCCGACGCCATCGATCGCGGCGTCGTGCTGCCCGGCTTCAACGACGGCTACGCCGGCAAGGCCCCGGACCTGGGCTGCTACGAGTATGGCAGCAAGGTCCCTCACTACGGGCCGCGCAAGTAGCCGCCCGACAGGGCTCTGCGTCGCGTATCAGCTCCCATCACTCGCCAGGCTCCGGCACGAACGGCATGGCGTTTCACGGCACCGGCGCCGTTGCCTGGGTGTGATAGTCCAGTTTCGCCCGGACGATGCGGCAGTTGCCCTTGTCGTTGACGTAGAGGGCCTCGTCGGTCACGGCGGTGACGTGGGGATAGGCCAAGGCGACGTCCGGTTCGGCCCCTCGGCGGCTCCGGGCACGATATGCCGCTATCGGTCGGTGTTGAGCACGGCCCGGGCGTGGCGGGCCAGGTGGCCCCGGAGGTCGCGCGTGTACTCCAGGAGGATCGTCTTCCCGACGCCGTCCTTGTCGCCGCAGAGGAACAGCGCCCGCGCCAGCAGCAGTTCGCGCAAGGCCTTCGAGCGCTCGGTGGTGTCATTGGAGTTGGTGTTCCTGCCCCCGCGCTCGATGGCGCGGGCGATGTTCGCCCTGGCATGCCCGGCGATGCCCGGCTTGGCGAGCAGCGCCGCCAGCGCCTCGGCGCCGGCGGGGTCCTTCAGCTTTTCCAGCGCCATCGCCGTCGCACGGAAGTGCGAGAAGGCGTCCTTGGCCGACAGCAGCCCGAGCTTTCTCAGGATCGCGGGCGTGGCGCGCCGGTCGCCGGTGCGCCCCAGGGCCACGATGAGCTTGTCGAGTCGGCTCATGTTCCCGCCGAACTGCCCCATCCCCTTGTACCGCCAGCCGGCGTCGAAGACCTCGGCGGCGTTGACCGCCTCCAGGAGCGTCCCGACACCCGCCGAATCGCCCAGTACCGCCAGGATGTGGGCGTAGGTGAGCCTGTGTTCCTTCATCTTGGCGGCGGCGTAGGCCGACCTGACCAGCGGCAGCGCCCTGTCGGGATGGGCCAGGATCACCCCCGCGCCCTTGTATCCGTCGGCGGCGGACTCGACGGCCTGGGCGATCAGCCCGTCCGACATGGGATACGAATCGCTGTCGGTCAGCACGGTCTCGGGCAGGCACTTGGTCTCGACGAGATGCTTCTGCAACGCGCGGAGGTCGATCTTGCGGGTGGGCTTGTCGCTCGCGGCGGCCAGGGCCGCCGCGCAGCCCGCGGCGTAACCGAGGTTCTGCACGTCAGGCTGCATCCTGATCAGCGGCACGGCGTCGCGATGGACGCTGATGCCCAGCCCGATCACGAGCAGCCCGTCCAGGCCCTTCGGCAGCAGGCAGCGGTAGGGCACGTGGACGCGGAAGTTCACGCCGCGGCCGGGGTGGGTCAGCTCGAAGAACGGGTGGATCGTGTACCCGTGGGTGTCGTAGTTGGTGGCGGCCTGGGCGACGGTATCGCCGTAGGTTCGGCGGTTGACCTGGTCCAGCACGGACATGGTGAACTCGCCCAGGATGCGCCGCCGCTCGCGCGTGTCGATCAATTTGCCCATGTCGAAGGGCCTGCGGGCGGCGTACTTGTGCTTGGCGTAGACGTACACGTGCCAGATGTCGAGCATGTCGGTCTCGTCGACGATGGTGAAGTCGGTGTTGGTGTAGCTTCTCCCGAGCGCCCGGGGCGGCAGGCCCGTGCCCTGGACGGCCACCGTGCTGGCGTCCGTGTAGACGCACGCCGCGCCGCCGGCGGCCGCGATGTCCGCGTTGCCCGTGCCGTCGATCACCACGTCGGCCAGCACGACCCCGCGCCCGTGGGGCGTGGCCACCACCGCCCCGATCACCTTGCCGCCTGCCTGTCCGGCAGGCAGGTCGCGCACGAGAGCCCCGCAGCCCAGCGTGCCGAACCAGATGTCGGCCCCGGCTTTCCGCAGTTCGGCGCGCCACCATTCCATCCTGGCCTCGATGGCCCACCTGCTGCCGGGAACCTGGGCCGTGAACCCGCCGCGATAGCCGTGGTAGTAGGTGGAGATGGCCCCCAGCGTGCCGACGCCCCCGAGGCCGTACTGGTATTCCACCACCAGCGTCCTGGCCCCTCGCCGGGCGGCGGCGATGCCCGCCGGGGCGCCGCCCGTGCCCCCGCCGATCACCACCACGTCATACCGCCCCAGCACGGGCAAGGCGCCCGCCGCCTGCGGGACGGTCGGCAGCGCCTGGATGGGGCGGACGCCGACGAGGATCTCTCGCACGTCTCCGGCAACGGTCCGGGGGCCTTTCCTGCCCGGCACGTGAGGGGCCTTGGGTTGGCCGGCGGCCTTGGCCGTCTCGGCCGCCGCCCGCCCGATCCGCTCGCCCATGGCCATGAGTTCCAGCGGCTCCAGGAGCCTGGCGGCGTGGTCTCGCGGCATGTCGGCGCACCCGCTCAGCACGAAGACGCGTTCGACGCCGGCCGGGCGAAAGGCGGCCAGGTCCAGCTTCGCCGCGCCGGGCCATTCACCTGTGCCCCTCTTGCGGCCGCGCATCGCGTCGGGCGGCACCTGGAACAGCCCGTCGGAGGTGAACTGCTGGTCGGCGTGGTAGGTGAGGTCTCGCGCGACCTGGTCGGCCCGCGCCCACGAGGCAAAACTGTCATCCTTCATGGGGAGGGTCAGGGTGTACTCGATGACGTCCCACCCTTTGGCGAGCAGGCCGCCGCGGCGGCCCCCCGCGCGCGTGGTCCACGGCGGGCCGACCTTGCGCGAGGTGACGTTCGATCCGCTGCGGACCTTCCCGCCGATCACCACGCGCCGAAAGGTCTGCTTGCCGGCCGGATACGGCCGGAATGCGGCCCCGGCCATGCGGGCGACGACGCCCCGGTCGGTGGCGTCGACGATGGTCCCGGCCACGACGGCCTGGCGCCCGGCGCGGTTGGCCATCACGATCCCGCAGGGCTTGCCGTCGGCGTCGCGCAGCACGTCGGTGGCGTAGCAGCCGTAGAGGAACCGCACGCCGGCGGCGATGAGGGCCTCGTCGAGCGTCTTCTTGACGTGGAACGGCGTGGCGCGGGTGGTGTAGGCCGGCTTGGGCTTGGGTTCGGGCTTCGGCGCGGTCTTGGGCTCGGCGGGCTTCAGCGCCAGGATCTCGCCCAGAAGGACCCGCGCGGCGCCCGGGCGCCGCTTGACCTGGAGCTTGAGATACCGCACGGCCTTGCCCACCGTCACGGCCAGGGGCAGGGCCGACTCGCCAAAGTCGTACGCCTGCGGCGGCGCGTCATTCTTGGCCGACCCGACCGGCTGCCACTGCTTGCCGTCGATCGAAGCGGACACCACCACGCAATCGACCAGGAAGTCCTTGCGGTGGTAGATCATGACGACGGCCTTGTCCACCGGCTGGACCTTGCCCAGGTCCGCCGTGACGGTGACGTCGCCGTCGTACTGGACGGACTGGTCCCCGGCCGAACCCCAGAGCCCGTCGGTCAGCTTCCCCCGAGGGGCGTCCTTGTGCTTGGCCGCCGAACGCAGGTCCGCCCGGTAGGTCAGCCGAATCGCGTTGGGGTAGGCCGCCGGCGTCCTGGCGGTCTGCCCTGGGGCCGCGAAGATCCTCCTGGCCAGCGGCGAGTTGGGCCCCCGGCCCTCCCCGAGCCACAGGCGCAGCGTGGCGGTCATGTCGTCGCCCAGGTAGGGCCTGGGCGTGGCGAGGAAGACCTTGGCGCCGGCCTTGGCGGCGGCGACCGCGGCGCTGACGGCCCCCGTGGAGCCTCCCACCACCACCACGTCAACCGTGTAGGCTACCGGGATCTGCCGGGGCGACTCGGTCACCCAACTCTCCGCCCGGGCTCCGCAGGCGGCCGAGCATACCGCGACCGCCGTCGCGATCATCGCGAGGTTCTTCATCGTGACTCTCATCTTTCCGGCCGGGGCCGGACGCCCGGCCGCGGGCAGAGGCGATGCTACGCGATGGCGGCCAGGCCTCGCCGGACGGCTTCCTGAACGTGCCGCTCATCCTTGCCCGCGTGCGTTTTCTGCAGGCTCTGGTAGACCTGTTTGGCCTGGGGCTTCTTTCCGGCCGCGGCGAGCGCCTCGGCGTGCACGAGGCAGGCTTTGGTGGTCTGCGTGCGTTCCCAGCCCTTGGCCGAGCCGGCCAGCTTGAGCAGGGGTCCGGCCGAATCCGGCAGGGCCAGCTTGGCCAGGCCGACGGCGGCGGCGATGCGGACCTCGGAGTCGGTGTCCTTGAGGGCCTGGGTGAAGATGTCGGCGGCCTTCGGATCGGCCAAGGCGGCCAACGCGTCGATCACGCTCAGCCGGCACTTGCCTTTGGCTTTGGCCGCGGCGGCGCGGAGCGGCGCCGCGGCGCGCTCCTGCCCGATCGCCGCCAACGCCATGGCCGCGGCTTCCGTGAGATCCTCGTTCAGCAGCGCCTTGCCCAGCGCGCCGCAGGCCTCGTCGCGACCGGCCCACTGCAGCTCCTGGCAGAGGTAGTTACGATTGTACACCAGCAGCTTGTCGTTCTCCAGTTGCGAGGCCATGGCCTCGCAGAAGGCCTTCCGCAGCTTTTCGTCCTTGACGATCAGGGCGTGGTTGACCACGCAGTGCAGGGCGAAATGCGGCTTGGCGTTCTCGACGCTTCCGGGCTTGGCGAGCATCTCGATCAGGCCCAGCAGGCTCTCCTTGCCGCCCTTGGCGATATCGGCGGCCGTCGTGTTGATCTTCTCGGCGTCCATGTTCTGGGTGTACATGCCCCGCTTGTCCGTCTCGGGCATCTGCTCGACGAGCTTCTTGAGTTCTTCGGTGACTGCCATCGTTTCAGTTCCTTCGCTGTCCGGTGGTGTGATTCGCTTCGGGTGCCATTGTTCTCGCCGGAAGAGCTACAGCCGCCACGGCGCCCGCATCGGCTGGTTGACCAGGCGGTTGGCCTCTTCGTCGCCGACGATCTGCTCGGTGGCCGGATCGAAATGCAGCACGCGCCCGCAGCGGAAGGACGCGTTGGCCAGGTGGTAGATCATGGCCACGTGGTGCGAGCGTTCGGCGTGGCTGGCGGTCGGCTGGCGGGTGCGGATGGCCTCGGGGAAGAAGGGCATGCGCTTGGGGTCGGGCAGCTCGTCGAGCTTCTTGCGGTCGGCCTCGCCGAGCATCGCCATCAGTTGGCTCTCCCGGCAGTTCCTCTCGCGGGGGCCTTCGTACGGCTTGCCCCACTCGCCGCTCTCGAGCACGAGGGTGAAGCCGTCGGCGTATTCCAGCTCGGCCCAGCCCCACAGGCCGGTCGCTTCCGGATGCGCCGGCGGGGCGTGGGGGGTGACCTTGACCGGGGGCCTGATATCCCGCCCGAGCTGGTAGGCGATGGCGTGCAGGTAGTGGTGGGCCATGTCGGCCAGCCCGCCGCCCTCGTAGTCCCAGTACCCCCGGTGCGTGCCGCCGATACGGTGCCTGTTGTACGGCCTCAGCGGGGCCGGGCCGCAATACATGTCCCAGTCGAGATTGGCCGGGATCGGGTCGACCGGGTAGACCGCCTTGCCGCTCCATTGCTTGACCTTGAACTTCTTTCGCATGACGTAGAGCGCGTTGCAGTTCTTCAGCAGCCCGCTCTCGAAGAGCTTGCGGACCTTGTTCGGGTTGTATCCGCCCTTGCGCTCGACCTGGAAGATCTGCCCGTACCGCTTCTCCGCGTCGGCGACGGCCCGGCCCTCGGAGATGAACCGGCACATCGGCTTCTCGGAGATGACGTCCTTGCCTGATTCCATGGCCGCGATCGAGATCAGCGCGTGCCATCCCGGAGGCGTCGCGATGGCGACCACGTGGATGTCCTTGCGTTCCAGGACCCGGCGAAAGTCCGTGTAGTAGGTCTTGTTGTCGGCGCGGTTCTTGAACTTCACGTCGCACTGGGCCAGCAGGCGCACGCCCTTCCCGAGGCACCCGAACGTCCCCCGGCCCCGGCCCCCGCAGCCGATCAACGCCCCCCCGAACTCGTCGCTGGGCGCCGCCTTACCTTTACCGCCCAATACGCTGCGCGGCACGATCAGCGGTGCGGCGATACCCGCGGCCGCTCCGGCCACGAACGTCCTTCGTGAGACTCCTTTGTTTTGCTTTCTTTGGTCGCTCACTGCGGTTCTCCAAGTACGGGTCAACGTGAATACGTGCTTGCTCTGACAACGCCTGACCGCCTGACCGCCCGGCGCGTAACTGCTCGAATCAGCTTCGATCCGACGGCCGTACGGCCAACAGACGGGAGACGCCATGCCGTGCCGTCATAGCTCTCTTGATGTAACTACCCGGCAGCGGTGAGGGTTCCGGAGAGTTTGCGCCTCGTGGCCCTCGGTCCGGGCTCATCGCGCCGGCGCCCGGGCTGCCTGTCCCGGCGACAGCCGGCTGTACCACGTACCGTTCGCCCGGTGCGCGCAGCGACCGACTGTCCCGGAACGGTTAACTCATCATCCCCGGACGACGCCTCCAGGGCAAGCACCCCCGAAAAAAAAGACAGCCGGGAGGCATCCCGAAGGACGCCAACCCGACTGCCTGGGAATAGGATTCTCCGGTCGGGTGCATCCCCTGTGAGTAGGTAAGAGGCAGCCGGTAGCCGGTAGTCAGTAGCTGGTTGCTCGTCGCGAGCACATACGAGAGGTGCCCGCCCGGTCTCCTGCTCGTTCTCGTCGTCGTCCTCGTCCTCCGTCGTTCGGAGCGAAACGACTGAACGACCGAGGACAACGACGTTATGAACTGGCTACCGGCCACTGGCTACCTCGTCACGTGTATCACGCCTGATCGGGACGTTCGAGACGTCACGGGCCGGGGACGCCAAGGGAGTCCAGGGGCCCCGACGGGCCATCGGCCGACGGGTCATTCGTGTCGGAGCGCCTCGATCGGGTCAAGGCCGGCCGCCCGCTTGGCGGGATAGAGCCCGCTGACGATGCCCACGGCAACGGCCATGAAGAAGGGCCCGATCAGCATGGGGACCGAGACGATGGGCGTGACGTCCACAACGTCCTTCAACAGGGGAGGCACGAAGTACCCTATGACGACGCCGATCAGCCCGCCCACTGTCGTTATGGTGACCGCCTCGAAGAGGAACTGCACGACGATATCGCGCTTCTTTGCGCCGAGGGCGCGGCGGACGCCGATCTCCTTCGTGCGCTCGGTGACACTGGCCAGCATGATATTCATGATGCCGATCCCGCCCACAATCAGCGAGATCGAGGCGATCGCGAAGAAGACCATGTCCCAGATCCGCTGCTGGGCGGCCTTGGCCTGAATGAGCTTCAAGGGAACCAGGATGGCATACTCGAGCTTGTCGTGATTCTTCTCCATGATGGCCCTGATGACCGCCGCCGCCCCCATAACCGCCGATTCGTCCTTCATCCGCAATATCAACTGGCTGACCTGAACGTCTTCCGACGTCATATTGCCCTGGAACCAGTTGACGTTGATCTGTCCGAACTTACCCTCTTTCGTGGTCTTGGGTATGAATATGGGGATGTCTTCCTCGCTGATTCCGAGCTTGGACGGTATGTAATCGATCACGCCGACAATGTTGAAGGGTTGTCCCTTCAGCCGGATCGTCTTGCCAATGGGGCTTATGCATTTGAAGGCCTTCCTGGCCAGCGTCTGCGTAATCACGCAGTAGGGCTTCTTGTGGAGCATGTCCACCGTGGTGATGAACCGGCCCTGCGAAATGCGAAGATTGAGCAGGTCCGCGTAGTTCGGCGTCACGCCCATGACCAGTGCGTAGCGATTGCGGTCCTCGGGGCAGTAGTACCGCAGCTTCACGTCATGGACCGTGGCGTAATCCACCACGCCGGGGACGTTGTCGACGATGCACGTGATGTCCCGATATGTTGTGCCGAACTTCTTGAGTGTGATCCTTCCTCTTCCTCGGCCCCGGCTGATATCCTGGGCAGGCTCAATGGAGTTGACGATCACGTTGGTGCTGCCCAGGACGCTCAGTTCCTCCTGCGCCTCCTTGCTCGCCCCGGCTTGAATGGCAAGCATCACGCTGACACTGCAGACCCCGAAAACAATCCCGAGCATGGTCAGCCCGGAACGGACCAGGTGCACCGAGAGGCTGTGGATGGCCAGAAAGATGACGTCGAGCAGTTTACCCACGAGGTTCACCCCCCTGGGGGGCGGCGACGTCGGATTCGATGCGGCCGTCCCGGAGCGTTATCACGCGGTCGGCGTGGGCGGCGATGTGGGACTCGTGCGTGACCGTGAGGATGGTCCTGCCGCGCCGGTTCAACTCGGCGAAAACCTCCATGATCTCCTCCCCGGTGTTGGTGTCGAGGTTTCCCGTCGGCTCGTCGGCCAGGAGAACCATCGGGTCGTTGACCAGTGCCCTGGCGATGGCGACCCGCTGCATCTGCCCGCCGGACAACTGGTGGGGGCGATGGTCCAGGCGGTTTCCCAGGCCGACCATACGCCCCAGTTCGGCGCTCTTCCGGTGACGCTGACTTCGACGAACGCCCCCGTAGAACAGGGGCATTTCGATGTTCTGCGTGACGGTCATCCAGGAGATGAGATTGAACGACTGGAAGACGAAGCCCAGCTTGGTGTTCCGAATCTCCGACAGGCGATTGTCCGAGAACGTCGAGACATCGTCCCCGCCGAGATAGTACTTGCCCAGGCTGGGACGGTCCAGGCACCCCAGGAGGTTCAACAGGGTGCTCTTGCCCGAGCCGCTGGCGCCCATGATGGCGACGTACTGCCCCTCCGGGACGACCAGGTCGACGCCGGCCAGGGCGGTTACCCCGACGCCCACGTGGTAGGTCTTGGTGACCGATTCGAGGCGAATGACCGGTTCCATCTATCTGTCCGCCTCCGCCTGGCCGTTACCGGGAGCGGGTTGGCCTTCCTCCTTGGCCTCGCCGCGTCGCGTTTCTTCATCCGCGTCGGCGACCAGCAGCACCTTGTCGCCCTCGTTGAGACCGGAAAGGACCTGCACGCGGCTCTCGTTCATCTTTCCGATCTCGATCCGGGTCTCCACCGGGGAGCCGCCTTCGATCTTCATGCAGTAATACTTGTCCTTCTTGTTGTACACGGACAGCACGGGAATCGTCAGCGCGTCCTCGATCTCGTCCAGTATCAGCGTCACCTTCCCGCCCATGCCGGGCCTGAGGTTCTTCCCGGGTATCAGTCCGTGGGCTTCCCAGTCGACGCGGACCCAGAGGTCGTAAGCCTTGGTTCCGGTCCGGAGCCAGTGCGGGCCGATGCCTTTCGGCAGCGGGGAGGACTCCACCACCCGCCCGGGGATCTGTGTCTTCCTGGCAAATGAATCGAGGACGACGACGCCCCGCGTGCCTTCCACGTCAGCGGGCCTGCTTCCGGCGTCCTTCCGCCCCGGCGCGTCGGGCAGAGAGTCCCAGTCGATCGTGACCGGGGTGGGCTCGCCGCCGGTTGCCTTGGCCGTCCGGGCTTCGCTCTCCTCCAGGCGGCGATAGAAGGCCCTGGCGTCCTTCTTCGTGACCTTGCCGTCAGTGACGGCCCGTTTGATCGTGGGGATGATCTCATCCGTCTTGATCTTGAGGTATGCGGCCTGGGTCTTCTCCGTCGGCCATCTGTTCGTCATGGCCTCCATCATGAGCTTCTTGACGGCCTGGCCGACGTGTGCCTCGATCCTGGCGACAGCCGCCTTGCCCTCATCGCCGCCGTCCTCCACGGTCACATACTCCCTGAGCGCCTCGAAGATCATCGTGCGGACACGGAGCGTGGTCATGTCGGGGATGATCATCAGCTTTCCCCTGGGGTAGACCTCCTCGCCCTCCTTGACCTCGATTCTCTGGCCCTCGCGTCTCCAGCCGGAGTCGTAGAGCACCAATCCGGCGCGCTCCGCGGTCACCCTGAGCTTGCCCTGGTCGTCCTTGAGTTCCTGCATCTGCTCCTTGTGTTCATCAAGCCCCTTCTGCTTGCTTCGGATCTCCTGCTTTTTCATGCGCAATTCGGCTTCCTGGGCGAGCCCCGCCTGCTCCAGTTTCAGCTTGGCCTCCTTGATCGCCGTCAGGTTCTTGCGCGTGTTCTGGACGATGGTGTGCGTTTCCAGGATCTTCAGCTCCTCGGCGGCCTGCTTTATGTCTTCTTCAAGCTGCCGAACCAGTTGGGGGATCGTGTACGTCTTCAGCAGCTTTCTGGCGGCAATCGCCTTCTCCAGCGTGTTCCGGAGGTTCTGGAGCGCAAGCTCATCAGATTCAATCTCGCTCTCGCTGTAGGGTTTGTTCAGTTCCGGGTTGGCATTCACCTTCTTCTTGAAATCCAGCTTCTTCTCGGCGATCTCGACCTGCTTCGTGGCCATCTCTATGGCGATCTCGGCGTCTCGCAGATCGTTCTCCTTCTGGCCGCCCTTGGAGTTGAATCTCACCAGGGCCTCTTGGGCCCGTTTCAGGGCATCGGTCTTCTTGGCGAGCGTCGTTTGTGACTGTTCCTCGTAGAGCTTGTGGTTCTCCTCGGCGTCCTGTACGGCGTTCTTGGCCTGTTCCAGGTTGATCGCCTGCTGCTTTTCAAGCAGGACCAACTGCTTGTTGGCCTGCTCGAGCGCCAGTTCGGCGTTGTTGAGGGCCAGTTCCTTCGCGTCGATGGCGTCTTCGAGGTTCTTGCACTCGAACTCGATGATCAGCTGCCCCTCCTTGACCACCGTCCCCTCTTCAACGACCTTCTTGATGATCACCGACCATTTCAGCTCATTGGCGATGACGACCTTCTCCTCGGCCTCGACGGTACCGGCCTCGGTGGAGGTGATGACGAGTTTCTCCCGTATCGCCTCGGCGGTCCGACGGGCCGAGCCGTCCTGGTCATCCCCGAAAGGCCAGCATCCGCCCAGCAGCAGACACACGGCCACACCTGGAAGCAGTCTGTTGTTCATCGTCCTGTTCTCAGTCCTGATTGTCTCTGGGGGCCTCTTGGCCCGCGGGACGCTTCTTCTCGTGCCTGGTCGACTCCAGGTAGGGATACCGCTTCTGAAGCCTGTCATATCCAAAGGGCCTCTTCCGCTCGGTGAGCGTTCCGCCCGGATCCACGCTGAGCATGCCCAGGCTCGCGAGGAACTGGAGCCTGGTGATAGTGTAGTCGACCAGCGAGGTCGTCAGCCCGTTGAGCGAGGCGTTGAGGGCGGCCTCGGCCTCGAGGACGTCGCGCGTTGTGGCCTGGCCCTGCCTTCGCTGGATGGCGACCAGCGCCGTCCGCCGCTTGGCGATCTCCACGCTCCTGGCCTGCAGGGCGAAGCTGCGGCCCGACTGCTTCAGCGAGCGGAACGAGTTCCTCACGTTCAGCGTGGAGGTGTCCTCGGCCTCGGCGAGGGTCCTCTTCGACCGGTTCCGCGCGATCATCGCGTTGCGGTAGGCGTCACGATTGTCGGTCTGGTCGAGATTGTAGTTGAACGTGGCCCTGGCGCTTCGGGTGTGGTGGTGCGTCTGAATGCGCCCGGGCTGGGCGCGTTCCGTTCCGGGCGCGGAGACCTTCAGTTCGACGTCGACCTGGGGATTGAAACTGTCTGCCGCGATGTCGACGTCCTTGTCGGCGTCCCGCGCGGCGGCCCTGGCCCTCAGCAAGGCCGTGTCCGTTATGAAGGAGGTGCTGGTCGCCGCCCGTTCGGCCAGCGGCAGCCGCTGGGGGCCGTCGCTGTTAAGCCGTCTCAGGGCGCCCGGATAGTCGAGTGTCAGCTCCTTTGAGATGGGCAGCCCCAGCGTGATCTTGAAGCGGTCCAGCGCGTTGGAGTACGCCAGGATGGCCCGCTCCAGGGCGATCTGTGCGTTCAGCAGGTCCTGCTGGGCCTGGTCTTCCTGGGCCCGGGTTACCTGGCCGCCCTGGACCATGGCCTGGGTCACGAGGTAGGCCGTCCTCAGCCGGTCCACGTTCGTCTTGCTGTTCTCGAGCTGGTCCTTCAGCGTGAGAACCCCGTAGTAGTCCTCCATGATGCCGACGGCAAACGTCTGCCTGAAGCGGTCGAACTCGTAGACGTCGATGAGGAAGTCCCTCTCGCGGCGGTGCTGTTCCTCGAACGCCAGCCCCCTCCACGCGCCTCGGAGCAGTGGCTGGGTGACGCTGCCTTCGACGAGCGAGCCGACCCGCGTCCCGGTGTTCCCCAGGAAATCGCTCGCGAAGTTCATCGAGGCCCCGAGCGCCAGGAGCCCGCCCCCGACCAGGCGCCTGGTCAGCGAGTAGTTCCCGTCGGCGTTGATGTACCTGTTCGTGCTGTCGGTGCCGCCTTCGGGGCCGCCTCCGCTGGTGCGCAGGGTTTCACCGGTGGCGTTGACCTCGCCGCCCGGAAGGACGCTCCGCCACCCCCTGGACAGGTTCGCCAGCGACAGCGCCGAACTGTAGAGGGTCTCTTTCCGTGTCTGAAAGGCCCTGCTGTTCCTGAAGGCGACCTTCAAAGCGCCCTCGAGGGTCAGGACGTCGACGTCCCTCTCGGCTTCGTCCTTGGCCCTCTCGAGGTAGCCCTCGCAGTCGACCGGACTGTACGTGATGTCGAACGTGGTGCTCTTGCCCAGGGCGGCGACCTGCCCTTCGGAAAGGGCGCCGTACGCGTCGCGGTCGGCCCATTTGACGTACCAGGAGGGGAGGCATCCTGATACCAGGGGCAGGGACACCGTCAGGACGGTCATGAACACACGCGTCTTGCGTATCATCCGTATCTCCGGTCAAGGCCGACACTGCGCAGGGTATGGACATCCTTATGCCGCAGGCGATTCCGCTTAGTCTACATCAATGCCGTCCCGCGCACGAGGCGAATAGCCGACATGGAACGGGGCGTGATGCGGGCAAACGCAGCACCTGCGGACCCGTAAGTGCACACAGACACAAAGGCTTGCGGCATCGCCGTGACGGTCTGCCCGGGCCCCTTGCGGCCCGGGGGCGCCCGGTCTGCCGCTACTCGACCCGCATCTTCTTCATCGCGCTGCTCTTGAGGGCCTGCGGGCCGAACGCATTGAGAAGGGCGCGATCGGCGGGGGCGTACGTGACGTCGCCGGCGAGGGTCTTCATGTTGGCGTCAATTTCGGACTTCAGGCGCATGCCGATGCAGAGCATGTGGATTCGCTTGTCCTGCAGCGCCCAGCGAATCGCCGCGCCGGGCAGCAGCGCGAGACGCTTCTTGTCGAACTCAGGCACGATGTGGCCGGACCATGCACCCATGATCCCCGCGCCGACGACTTTCATCGCCACGATGCCCATCTTCAACTCGTGCGCCTTGGCCAGGCACTTGGCGCGAAGGGCGATCGACTTGTCCGAGAACCGCTGGTTGTGCCCCCGGGGCAGATACCCGTACGCCAGCATGCACAGGTCGAACCCGCCCGAGGAGATCAGGGCCAGCGCCTTGTCGAAGTAGCCGTGCGCCGAGAAGCCCACGAAGCGGACCAGGCCCTGATCGCGCGCCTTGGCCAGTTCGCCCTGGACTTCCATGCTCTGGGCGACGGTCATCTGCTCCACGCCCGGCGTGCCGTGGATCAGGACCGCGTCGATGTAATCCGACTGCAGTTCCTTCAGGTTCATCTTGATCTGCCGGGTGGCCTCGCCCTTGGTCACCTTCGTGATGCGCCCGTCCCGCCTGGCCAGATTCCAGAAGTCCACCTTGGTGGTGATGAAGACGTTGTCACGGACGCCCTTCAAGGCTTTCCCGATGATCGTCTGGCTTTCACTGTAGGTGTAGCTGATGGAGGTGTCGAAATACCGCAGTCCGCTGTCGTAGGCGTAGCGTACGAGCTTGACGCGGTCCTCGAGCGAGAGGGGGTTGCCCCACTTCTTCGGCAGCGCGGCCCCGCC
>Ga0180432_10004155_pt1 | contig 20036 bp, 20 predicted proteins | sample SS_ome_10_FD_132414 | JGI IMG/M metagenome (GOLD analysis project Ga0180432, IMG submission 132414) | Hypersaline lake sediment archaeal communities from the Salton Sea, California, USA - SS_1_MS_2 metaG | ecosystem: Environmental > Aquatic > Non-marine Saline and Alkaline > Hypersaline >...
ATGATTATAAGGGAATTCAAAAGAAAGCAATGGAAATGGGTGTCCCCTATCAGACTCTCATCTCTGGCATCATTCACAGATATATCGAAGGTGAATTAGTATCGAAGAACGGATAACCAGCGCGTGGACTCAGACGGGCTAAAAAACGCGCCCGCTGGTCAGGCGCCCCGTTAGCCATGTATTGTGTGAAGGAGAAGAGGAAAAATAGGCTGGAAAGTTTTTTTCCTGGAGAACACACCGAGCTGAATCGACCGCCAGAGTGAAGATGCCTCGATCCACCGTTGATCCGGGCGGATCGAAGCATGGATTAGAAAAGCCGGTTGTCTATCTTAGCACCCAAACCTGATCGAAATACACGGTACAGGGGCCGTCTCCATTCGTGCTTCGTGTCCCTATGCCTTTGAAATGGTTATCCGTGGGTGCTATGGGCTGGCTTATTTGGACGTTTTGGTTCCCGAGTCCAAGGGCGATATACATGACATTATTGGGATTAAAGAAGGTGGTGGCGATCATAAAGGGCTGTCCCAAAATTGTTATGGGTTCCTTAAATTTTGCCCAGTACAAATTATAGAGAAAATTTTGGGTCCCTCCCTCGATAACACTTAAACCCCCGTCTATTCGCTGCATTTGCGGGCAGACATTCAGATGGTTGAATACATAGTCTGCCCCGATCTTGCCGTGCCATCCTGCAACTCGGGCTCGAACATCTCCGGTGCAGGATGCAACTTCCACAACTGCAAGAATCGCTTTGATGGTCTCGGGGGATTGCTTAAATTGCAGCCAGCTGGATTCGTTGGGAAACCCAGGGTTGTGCACAAACTTGGCCCGTCCGCCTTCTACGGTTATGGTGGCGCTTGAATCATGAACGACCCATTTTGTGGGATCAATGACCCCGGAGTCGAAATTGTCATATAGTTCAAATCCGGCATATGCATTTAGGCCGGTAAAGAATATTGCGAGTGTCAGGACTGCCAAAAATGAATATATTTTTCGCATACGTCGATATTTCCTTTCATTAAGAATGATATTCATGAAGATATTCAAGGTATTATACTTAAGGAGCCCCTGGCAGGAAGGGGGTATTTCCTGTCAGGAGCGACGTATGCCCATTTTGATGTTTTGCTCCATGAGGATACCTTCACCCGAGAGGTTAAGTCGAAATTGAATTCATAAAGGCTTAATGGGCTTTTGGTTGGAGATAACTCGCTTGATTAACCTTGGATCGTAAAACTCGCTTTTCCGGAGGATAGTAATCGCTAAGACTTTCTGTCTAAATTATCCAAAAAATATTGTCAAGGGGAATTTAGGCTGAGAGGATATAATTCTATTTCTTGATCAGTCCGGCGATGGTCGAAATCAGGCCCCCGGATTTTTCTCCGGCGGCCACTTCCTTGTCCTGGCTCCTTTTGCGGATATTGTAGCCGAGGATCGTAAGGGCGATACCCTACAGCGGCACCATGATGGCGCCGATCATCACGGAACCCGGAATAAACATTAAGGAGCCGTTTGGGGGGGCTATCGAAAAACCGAGCTGCGCGATCTTATCAAAAATGAGCCGTAGGCCAAAATTGTTTTATGCCAGGCTGTGAGGAACCTCATAGTATTTTCCCGGCAAATGGAAGATCATGGAAATAATAGGGAAATCCCGGTTAGGAGGCCTTATATGACTGCGAAAAAAATCATAATCTTGGCAGGGGCTTTTTGCTTTACGGTTTTTTTTACATCCTTTGTACTGGCGGAAGATGATCAGGTCCAACCTCGGGGCAATGCCTTGATCCGGGACATTTTATCGGATGTTGTCGACCGCGTAAAAATTAGGGCTGCGGAGGTGGTAAGAAAGAATACGGGAGTCGATATCAATAAGCGCGGTTTCCAGTCCGGAAGAGATTACGAGCCGATCTCCGAGCAGGCATCAGATGAAACCCGCCGTGAGCTGGAGAACCTGAGGGCCGAACACGATCGTGAGATAAAAAATGCTTCAAGAAGAACTCGATAGGAAATTGATTAAAGCACGAGAAGGGTTTGAACGGGAGGCCGGTAATGAAGACAAACCGGAAAGAATTGCCGAAAAACGTGCCAGGCTTCAAAAAAAGGTCGATAACGCCTACAAAAAATTTGACCAAAAAGTGGATAAAGAGAATCGAAGGTTCGATAAGAAACGGAAACATATCTTAAAAAGGGATAGAAAAGATACCAAGCGAGGAAAAGGCTGGAGCGATCGCGAAGAGAGAAGATAGATTTAAAGAGGACCGAGGACGAGATGAAGGTGAAGACCGGGGAAAGGGCCGAAGTGATAGCGGAAGGGGAGAGGGCAGATTCAAAGTGGACCGGGGACGAGATGGAAGTGAAGCAGGGAAAAGATGAGAATAGAAAGGCGGTCAGGAAGATTTCCTGATTAATTATTCAAAGAGAAAATGTCCGTGCAAAGCCCGTATCCAAGGGGCTTTGCACGGGGGTCTGTTAATATACGATCCAATGAGAGGAGATTTAAAATGAAGAGACTACCTGTTTTTTGTATGGGAATGATATTTTTAATGACAATCTCTTCTTGCTCTGTATGGCAGGGCGCCTCTAGGAGGGAAAAGGGTACTACAGTGGGTGCCGGGACGGGTGCCGCAGTGGGCGCCGGAGTGGGTCAGGCTATAGGAGGAGATACGGAGGCTACCCTTATAGGAGCCGCCATAGGCACGGTTATAGGTGGTATTGCAGGCCATGAAATCGCCGCCTATATGGACCGGCAGGAGAGGGATTTGCAAGCCGTTGCGGCCCAGTCCAACGCCCTCAGCATCTCGAGAAGCCAAGATGTCCTGGAGGCTACTTTCAAATCAGACATTTTATTCGATTTTGATTCTGCCCTGATAAAACCGGGCGGTTACGCAGAACTGAATCGCGTTGCAGATGTTCTGAATCAATACCCTCAGACCATAATCCGCATTGAAGGGCACACGGATAAGTCAGGATCAGAGGAATATAATCAGCGGTTGTCGGAACGGCGAGCCAATGCGGTCAAAAACGCCCTGATCCAGAGAAATGTCATGCCCGAGCGTATCCAGGCCCTGGGTTTTGGTGAATCCATGCCGATTTCCTCGGACCCTGCCTCGAACCGGAGAGTGAACATTGTGATTGTTCCTGTCAAGAAAGGATAAATGATCCTTGACGCTACACGCCATGTGAGGCCGGAAGCGAGATCCCTTTCATCAGATTCTTTGCGTTTTGTAATGAGCAGGTGTCAACCGAAGGCCGGGTAATTTGGCTCCCTCATTCCTGGTGAGTCGGAGGGATTTTTGAGCTCTTTTAACAGGGCACTACTGCCAGGCCATTGGCCGATGGCACAGAGTGGGAATTAAACGAAAAGGAGGCAAGGGACCCGGATGGCGGGAACGCTTGTCATGGGCCTAAGATGGGCGGGTCCGATCGAAGTTGACACGGCAATGTTTTTCATCTATTTTAAGTGCCAGGCATCCAAAATGGATCGTTCATAACACAGCAAACAAGGAGGTAGACAACATGCCCGTTGAGCCATCGGACAGAGAAGATGAATATTTTATGAAGCTGGATCAGGAACGATTGGCCAAGATGCGTTCCGAGCTGGACCAACAGCGTGAAGAAGAATCCAAGCTGCATCGGAAGGACACGCACTGGATGAAGTGTCCCAAATGCGGTCACGGCCTGGAGGAGATTGATTACCAGAACGTGATGGTGGATCGATGCCCGGATTGCAAGGGCATCTGGCTGGATCACGGAGAACTGGAACTCTTGGGAAAAGGCGATGCAAAGGTAACCAAGGGCTTCCTGAAGAAAGTATTCAGTTAAGATTTCAAGGTCCTTTCCCCACCCTGCTTCCCTCAAAAGGGCACGCAATTGACAGAGGGGGCACGAGTCTCCAGAATTCTTAACACACATTCCTGGCAGGGGAGATATCCGGCCCTGTGGTTTCCTCCTCCTGCCGGGGATAAACCCCAAAAAAGAGGAAGGGGAAGGCTCTCCGGATAGAGACCAGGTCCACCTAGTCTAAGAATACTCAAGGAATATAAGTCACAAGTTCCGCAACATCGCCATTGGGTTCAATATGCTTCACTTGGCCCACATCTTTGGCCCACCAATATTCATCTGTGACAAGCTGCCCTTCGATGTTGACACTGAACGTGGATTTAAAGCAGTCTGTAAACGCCCCGGCCGGGACAACAACCGTTTCCTTGGTTATGGTAAGGTTCCCGTCGAGTACGTTACTCGGAGCATTCGTATAATATGAAAAACCATAAGGTCTTCCTGGAACAAAAGTACGAAAAAGATATGCCAAGGGCGGGTTGTATTTGTATTCCCCTGGATCGCTGACAGATGCTCCGATAATATAAAATCCATCTGTCATATCCTGGTCAATGTAGTAGGTGCCGAGCAGCTTGTTATTGGCGTCAAACTGTTGGACCAGGTATACGCTGTATCCAAATTTTGTTGATGTTCCTACCATTTCGTTCGCGATTTGCTTCGTCTCTCCATTCGCCATAGTCACCCGATAGAGCCAGGTGGATTTCATATTGGCATATCGTTCCACATCAATGGTAATTGCAGTCTCTGAGTCGCCGCCTTCTCCGCAGGCGCAAGCAAACAGGGAAGCAAGGACAATGGTAAGTATAATGAGTCGTCTGTTCAAAACATGTTCCTCCGCCGGCAGCATCTCGGCCCTAAAGGCTTAACTTAACCTCAAGTATATATGCCAACCGTGTGCATGTGCACAGGTAAACCCCGTTGTTGCAAACGCATGGAGCTCCTAGACATATAACTACAGTAAAACCAGAAAGTTATGTCATTTTATATCCAGGGTCTGGATATCATTATTGGTGAATTCCAGATTTAAAGCGTTAAAAGCGGCATTTGAAGTCATAAAAGGCGAAATGCCGAATCCTTAAGCGCCTTTTATGCAACAACGGGGTTTATAATACGGGCTTTTTTCCAGTCTGCTCTTGTAAATGGTCTGCCGGTGCGATTCGGCAGCCATCATAATGGCTGCGCCGGAGAAATCCTTCAGGCTGTACTGACAGAGCAAAAGGCCGTTTTCCACGGGAGCCACAAGAGTAGGCGCCTGCTCAAGAACGCTGAGTGCTGCCATATCCCAGCCTCTTCGAATGGTCCATATCATGTCGCCCAGGAGTCTGAATTCCTGGGTTCTCACCGAAAATTCTGCCAGGAATTGGATCATTTGCTCCGGCGAATCCATCCCGGCGCTGATACTCAATCGTCCGCTCTTGAGCCAATCCCCAACCGGGTGCCCCTGGTCTTTCATGTCCGCCACGAGTTGTCTGCTCCTATCGGGAGGCATCACGGCAAGCAAAGCCTCGTCCCGCTCGGTACCTTCAAGCAGGTAGGATATGGCCACATCCAGCCCTTCTGTATTGTCTGCGTAAAAATGGGTCATGTGGGAACCATCCGGAACCTTGTGCCCTCCAATGCCCAGGGGCTTCAATAAATGGGTCTGCGAATCGTCAAGGAATTTCTCCAGGTCCCTCACGCGGAAGCGTCTCTCCCGCTTTCCCCCGACCCGGTAGCAGTTCAACTTCCCTGAATTGGTCCAGCGTCTTATGGTCATCTCGGAGACATTCAGAATCTGGGCCGTTTCTTTTATGTTCAAGAGGTGCTCCATCAGTCAGGTTTTCCTCCTTTTGGTATTGGAATAAATCCATTTTCCCCTCTCAACGCTGATCCATAGGGATCAGGAACATGGCTCCGGTCATTTTCAGAGATTTGTCTCCACTTTTCAGGCATCTTTCTTTAACCGCCTTCAATATCCGGGCCGCGGCGGTTTCCTGCCAAAACCATCGGCTGAACCCCCCGCTCGAGGGGGGTGCTGAACCTGGACGGGCGCTTACGGCCTCAAAATAGAATGCCTTCAGGTCTTGTGCGGCAAGTCGAAGGGCCGTTGCAAGAGAGATGTCCGTCTTTAAGGTTACAGGGTGTCCTTCCGCACCAAAGACGCCGAGCAATTCCGAAGCCGAGCGGGGTTCAAATTCCACCACCGCGGTGCGGCCGTGGTTCTCCATGCTTAGATCGTACCAGGGAAGGAGTTCTGCTACTTCACGGTCAAAGGCCGATCTCAATTTTTCCAAATCGGTCTCCTGCCGGGTCTCAGAAGCGAAACTCATCGGGCAAGTCCACCCCTTTGGATCGCTGCCCCCTTCGGGTGCATCTTCAGGGGCCTCCTCGTGAAAATCCACGAGCAGAGGACCTTCCGGTGCCTCCAAAAGTTGGAGTGCCTTCAGGAGCACCCGTTGCTGAAAGGTTGGATTTTCAGGGACCCCCAAGGGGCGGCCCAGTTCAAAGGGAACCCAGAGTGCCCTGGGGGGACGAATGATTTCCGTATGTTCCCGGATCAGGCTGATCTGTGTGGTGGAAATACCTTCGCCCTCCAGATAATGGGCCAACGCACCCACGGCGCGCGTGCAGAAAGGTCAGACCGGCACCAAAAGAACCCCGTCCACTCGATCTCCTTTCAAGAGTTCGACCAGATTTTGGGCCGCGGGTTCCATCTCAGCCGGATCGGTGGCGCCCATGAACGAGTAATGATAGGCGGCCACGCTCCCGATGATCCCTTCCGCTTCGAGTTCACGGAGCCGGTCCAGAGGAAAAACGATGTTCCAGTCCTGCTGAAACCCGGTACGGTCAAAATTGGTGGAGATATGACTCATCACCAGGTCTCTTGCAGGGATGTCCCCCGGGATTACCCTGTAGTCCCCGGTCATTCCCTCAAAGCGCCGATCACCGCGTCGCTGAAGCCCCGCAGTTGAAATCAAAGAAATCCTTCGGTCGGCAAGGGGTTTTCCTGAAACCCAGGGCTGGTGATCAAAGGAAGGGCAGGCAAGTTCGGCCAGGTGGGATTTCATTGGTTCCATCATCTGTTCTAGACGCGCCATTTAATAACTCCTTGTTTGGTGGTTAAAAAAATTCACAATATTTCCCAATATAATTTATTTTGATATACAATGCTATTCAAAAATACGTAAGTCAAGGCATTTTTGCCAGGGCTTTCCATTACCAGCCGCTTCGCAAGACTTTATAAGGACTCGCCTTTTTGAAGAAAATTAATAAGTGACTTAACTTGATTGCTTTGCTTGATAAGAAATGGCTTTTTTGGGGAAGAAATATGGTGGAAACGGTGAACAACCTGTTTGACATAGGGCCGAAAAAAGCCGTACCGGGTTACGAACCGATCGTTCCCGCCGCGAGAGGCCGTTGGCATGAAAACCGACCCCGTGAGGCGCTCCATTCGTTCGAATTTGACAGTGCACGCTAAAGGTGTATGGGGATTGCAATGAGAACGAATATTGATGTGGATTCTTCAACTTCCTATCCCCACCCCCGCGCCCTTTTCCGAGATGATTTTGGCCAGCAACTCGATGTGGGTGTCTTCCGGCCGTTGGCCCTTGAAATCGGGTTCTGTCTTCCCGACCTGCCCCCATTTGAGGATTCCCCCTTCGTGATAGGGGGGAGGGATATCTTTTCCACACCCAGGGGCCGGGCCAGGTCGGCGATGCGGGATATATGGAGGGGATCATCGTTCACACCGCTGATCAAGGGAATCCTGAACCATGGGTCACATTCCTTGTGGAGTGTCCCTTACCCTCTTGAAAGTATCCCATATGAAATAACTGATGAACAAATCGCATTTTCCGGGCGTATCGTAGGGATATCCCATATACACGCTGTAATTCTTTCCCTTGGTATACTCGTTCAATAACAGCCCGAGGGGCCTTTCTTTTCCCCTATGAAGATAGAGGGCTTCATAGGTTTCCTGCTCAATCACGTGGTTGGCACCCACGTACAAGACAATCTTTCCTTTTTCGTCTCTTGCGAATATGTCGCTCTCCAGCTTTTTAAACATGGCCAGATCCCTGGAAGACACACCCCGAATGCCGCCCAAAGGGACGTCGATAAACTTGATCCGGTATCCCAGCTTGACGGCGGTCTTGACCAGTTCGATCCACCCGGGTTTGGCATGGGGATAGTTCTCTTCTTGAATCTCTTTTTCCTTCATACAGTCCCTGTAACATCTCAAGATATCCCTTGAGTGGCCTTGCACTCGCGCGTTTTCTTTGACTTCCAGGGCAAGATAGGTATAACCGGCCTGTTTTAACAGGGGAAGTAATGAAATGACATAACGGGAGTCTTCTATGGGCGGCGGTGATCCGGACAGAACGGTATCATGTATTTCCCCGAACATCACCGTTTGACTCTCTTTGGCATGTTCGACAATAACCGTGTCCAGGGTCTCTTTCTCATATTGACACATGGGTAGCCGCAATCGCATGTCTTTTCCTTTAAGCGCTCCGCCTTTGGAGAAGCACCGGCCAGAACCAGGAATGCCAATATGATCCACAGGGTATGTTTCGGCTTCATATGGAAAACCACCCAGAATTATTCAATAATACCAAGAAGGCCCCTCTCCGCCAAAAAGAATTGTCATTCATAAAACCTAACGATGCCTAAATCCTGGCTGAAATTGGTGGGACTGAATGCAAAAAGGCTCTTATTTTGCCAGGGTTGATATCACATTCACCCCTTCGCTGGGGGTGACGATCTGAATGTTCTTATAACTTACAAGGTCAATCAAGTGCCTGTCGCCGGAAATGATGAGGGATGCCCTGTTTTCCAAGGCAAGGCCTAAAAAGACATTATCAAAGGGGTCCTGTTTGATGACCTTTGGTATGGTTCCGGGTGGGGGGACATGGGTTACAAGATTCATGAAATAGGAGAAGACCTCCATTGCCGTTGCCCGCAGAGCGGAAAGCCGATCAGCAAATTTGGGGTATTGAAGAACGGTTCTGACTTCGGCCGATGTCTCTTCACACTCAAGGATGTGGACGATCCCGTGCCTGCATAATTTCAAGATTTGATTGGGTGACCCTCCCCACAGCAGACCTGAAATGCTGACATTGGTGTCAATGACAATCTTCAACCTTGTCCCCTGAGCCTGTGAACGATGTTGGCAATATCCTGGAGGTCTGGTTGCGCGTGGTCCTGAACGGCGCCGGCCCGGTCCAGTAGGTCCGAAGACACCTCTTCAAAGGGGACGACCTTGAAAAGGGGTTTTGATTTCTTTAGGACGATAATTTCGCCCCATTTCTGGAGATCTTCTGGGATCTTCGGGATTCGTTGACGAAATTCCTTGGCACTCAAATATTGTGTCATCTATAATTCCTCCTTGATAAAATGATCTATAGATTATTTTAAAATTACCCAAAAGTAAACTTAAAAGAATTTGGGGGCTCAATGTATATCCTTATCAAGCGGCTTTGGGTGCATCAGGATGCCTACGATGCCTTTATGAAACACGCTGATTTCAATTCTGCAGGATCCGTGGGGTTGCAGTCTTTTACCGGCTATGCCCAAAAAGGCATTGTCGCTCAAGCGGTGGATGCAGAAGGAAATCCGGTGAGGGATGCCGAGGGCTGGATTGGTTTTTTGGCGTACTATGAAATCGAATCCATGACCCATTGGCAGAATTATACAAAACACGAGGTCCGGAAAAGAAAGGAAAGAACACAATTTATTGAGCGCTACAAGGATAAGATGAGAGCAACCCCTCATGAGTTTTATGAAGTGAAAATCGTCAAGGAGCGGAAAAGACCCATTCAAGCCTTATAGATTATTGATGGAAAACCGTTTTGCGGGCTGGGCCTGCGGGTTTTCCCCCGCCGTGAATAAGAGAAAAAATCGTTGAAAAGAGAGGAAGGGCCGTTCGTCGCTTGAAGCGACGTTGCGGCCCCTTCCTCCGGGCGTTGACGGTCCGAATCGAAGGGCCTTAACTAGCGGTCTCCCATGGCCCGTGCGGTCTTGGCGAGGCGCACCAGGTTGAGGAACTCCGTGCGGTAGCCGAACCGGTCCCTGCCGCGGGCGGATTCTGCCAGGGCCAGGACGTCCTCCCAGGAAAAGTCCCCGGTGTAAGGGTCTCCCCGGAGCATTTGGCCGAAGGCCGCAACCGCGGCTGCAAAGCGTGCTTCCCTGGGGGCCTGGTCCAGGGATCCGCAGGCGTGCCTGTCCCCGATAGGGGTTTCCAGGAGACGGCTTTTGTCTTCTTTGGGCAGTTTGTAGCGGATCTTAAGAAAGGCAATCTCGGCGTTCTTTTCTTCCTTACCTGCCGATTCGAGCCGCGGAGCGCCGTAACGCAGGTCGTCTATGAGACGGGCCGGACTCCCGGCCGGGGTTATCTCATAAATGGCGGTGACGCTGTGCCCGGCCCCCACGTCGCCCGCATCCACCTGGTCGTTTTTGAAATCCTCCCGTCGAAGCCGGCGCGACTCATAACCGATGAGACGGTACTCGGCCACCCTTGCCGGGTTGAATTCAACCTGGATCTTCACGTCTTTGGCGATGGGAAACAGGGTGGAGCCAGCCTCCTCCACAAGCACCTTGCGGGCCTCGTTCAGGGTGTCGATGTAGGCCGCATTGCCGTTTCCGTTCTGGGCCAGCTTCTGCATCAGGGCGTCGTTGTAATTGCCCTGACCGAACCCGAGCACGGAGAGGGTAATGCCCTTTCCCCGTTTCCTCTCCACAAAGTCCTTGAGGGTTTCGGGGTTGCGGATGCCCACATTGAAATCGCCGTCCGTGGCCAGGATCACCCGGTTCACCCGGGTGGGATCAAAGCCGGCTTCGGCAAGGGCGTATGCCCTTTCAATCCCGGCACCGCCCGCGGTGGAGCCGCCCGCCTGAAGCCTGTCGATGGCGGCCAGGATCTTCCCCTTTTCTTTGACCTCGGTCTGTTCCAGCACCGTACCCGCCGCCCCGGCATAAACCACCATGGCAACGGTGTCGTCCGGCTCCAGGGTGTCCACCAGCATTCTGAGGGCGTTTTTGAGGAGCGGAAGCTTGTCCGGCGCCTTCATGGACCCGGACACGTCCACCAGAAAGACCAGGTTGGCACCTGGCCTTTGCTCCGGGGCCAGATCGAATCCCTTGATGCCGATGTGAAGGAGCCGGGTGTTCCGGTTCCAGGGCGTGGGGAAAAGGGAGACGGTGGGCCGGAACGGAACGGTGCGATCGGCCGGCAGGGAGTAATCATAGTCGAAGTAGTTGATGAGTTCCTCCACCCTTACCGCATCCTTGGGCGGCAGGTGGCCGTTGTTGAGTGCCCTTCTCACAAAGGCGTAGGAGGCCGTATCCACGTCCACAGAAAAGGTGGAAACGGGGTCTTCAAGGGTGCGCTTGACCGGGTTGGGGGTGAATTCCTCGAACCGGTCCCTGCCCACATATTCCTGAGGCAAAGGGCCGGCCGGCACCATCCCCTTTCCCTGACCGTGGACGCGCAAACTCCCCACGGCCTTTTTCTCCGTGGAAAGGGAGGGCTGGGCAAGGTGCCTCATGCCCCCCGCATTCGGGGGGCCGACCTTGTCAGCGGCAGGGGACGGGGCCCGGGACGTTTCATCTTTAGGGGACATCCGATAGGCCGAAAACTGGGGGATGATGAGGGCCGTGACACATACGGCCAGGACGAGACTGACTCCTGTTGCGATAACTGCCGGTCTTACCATGACGTGACCTCCTCGAAAGAATTTGCCCATGAGACGTGCGGTACGGGCAAACCCTTTAACGGGGATGTCGTCTTTTTCGGCCCTTCGGTCGAATTCCGCCATGGCGGCCTTCAGAACCCTCTCACGGGCCGAGGGGCCGGGTTCCGGAATCTTGAGGTCCTTGAGCCTTTCCCTGATTTTTTTGTCCATCGTGTCTATCATAGCCGTTCACCAAAAAGGACTTTGAGTTTTTCCCTGGCCTGGAAGAGGTGGGCGGAGACCGTTTTCTCCGCACACTCGAGCACGTGGGCCGCTTCGCTGTGGGTGAGTCCCTCAGCCCATACCAGCAGGGCAGCGGCCTTCTGCCTGGGTGGGAGGGTGTCGATGGCCCCGTAAAGCTCACCGGCCTCCATGGCCCTGTCATGTCCGGGATTTGAAACACCCTCCGTGGGCTCGGCACTCCAGGCCTTGAGGGTATCCCTTTGCGTGGCATTCTTTCGTCCTAAATCCCGCACGGCGTTGAGGGTGATCCGGTAAAGCCAGGTGGTGAAGGCGGATTTTCCGGCAAAGCTTCTCATATTCCGGGCCACCTTTATGAAGACCTCCTGAGCGATGTCCTCGGCATCCTCCTTGATGCCGCACCAGCGGTAAGCGGCCCGGTATACGGTCCTTTAATGCCGTGATATCAGGCCCTCGAAGGCGTCTGAATCACCCCCCTGCGCGCGTCTGACAAGTTCGCTGTCGCTCAGGCTGTCCATTAAGATCCGTCCCTTCATCAACCCTTAGACGCATGGGGCCGAGCAATCCCTTAAGGGGGATTGAAGAAATATGTGCTGGAATTTTAATAAAGCAGAAAAAGGAAGCCCTGTCCGAGCAGGCCTTTGGCTTTGAAATATTGCGGATCTGGGTGGAATGAGCCCTGATCATATAGTCTTCGGATCAGCCTTTTTTGTCAATGCGAATAACCAAAAAGATATATATTCCGAACATTTGCATGCCAAAACCGCCTTCTCCCCGTGGGTGTCGAAAGCGTGCGCACTTTCTCTTTGAATACAGAACCTGAGATATTGCAAAAATTGGTCAAACCAGATAAAAATATCAATTTTTTACAAAGAAGCTCTTTCCCTGGGGGCCCGAGTTGTGGCTCCTGTGCAGGCGTGAGGAAATAGGTTTTGGAGAAAGAAGTGGAAAAACAACAAGATCGAACCCTGAGTTACTGGCGGGAGAGGATCCTTTTTGCCGTCTTGAGCCTGGGCCTCGTCCTAGCATTGTTCGCGTTTATCCCCATGGCGATCATGGCGGTAAAGGAAGGGCTGGGGGTTATTATCTTCCTGAATGGGGCGGTTTGTGCCTGCGCCATCATCGTATTGGTTTACCGGCGGATCCGGTACGAAGTCCGCGCCCTGATCACACTGCTGCTGAACTTTTCCATCGGCATATACGTCATCGGATTTATGGGATTGTTCAGCGGCGGGCCGGTCTGTTTCTTTGCCTTTGCCGTGCTTGCCGGTCTGTTCCTGGGCCTGAGAGCGGCCGTGGTCGCGGTCCTCATAAACGGGCTCACCCTGATGGTCTTCGGGTGGCTCGCCGCCACGGGCCGGTGGGGCGCCGACCTCCCTTTTTTCCCCACTCTCGTGAGAGGCATGGTCGCCTGGGCCACTTACATGCTCATGAATGCGGTGGCCGCGGTCTCCGCAGCGGTCCTGGTCCGGGGCCTCCATGATTTGGCTCAAAAGGAAAAATCCGCAAGGGAAAACCTCCGTGAGGAGCATGGAAAAGTCATCAGAGAGATGGAGGAACGGATCAAGGCCGAGGAGGCCCTCCGGGAGAGCGAAGAACGCTATCGCCTGCTTGCGGAAAACGCCTCCGATATCATCTGGACAACGGACATGGATTTGAACCTTACCTATGTGAGTCCTTCTGTTGAGCGGGTCAGGGGATATACCGTGGAGGAGGTCATGGCCCAGAAGGTGGAAGATGCCATGACACCCGCGTCCCTGGAGGAGGTGGGAAGGGTATTCGCCGAGGAGATGATGATTGAAGAGAGCCCGGGCAATGATCCCAAGAGGTCGAGAACAATAGAGATCGAATATCTGTGTAAGGACGGTTCCACGGGTTGGAGTGAGATCAGGGTCTCTTTTATCCGGGATTCAGCGGGTGAGGCCGTGGGGATCCTGGGTGTGGGGAGGGATATAACACAACGCAGACGGGCTGAGGAAGAAAAGAGAATTCTGGAGGCCAAGCTTCAAGAGGCGCAAAAGATGGAGGCCATTGCCACCCTGGCGGGGGGCGTGGCCCATCAGTTCAACAACGCCCTCTCGGCCATTATGGGGAGGCTGGAACTCCTGGAGCTGGAGTCATCCGGAAAAGGGATAAACAAGGGCCTTGTCCCTGTAAAGGAGTCAGCCCATCGCATGGCAGGACTTACCAATCAGTTGTTGGCCTATGCCAGGGGTGGAAAATATGAGACCAGGTCCATTTCTATGGACCGATTTGTGAGACAAACCATGCCCTTGCTGGAGCACACGGTGAAATCCTCGGTCCGTGTAAAGACGGATCTGCCCCCTGATTTACCCCCTGTGAAAGCGGATGAGACCCAGATGCAGATGGTCCTCTCGGCGTTGCTGTCCAATGCATCGGAAGCCATTGAGGACAAAGGGCATATTCATGTTTCCTGTACTGAGGTGAGAATCGATAAAGAGTCGCTTCAGGGCCGGCCGGGTCTGAAGCCCGGCCGTTATGTCCAGCTGACCGTTGAGGATGATGGAAAGGGCATGGATAAGGACACAAAGAACAGGATTTTTGAGCCCTTTTTCAGCACCAAATTTCAGGGTCGCGGGTTGGGCATGGCCGCGGCATACGGGATTGTCAGGAACCACGGCGGGTGGATTTCGGTAAGCTCCGAATCCGCGCAGGGTACAGCGGTGTATGTGTATCTGCCGGTGATGGCGGAGGTCCCTTCACCCCCATAATTACCTTGATTCCCTTTTTTTCCTGTTGGCCCGAATCAATATCGGACTTTGGGGATGCGGTCGTGGCCTCTGTATGCCGTTCAAATAAGGCGTCGGCGGTGATCACATTTGACCAGGAACTCAAAAGGAAATTGCGTTCCCTTGGACTCAATGTGGAATAATGCGTCATTTTTTTCGAAAGATGGGCTCGGATGGGGATAATTCGGGGCCTCGTGAGGGCCTTAGGCGTTTTGTGGGGTCAGTGTTTTGGCAGGTGGGCTGTGGCGGGGAGGTCTATGGTCTCCTTGAATAAACCTGCCACGTGGAGTGCGGTCTTGCGTACGCCCTCATCCTCGTCGTCCAGACGGCCCAGGATCTCCCGGATGATCCTGCCGTCGATTTTCCCCTTGAACTGGCTCAACACAAACAGGGCCGCCATACGGACGTCTTTTTCCTCATCTTTGAGTCTGGCTGCGATCTCTTTGATCACCCTGTAATCAACCCTGTCTCTAAAAAGCTCCAGCGCAAAAAGGGCCGCCACGCGTACACCCCTGCGCTTTTTATGAAGATCGGCTGCTATCTCATGCAAAGTCTCCCGGTCCACACGGTCCCTGAAAGCGGGCAGGGTCTCAACAACACTTTTCCGAACGTATCCCTTTTCATCCTCAAGCCTGTGGCAGATCTCCTTAATGGTGTCTTCGCGCACGCGATCTCCCATTTTTTTAAGGGTCTTGAGGGCGGCCACCCGCACCTCCCAGTGCTTGTCATGCAGCCGTGTACCGAGCTCCCGGACCGCCCCCTGGTCGAGCATTTCCTTGAATGCGCCGAGGGCCTGTATCGCCGCGAGTTGGACCTCCTGGCTCCTGTCTTTTGTCCTGCCCACCACACTTTCCACCACAGTATCATCCACCCTGTCCTTGAACAAGGTGAGGGCCCGAAGCGAAGACGCCCGGAAGCCGTCATTGTCATGAGCGGTCATCCGGGCGATCTTTTCAATGCTGTCATCTTGAACGCGGTCTTTAAGGGCCTGCAGAGAATCCAGGGCCGTCATACGGACGGCCCAGCTTTCGTCGTAAAGCCCGTGGAGGACGACGTCCTTAATAATCCCCTGATCAACTCTGTCCGGGAGGTTCCTGAGCAATTCCAGGGCCGTTATGCGCACGGCCCTGTCCCGGTCTCTAATTCGCGATGCCATTCGCCGGGTCAAAGGCCGATCCAGTCTTGCCTTCAAGATCCGCAATGCCCTCAGCGCGGCCATGCGGCTGGTGGTGTCCTTGTGCTCCAGCCACCCGGCAATGGTGTTGATTTTGGCCCTGTCGACCCGATCCTTAATCCGCCTCAAGGTATCCAGGGCATTGATGCGCAGCCGCCAATCCTTGGCCCTCAATGTCTCTATCACCTCCGTGATTTCTCCATCGCGGAACTGATCTCCGGGCCGGTTGAGCAAATCCAGCCCTGGACGGTATATGCCCCTTCGGGGTAAGGCCTTTGCATCAATTCTGTCAGTGACTTCACTCAGGGCCTTTTGAGCCGCTTCACGCACTCCCCGGTCTTGATCCTCCAGCCTTTTGACAACGGCCTCGGCCAAGGCCCGGGTCATTCTCTTATGAGATTTCCTCAACGCCTCCAGGGTGAGCTTGCGGACCTCTGGTGCATTGTCCTCGAGGAGGGCAATGACGCTGTCCTGATCACCGTATTGTACCAGGGTACTGACCGTCCGGGCCCTGCCCCAGCGGTGGTCTGATTTAATGAGCTCTCCCATGACGTACTCCAGGATCGCTCCCAAAAGACCCTTTTTAGGAGTATTATGCTACAGCGGTTTTCTTTTCCTCTTCTTCCTCCTCCTCATAATCATGATCGTGTTTCAGGTCGCCGTCCACGGTCCCTTTCACATGCTCACGTTCCTCGGCAAAATCAAAGCCCGTCCAGATTCCGATGGAACCCAGGATGGAGTCCTGAGGATGGAACTCGCGGAAGATTTTATAGTAGTATGCCGCCTCGCGGCTGTTGATAACAGCTTGTGGGTTTTCCGCCTTGATCCGTTCAAAATCCTCCTCGCTGATCTCTTGGTGAGCCAGCTTTTCTCCAAGGCTCTCGCATCCCGCCCCCTGGGTATACTGAACCTTGTAGCGCCAGAGGATATCGTCGGGTAGGTAGTTGGTGTTTTCAAAGGCCTTTCTCAAGATCCATTTCTCAATCTTTGCACCGTTGTGTTCCTGGATCTTAAGGGAAGGAGGAATCTTCATGGACAGATCCACCAGGTCCACGTCCAGATAGGGGACCCTCAGTTCGAGACTGAAGCGCATGCCCATCCGGTCGGCCCTCTGGAGGTTGATGTTGTGAAGGTTCCCGATACAGCGCCTGGCCTCCAGGTTCAGCTTGTCCACAGGAAAGTGCTTCATGTAATGGTAGCCGGTGAAGAGTTCATCGGCGCCCTCTCCGGTAAGGACCACGGTAACATACTCGGCCGCCAGCTTGCACGTGAAGTAGCATGGCACGGCGCAGCGGACCAGAGAGGGGTCATAGCTTTCGAGCTTCTGGATCACGATGGGAAGGGCCTCATAATAGTCCTGTTCCGTGAAGATCAACTCGTGATGGGTGGATCCGATGTGCTCCGCGGCGATTCGGGCCGCCTTGATATCATCGCTGAGATCCCCGTTTTCATCCTCCATGCCCACGACGAATGTATGGAGGTGGGGAATCTCGTCGGCTGCAATGGCGGCTACCAGACTGCTGTCCAGGCCACCGCTGCAAAACGAGCCCACCGGAACCTCGGGGTCGGCCAAAAGCCGCTTCTTTACGGCCTTGATAAAGCTTTCCCGAATCAGGTCGGAGGTCTCCTCCACCTTTGTAAGGAGATGGTCCTCGATCTCGGGCACCTGGTAGTATTGAACGAAACCTTCCTTAGGGGTGTAATAGTGTCCTGCAGGAAACTCATGAACCTCGTCCACGCCGGCCAGGGTCATGGCCCCCAGCTCTGAACTGAAATAGAGATTCCCGTTATAATAGCCGTAGTAGAGGGGCTTGATACCAATGGGGTCCCTTGCCATCATGAAGTCATGACCGTCAAAGAGGGCAAAGGCAAACATGCCATCCAGTTCCTTGACGCATTCGGGTCCCTTTTCCTGGTAGAGGTGGAGGATGACTTCCGTGTCGGATTTGGTTTTGAACCGATGATTTGGGGCGAGTTTTGTCCTGATTTTCCGAAAGTTGTAGATCTCGCCGTTGCAAATGATACCCTGGCCTCCTCCATTGGCCAGCATGGGCTGATGCCCTCCTGTCACATCCACGATTGAAAGCCGGGTATGGCCGAATACCATGTCCCCATTGACATAGAGACCCCTGTCGTTGGGGCCCCTGTGGGGCAAGGCATCCAGCATTCGATTAATGGTTTTTTCATCTCTCACGCCAATACATCCGGCTATACCACACATAATCCGATCCCTCCTCTTTGTAGGGTTCCCTCATCATGGGGGCCCATGTGCTTGAAAATCTCTCTTGGAAAGGCCAAGGTTCCTGACCCTGACACCCGTCAGGGCAAATTCCCGCCCCTTTAGAGCAGGAATTTTCTCAAATGAATATAAACCCCCTAAATTACTTCACCTATTATGATAATACGTGAAATCATTTTAAGTGAAATAATCTGGCATGTCAAGGATTTTTTTCCTGAGAGGAGCAGGGGGGGATAAAGGAAGGAAAATGAGGGGGTTGGACGGAGAGGGGGAAAAATCAACTGTGACAAAAATTCTATAATAGTCTATGTTTGATGGCAAGGGCTAAAACCCTTTGCCTCTGTACAGCCTGTCATCTTGATTTAAGTTAATAAATATACAGATGATTTGACCGGCCCCAGGTGTCAAAAAGGAGGGTGGAGATGCTTGCAATGTTTCGAAGAAGATCCAAAAAGGCGGGGCTCCCCCCGGGAACCCTGGTTCATGTTGGGGAAAAGAAGACAGACAAGGTCAAAGTCACCGTCACCGGCTACAAGGAGGCCGAATTCGGAGAAAGGGAAGTAGAAACCATTGAGGAATGCTTCCCTTTCAATCAGAGATGGAATGTGACCTGGGTGAATATCGACGGGATTCATCAGGTGGAGGTGGTGGAGAAGGTCGGCAAGCACCTGGGCATCCACCCTCTGGTGCTCGAGGACATTGTGAATGCCGGACACCAGCCAAAAATGGAGGACTTTGAGGACTACCTTTTTGTGATTGTAAAGATGATTTCCTATGATGAGGAACAGAACCAAATCATTCCGGAGCAGGTAAGCCTCCTGATTGGACCAAACTATGTGGTTACCTTTCAGGAGCGGGAAGGGGACGTGTTTGAGACTCTAAGGGAGCGGATCAGGAAAGGGAAAGGACGCATTCGAAAAATGAATGCCGACTATCTCGCCTACGCAATCATAGACACCATTGTTGATCACTACTTTGTGGTGTTGGAAAAGCTGGACGATAAGATCGAGGGCCTGGAAGAGGAACTCATTTCAAACCCATCGCCGGAGACGTTACACACCATCCACGCCATGAAGAGAGAACTTATCTCTTTGAGAAGAGCGGTCTGGCCGCTCAGGGCGGCCGTCAACAACCTGGAGCGGGGGGAATCCCCACTCATTCATGAATCCACCGCGATATATCTTAAGGACGTCCATGACCACACCATTCATGTCATCGACACCGTTGAGGGCTTCAGAGATATGGTCTCCGGGATGATGGACGTGTACCTTTCAAGCGTGAGTAACAAGATGAACGAGGTCATGAAGGTCTTGACCATCATCGCCACCATCTTTATTCCCCTGACCTTTATTGCAGGGGTCTATGGCATGAATTTCAAATATATTCCGGAACTGGAATGGCCTTTCGGGTATCCCCTGTCCCTGTTGGTGATGCTTGCCGTGGGGCTGGCCATGGTGCTCTATTTTCGAAAAAAAAGTTGGCTCTAATTCCATCATGCACTCCCGCCGGTGGGGTCTGCAGGCAGTCTTATCGCTAAACCAAGACGCTTTTGTGCAAAGGAAGCCTTGATGGCGCCCCGATGCCTTTCAAGGATCCTTTTGGTAATGGATAAACCAAGCCCCGTTGCCCCGTTCCCCCGTTCCCCGTTTAAAAGAATGCCGAATTGAAAGAGATCCTGAGTGAGTCCCAGTACCATGAATATGAGACGTTGAAACACGAACTCAGGGCGCTTATACGCCAGCACAGGCCTCAGGGACAGGGGGTGACGCGGCCGAGGCACTAAAGTCATGGGGCTGGTTTTGAGTTGACCCCCAGGCCCGTTCCCCCTTATACTCACAACGGCGGGGCAGGCCCCCTTCCGGCAGAATAATGAATAGGTTATCGCAGATATGTCGTGTCAGAAATGGTTGAAGGAAATGCACCGCAATGACCGGGAAAAATAGGATCACCATGGAAATCATCGCAAAAGCGCTTGAAAACCAGCCGGACGTGGAATCCGCATATCTGTTCGGCTCCGCCGTTATGGGCGTTGAAAGGACAGGCAGCGATCTGGATATCGCTGTTCATCTGGATGATGAACTATCAGCGGAGGGGATGGGTGAACGTCGTTTAGAGCTGATGGCCCTTCTGGAACA
>Ga0180432_10004156_pt1 | contig 20033 bp, 29 predicted proteins | sample SS_ome_10_FD_132414 | JGI IMG/M metagenome (GOLD analysis project Ga0180432, IMG submission 132414) | Hypersaline lake sediment archaeal communities from the Salton Sea, California, USA - SS_1_MS_2 metaG | ecosystem: Environmental > Aquatic > Non-marine Saline and Alkaline > Hypersaline >...
AAGCCCTTCAACTGGTAAAGCCCCAGAGGTTTCTCTTACTTGCATGTTCTTTACTTGTACTGCCATGTCTCTTACAGAAGCCGACATTTCAGAAGCTAAGCCCCAGGATTCTTCCATTTTTGAGAAAAGCATTACTAAACAGATAGTAATTATTAAAAGATAGATTATTGTTACGATCATTCCCCCGTATTTCTGCCAAAAGGTTATTTTATTAAACCTAGCGTCTAAGTTCTTTTGTATTCCTAGCCTTTGTAATCTCATGTCTTCTTCTACGTAAAATGCGTTTCCTTCTTTCATTTTTTCGTCAATATCGCTTAAAGAAAAGTTTATCCATTCCCCGTCGTTCCTTTCAAAAAACCAAAAGGTGTTTTTTGTTATCTGTATTTTAGGTCTAGGTACTACTTTTTTAGATCTCTTTGTACGTAGCCAATAGTCGCCCCCCATTCCTACCCTTTCTATTATTCCTTTGTCTGAAAAGGCGGGTATTGGTTTGCCCCCTATTGTCCTAAACAGTACTATCTTTTGATTGAATTTTATAAAGTTAAGCAACCATATAACCCCTAATGTCAATAAAACGGCTACTAGTATAATTATAAGGAAAATAAAACCAAAAGAAAATATAGTCGCTTTGTTTGGGATCATTCCCCCGATCATAGAATTTAAGCTTTCCATCTTAATATTTTTCTTCCTTTAGTTGTTTTTTTATCTCTTTAAATGTCATTTGTTCGATAGATTCTATTTCTTCTATTAGTTCTTTTATCTTGTTCTTGTTTTTTGGAAATATCTTACTAAGTAATGAAATAGATCCCACTATGTAAATTATTATTATTATACTGTGAAGATGGTTTACCACTAAAGATTTTAGATTATATGATATATAGGCGTATATTTCTAATTGAAATATGAAGAATACGCAAATTATTAAAAATAAAATTTGGAAAATAAATGTTCTTATTACGTCCTCTATTATCATATTATTGAGTTTTTTTAAGTCTTGCTTTGTTTCAAAACCTATTTTATCTATTTTTTCCATTTTTTCCTCCTATTCTTTTTTTCCGAAGTGTTTACCTATCATATTCATACCCGTACCTAAAATTGGGTGTGAACTTAGCATTTCAGACGCTTTTTGTTTTTGTATAGTCTGGTTATGCCTTTGTGTTATGAATTTGATTATTAAACTTTTTTCTTCCATGTCAAATTCTTTTAAAATATCTTCAATTTTTTTTATGGGTTTTTCTATCTCTGTATAGTCAATTATCACATTATTGCCCCCTTATATTCTCCACAACCCCGATTATTATTTACTATAACCTTTTTTGCTAATGGAGGGTATCTTATACATTCCCCAGAATTTTCGTCTTTTTTTATAAAAAATAAACAATTTTTACATTTCATCTTTTTTTTTCTTGAAGTAAGAAGAAAGAATAAATAAGATTAAGTTGTTTAGGCTTCTTTCTTGTTCTTCTGCCTCTTTTTTAAGTTGTTTAAGTAATTTTTTGTTTGGGTATATCGTTAATCTATCCATAATATTGGTTTAAAGTGTTATACCTTTATATACCTTTCGTTTTTCTTAGGTTCTTTATCTCTTTTCTAAGATCTATTACGGCTTCTTTTAGTTCTTTTACTGCCCCAACGTGAGAACGCATATTTTCAGCGTGTACCATCTGATTTTTAGTAACTTCCTGGATCATATTAAAAGCTTCTGATGGTAAGGGGCTTTCATGCGCTATTATATCCTCTACAAATTTAGTATATTTGTGTGTGTCTTCTACTGCGTTTTCTTTGTTGCCAAATTCCATTCCGAAAGGTTCTGAAAGATCAACCCATGCCCTTAATTTTCCATCTATGGATACTTTAAACATGTTCTTATGCTTTTTACACCTTTTTGCTATAATGTCCCTTAATTTTACATAATGTTGCGTTCTTACTGAAAACATGGGTATTCCGTCCATTGAAAAGTCAAAATTGAACATTTCGCATATAAACTTAAACATAAGTAAAAAATCATTTGTAGCCTGTATAAAACAATCATATGGATCATTCCCCCAGTAATGCTTATTGTTTATAAAGATCATGGAATTACTAAAAGCTTGTATTATAAAGTTGTCTTTAGCTATCTGTTGGTATTTCTGGTTTCCCCATCTTATAGGTTTAAATGTAAATTCCTTAAGTCTCATAAGCTTGTTTTCTCTTTTGTCCCACCAAAACGGCTTCCTTATTAGTTTTATTGTAAATGAAAAGTCATGTAGTTGAATTTTATTACTCTTAAGTAACTGTGCCATTTTTAGGGGGGTACTCTGAATTTGGCACAGTTTCCATATTGGGTGTATATTTTGAACTAATTTTAAGCCTTTTAGCCTATTAAGGTTATTATAAATACTCCGTCGAGGAATACCTAAAATTTTTTGTAAAGATTTTGCCCTTAATCCTTCTGGGTTGTTTATTAGTTCTTTTAGAATTAATTTACTATTATGTGTAAGTGTGCCATGTTTTAGCTGTGCCATTTTTCCACTTTTTTATTTATAAATCTTTCCTTTTTTGTTCTTTTGTTTTTCCATAGGAAATGATGGGGTGTTATTATAAAAGAAGGGGGAGTTTTTGGTGTGGGGGTTCCACTTTTTTTTTAAACTCCCCCTTGATTCGAGATGATATTTTTATTTAAAGCCTTTTCCAGGGCTTTAATGTGCTTATCTATTATTTGTTTAACCCTTTCTTTAAATATGTTTTCAGAAACATTAACAAACATATGATTATATTTTTCGTATTGATCTGTTAAATTTACTAAAACCTCTTTTTTTATCATAATGGATAAATATCTTAAGAAGTATATAAATATTTATAACAACTTAGAAGTAAAAAAAATAAAAGAAAGGTGTATTTATACACCCATTGAACCGCCCCCGACGTTAGCCTGTTTTATTGCGGAAATGATCATAACAATCATTAAGATAACTACAACCATAGCACCCATCAATATGAACAGTCCGAACCAGTCTGGAACGTCTGCAACTTCCCCTTTAGCTGTCCTTATAACCTCATAAGAATCATAGTTAGATGTATAGCTATAAGCATAAGTTACATTAACTAAGGTGTTATTATATTGATCAGTTATAGGATATAATATACAGCTAGTATAGGTATAGTTTCCGCTATCTAATGTTTCTCCTCCTGTAGCGTTTACAACCAGAGTTATAGAATTTATAAGCGAATCCCTACCGCCCCCGCACGTTGTTAAATTATTTCCTCCTCCTGTGCTAGTTAGGTTAAAATCCCCTTCTGTAATCCCTGTATCTGTGGTTGTTTCGTAAGAAGCGTCTTCGATTCCTACCGATAGAATTAAGAAACTAAAAACAACTAATCCTATCATAAAAACAGAAACAATTATACTGACGAAAAGTTGCATACCAACTTGACCTTTTTTTTTGTTTTTTATCATATTTATTCTTTTGAAAAAAAGAAAAATGGGGCTAAGCCCCTAGGTGTGTTTACCCACCCATTCCGCCACTTCCGACGTTAGCCTGTCTTATTGCGGAAATGATCATAACAACCATCAGGATTATTACAACCATAGCACCCATCAATATGAACAGTCCGAACCAGTCTGGAACGTCTGCAACTTCTACTATCGTGTCATTGATAGCAGTTATAGCTGTTTCGTCGGTTACTTGGTCTATCATGTTTTCCCCCATGATAACGAAAGTAAAAACAATCAATCCAATCATAAAGATTGAAACGATTATACCGACGAAAAGTTGCATACCAACTTGACCTTTTTTCTTATTAGAAAAAGGTTCGGTTATGGCTTTTTTCAGCTTTTTTAAATTCATTATTACCTCCTGGTATTTTATAAATAGATTATATATTATATATTATATAAATATTTGTACACATTGTTTCCTATTTTCTGCTAAAAAGGAAGAATAGAACACTCATTAAGGTTACTGCTATAATTATAATATTTGTTTCTGAAGAAATTAAACCTTCTTGTAAGTTTGCGATTACTGTTAAGGTTGCTGTTACTAAAGAAGCAACGGCAAAAGATAATGGGAAGTCTGCTATTCCTGTTCTTTTTGTTTGTGTAATCAATAAGCTAATTAATATTATCAAAAATATAATAGTGAGTAAGAAAGACATAAAGAAGCCTCCCGAAATATCATTTATATAAACGAAAATGTCTCCGAATCCTGTTAATGTTCTGTCTGTTATTACTTCGTATGCCATCTTATCCGTTTTTTATTAGCCTCCAAAATGCGAATATTATACTTATTATTATTATTGTTAGTATAGTTCCCGAAACTATAGGATCTATATGTAATACGTTATAAGAAATTTCTGCGTAGATCCTGGCAATAAATATAATAGATTGCCACATTAATTTACCAACTCCCGCAATAGAAACTAAAATAACTATAGCTAAACTTTTATCTACTGTATCATCTATTACCGCCTGTTGCCATGTTTCTGAATTTTTGTTTATGTCTGAAAGGTTGCCTTCTAAACTTATAATATCTATCTTGTTATTGTCTATTGAAAGGTCTTTATCGTTTTTTTCTCCTAAGCCTGTCATAAAAGAATAAAAAGAAACTATAAATAAAGCTGATATTATAAAGGTAATTATATAATCTTTAAATTCAAATTCCGCCTTTTTATTCTTTAACATTAAAATTCCCTCTTTGAAGCTTTCCACACTACTATTGCGCATGCTATTATAAGCCACATTATCGCTGAACCAGTACCGAATATCGATCCTGTATAAAATATATGTAAGAATACTGCGAATATTACACCAACAATTAAACCTATAATTGTTGGTATTGCGCCACTAGGTAAACCCATCAATACTAGGGATAATATTAATATAAAAGTCATAATTATACCAGTATTTCCAAATACTTCTTCTGGTGTTGTGTCTAGGCTAAACCAACCGGAAGCTATCCATTCTACAGTAGTAGTATTATCAAAAAAGTTTATTAAGTATGTTGTGTTTTTAGCTGAATATGGCACAGCACAGCTTAAGGCACCGCTAGAAGCTGATAAAAAGTCTTCGCATACTGTTTCGTTTTCGTAAGCGTCGAATTTTGTTACATTTATTCCTAAAGTTCTTACAGTTCCGTCTCTTGTCGAAAAATCTACAACAACAGTTCTGGTATCTTCATTTAAGCCGAATAAATAATTTATATTATCGTTTTGAGTATAATTTCCTATCTGGTTAAATGATCCTTCTTCGAAAAACTCCATCTGGCACGGCGTAGTTTTGCATAATGCGTAAAATTCCGAACTTTGAAATATTATCGTGTTGTCTAGCCTTATTATTATCTTATATATTATGTCTTCTGAAACGAAATGTAATCTTGTTTCCCCGTCTGAATCTGTACGCCCATGTTCAACAGATGTATATTCCCCTTCCCCTACGTAATATCTTAGTAGATCTATTATAGCCCCATCTACGGGTAAATAATTTTCGTCTGAGTATCTTACTATAAAAGACGTTGAATATTCGTCTTCTGTTGTATCTGTGTTTAGTGTATAAAGCTTTATGGCTATCGGGTATTCTGTAGATATTGGATAATTATCTAAATAATGATATTCTACTGTATGGGTATAAGCTGAATATTTGGCTATTCCATCTAAATAAGCTAAAGAGGAAGTATTTAAAGATCCTGCCGGAACGCATACCGCTAAAGTATCGTTTACTTTTGTTAAGTTGAAGTTCCAGGATATATTTCCCGCATTTATAGTAAGGTCTAATTCTATAGATTCATTTACCAATATGTCTGGGTTTTTTGTTGTTTCATCATAGATAGAGTAGTTTAAAATCATGTCTGAATAAGTGGTACAATCGTCTAGGTCTAAAGCGTAAACTGTTATATTGTTTCTTTCTGTCGTAAAGTTTGTTAGAATACTAGTAGAATTTTTAAGATATACAGTCCAATTAAAATAATTTTCTTTTCCTGTTACGTTTCCGTCTGTAAGCCCCCATGTTTTAGTATAATAAAAATATATCTGGTTTGATGTTGTGGCTTTTGATGGTGCGTATTCTGTACCTTCTATCTGTAAGGTTGCGTTTGTCTGTTGCCAATCTATCCCAATATCCGACATATTTAAATATAGGTAAAATGTTGTTGAATCCCCAGAAGCTACTATACTGTTAGTTTCGTTTGTTGTATAATTTAAGTTGTATGCAAATATTGAAGTTATACCGCAAATAAGATTATCTATAGTATCATTTGCGCAGTAATGGAAAGTTTTATTTCCTGTGCCTGTTAATGTTGTATTTATTGTTGTGTTGCATGTTACTGTTTGGCTAGTTGTATTATCGCTAGTCCAATACCAACAATCATCTAAATTAGGATCAGAAGCTAATATTTCCCAATAAACGCTATTTGTTGTTTCGTCGTTTAGAACTATATAAGATTCTAATCCAGTTTGGTTTATTTCCGGTATTATAGTATCTATTATTATAGTAAAGTTAGCGCTTAAGGTGGTATTTGAATTGTTATCATCTGCCCTTATTCCCCAATAATGCGTACCTTCTGAAAAGGTTATATTAAAAAAAGAACTATTCCCGTTATTTGTTACTGCTGTTGTATTAGATTTATTATATTCTCCGTTTATGTATAGGCTTATGTTTGTTAATGTGTATATTGTAGAAGCGTTAAAATATAGATCATGGCTATAAGTATTAAATATAGAATTGTTTTCTGGTAGATATAAATTAACTGTTGGCGCTGGTATTGGTGGCTCAGAAACATTTATAGTTATTGTCCTATTTACTGTTCCTGAATATTGCCCTGTTCCGTTTGAACAATTTACATTCCAAATATAATTACCATTTTTAGAAAATGCGTGTATTATGGTTGTGTCTGTTCCATTGTTTATTGATGATGTTGTTTCTTCTTCTGTCCATGTTCCACTCTCATTCGTTGATAAAGAACATTTATAAGAACCACCATAATAAGTAAGATTAAATAAAAAGTTGTTGCTTGTTACTTCACTTATATTATTATCTGCCGGGGACGTTAAAAAAATCGTTGGTGTTGAAACTTCACAACCCGAAGGATTTTCTACCGGATTACAACCAACACCACTATTATATAACTCTCCAATTTCTGCTAGTGTTAATAACCTTTTCCATATACCAACTTCATCTAGATAACCATCTGCGGGGTTTGTTGTTGTGTCTCTGTATGCGCCAAATATTAAAGGGTTAGCGTTGCTTAAACTTCCCGATGAATCCGAACCACCATGAGATAAAGAATTCGTTACGTTTACATTATCTACAAAAAATTGTTTTCCAGGAACTCCTGCGCTTCTATCATAACAATTTATAACATGGTGTAAGGTGTTTAAAAAATCAACTTGATGTTCTGAACTTTCATAATTTCCGCTGACGTCATTTGTTCCGAAATCTGGATATCCGTTTGTGTCAAATTGTCCGGGATAATATCCGGCGTCGTTCCCATCTTCTCCTGCTATGTTTTGTTTAGCAATAAAATTCTTATTTGATGATTTATCAGTTAATTTTACCCAAAAACTAATACAAAAATCATCAGTTCCTAAATCTAAAACTGAACCATCATCTGGTATAGAATAAACGTCGTTTGTTCCTCCGTCGTCAAAATCTAAACAACTACCTATTATACAATTAGAATCAGAGGCAACTGTTCCCGCTGTTGCTGTTCCGTGTTGTTCGTTTCCCGAATCGTCGCTTATGTCTGTTGCTGTCGCATTATCAAAACTCCAATATCCCGCTAAATTTGTTGTTAGATCCGCATAAGCAAAATTAGATAAAAGTGTAATTATCAGTATATATAATATTATATGTATTTTTTTATCCATATTCTCTGCTAGCCCGAACTAAATTAACAACCATAAAAAGCCCGGCAATTCCTCCTATTGTTATTATCCAGATAGGTAAATTTAAAAATATCCATGTTTGAGCATAAAAACCCTCAAAACTTGCTGATATTGAAGGGTTTTCGTAAATTGTTTCATAAGTGTTAGATATAGGCACAGAAACTATTATAGCTACTATGTAGATCAAAAGATAAGCTACAAAAAATACTGGTTCTGTCCGTACCATGAAAGAACTTATTACTATAGATAATGCAAAGGCTATAAGTAATAAACCCGTTATCCATTTAAGATATTCGTAAGAATTTACAACCCCCCCTACTGATTCTTCGGCTATTGAAGAAACATTTACTCCATTGTCGAAGTTTTCTGTTAGTTTTTCCCCTTCTTCTATTAATCTGTTGTTTGTTGTATCTGCTACAAAATACATTATAACGCAAATTATACTAATAGCTAAACCTATTATCATAAAAACAAATAAGTCCATAGCTGATCCTTTTTTATTTTTTCTCAATATAAGCGCCTCTTATCGTATCTTATCATGTTTAAGGTATTTTTTTGTTTTTGTATCAATTCTTCTATTAATGTATTGAAGCTTTTACATTCTTTCATTTCTTTGGTGAGTTGTCCTAAGTTTTTTACTGGGTTTCCGTTTAGTAGCCTTTGGGCTTTTACTTTTTCTAAGATTTGTATAAATTCTTTATCACTCCATAAGACTTTTTGGTTTTTTCTATCTCCCATTTTTATTTACCAAATTCTTTTAAGTTTCTTTTTGATAAGTCCATAAGTTTTGAATCGTCCATTATTTTTATTATTGTTACAGCTATAAAGATTATAATTACTGGAAATAATAAGATCCATAGCATAGAGTAAGTAAAATGTAATACGTTATATATGATAGAATCCATAAGATAGTAATAAGCGATTCTATCTACAACAAAAGATATCATTATTAATATTGCGTAAGATATAAAAAATAGAAAACTCTTAAGATGTTTTTTATAGTTTATCTTTACTAGTTTTCCTAGTAAGTTATATTCGTCTTTCCCATCTATTATGTAAGCCCCTATACTTGTAGATAAGAAAAATATTATAAGCGCCATTAGGAAAAAAGAATATGTTATGGCTTTATCTGTTGTAAATTCGTCTAAAGTTCTTACAACTTCAAAATTTCCGCTTACTGCCCCACCCTCATAACATTCTATAATATAAGAATATAAACCTAATTCTGAAAAGTTGCCTTCGTTTATGTATAGTTCGAATTCTTTATTTTCATAATCATATGTTAGGTTTCTTCCTAGAATTTCGTCCCCTGTTGCGTTGTATATATCTATTGAACAATTTGTTACGTTTTCTTCTAATCTTTTACCATCTGAAAAATTGTAAACGTGAACATGTAAATAGTAATGGGTGTCTATTAGTAATCTATCATATTTAGGATATTCCAGAATTAAACCAGAATTAAGCCCTGTAATTTCTTGTACTATAACTGGTTTTGCGTATGTAAAGCTAGAAAAAAGTACTAAAAACAACAAAATTATTATTATTTTTTTCACTATTTATATTTGCCTCCAACATATCGCATGGGATTTAATAAACCCCTTTCACTTCTTTGCCCCCCTGTGTTTATGTTTATTCCTCCCCCTCCCTGGTCGGTTTGGTTTACTGTTCTTGCTTCTCTTAAGCTTTCTCTTTCTCCTCCATGTAAAGCCCTTAAATAAGAAGAATGTACTACGTCCACCATTTCCCTTACTATTATTGGATAAAGCTTTCTTTTTGATAAGGTGTTTAGTCCCATGTCTTCATATTTTAAAAATATAAGGTCTGCTAGTTCGTTACCTAAATCTAGCATTTTAGCGTTTATTACTTCTTCCCTGTAGTTTGATAATATAGTATTTCTATTTACATAGTTACAAAGAACCCTCATTATTTCCGCTACTCCAAATTCGTTAAATATTTTTTCTTCTTCTTTATCTGGTGTCCTCCATATGATTGATCCGTTTTCTGTTTTTGGTCTATCTCCCCTAAGCATATGTTCTATTCTTTCCAGTATAGAATCTAGTTCTAATTGCCATCTTATTAGGTTTTCGTCGTTTATTCCTGGGAAAAAAGAATGGCTTTTATTACTTTCTTTTACTTTATCTGTTTTTTGTTTTTGTGTTATAGAAGGGTTTTCTGAAACTATTTCATTTACTGCGTTTTGTATATCTTCTTCAGAATATCCCTGGGCTTTGTATTTTGCTATTTCTTCTTTAGATAACAATTCTTTATAGTTTGTCATAGTATTACCATTTTAATTTTAGTTTTGGTCTTATCTCTAAACCCGTAAGTTTTGTTTTTAGGAGTTTCTCAAATTGTTTTCCTGTAAGTTCTTTTGGTTCTAAGCCTATAGCTTTAGATGTAAAGTCTTCTGAATAAACTAAAAGATCTTCCATAAATTTATTTTTCTTTCTTTTAGATTTTATTTTATGTTTTAACTTTGGTATAGCTAAGGGTATTCCTGTGTTGCTTAAAGAAATTTTAGGAGTTAATATTTCGTTTATTATTGGTTTAATCTGTATTTGTTGTTGTATTTGCTGTTGTATCTGAATACTTTTCTGTATCTGTTTTTGTATCTGGGTTTGTTTTTGTGTCTGTATTTGTGTTTGAATACTTTTCTGTATCTGTTTTTGTATCTGGGTTTGTTTTTGTGTCTGCGTCTGTCTTTGTATTTGGTTTTGAATCTGTCTACTTAGTTGAATATTAAAAGATTTTTGTGTTATCTTGTTTTCTGTTTTTATCTGATTATCTAATTTTAATCTTATGTCGCTTTTTATTATTGATTGATTTTTTAATAAATTGTTTTGTTGTTCTTTTATTTTAAATGGTTTGTTTAATAATCTTATGTCGCTTTTTGGTTGTATCTTTTTTTCTATTTCTTCAAATATGTTGTATATGTTTGAAGGCGCTTCTATGTCTGGTGTATAAACCATTATTTGTTTTGTTTTCTTTGCTTCATTCTCCTGGATCATCTTTATAGCTGTGTCTCCATGTCCCTTGTTTCTTGCTATTGCCCTTTCTAATTCTCTGGTTAGTTCGCTTTTATAACTTAAAGGTTTTAATCCTTCCATTCTTGAAAGTTCATTAGCATAATTCTGCCAATTTTCTAAGTTTCCTTTTGGCTTTTCTTCTTTAAGCCATTTAAGAGGCGTTCCCTTTTCTAATTCTTTTATTTTAGGATATTTTATTTTTTCTACTGTATTTCTATTAAAATCTATTTCTCCATAAGCTTTTAAATTATGTAATTGTTTAGAAGAAGAAACGGCTTCTTTACTTGCTAATATTTCCCCTTCTTCTGTATAGATTGTTAAAGATTTATCTTTTTTGTATAGTTCTTTTGCAAATTTATATTCTGTTGGGTGGATTTCTCTTATTATAGATTCTGGTAATGTTGGGGCGTTTTGAGAAATTATTGGTTTACCTATCTTAGATGTAAAAGCCGGTTTAAGTGTTCTTGCTTCCATACGTGAAGATAACTTAGTTATAAAATAACCTACTGGCACGTCTTTGCCTTCCCCTACTTGTACGAATTTACTTACTCCTATGTCTAGTTCGTTTTGTGTGTAAACTTCTTTTGGTATTATCTTTTCTATCTGTTTGTTGTTTAATAAATCCTCATAGTTTATTTTTCTTTGTAATTCTAAGTAATCCCATTCTTTCGGGTAATCTCCAAAACCTTCTTTTAAATTTATCTTATCTGGTTTTGTTAATTTAACATAAGGTTCTATGTCTTTTTCAAATTCTCCTAAAAGTTTAAAGTAAGATTTTTCTATCGTTAAATCTGGTTTTAAATACTTATTTAATTGTTCGTTTAATTTTCCAAAAGGTGTTTTTGGTTTTTCTGTTTCATATATTTTTATTTTTGCTCTGCCTTTTGGCGATATTTCTGTTTTAACCATGTAATTATCTTTGGTTAGTGTTTGGTAAGTTGTATCTCCTATTTCAACTGAAAATACTTTAGTTTTTGAAGATGGTTTAGATTCTAAAATAAAAGCTGTTTTTTGTGGTATAGCTGATTCGTATTTCGTTGCTATCTCTTTATCTATTAGTTTTTCGAAAGCTTTTCCTGGTTTGGCTATCTTTTCAAAGTCTCTTAATTCATTAAATTTTATTATTTTTTCTCCTGAATATTGTTCGAAATAAGCTTTTGGTTTTTCTTTTGTGACTACGTCTAAACCTTTTTGTGCTTTTGAAGAAATGCCTAAAGGTTTTTCTGTTTCTTTTATTTGTCTTGCTTTCTTTCCAACTTTCCACATAGTAAATAAAGATCCTACTGTAGTTATTGGTGCTTGTTCGTATGCTGAAATCATTTCGTCTGGTATTTTTAAAGCCTTTTCCATTGATCCAGAAGCTACTACGTCGTAAATTTCTAGCCCAAACGTCGGTAATTGTGCGAATCCGCTTATTGTTGCGTAAGGTATAGCTATAGCCTGTTCTTTTATTGTTCCGTGGCTTCCTACTCCGTAAGACTTGTCGAAAGCTTCCATAGATTGTTTTAAGCCTAAATCTATGTTAGCTATGTTTCTAGTAACTTTATCTATCCCCGAACTTATTTTTTCTATGGCTATTTCCCTTCTTTCTTCTGCCGGTTTCTTTTCATATTCTAAGAATCTTTTAAGTATGTTTTTCTCTATTTTTGGTGTTAAAGATTTTACGCTTAATGGATAAACAGTATTCCCCCCATAAGGTTTATATGCTATTTGTGAGTAATCAAATTCTTTTTTAAGAGGTATAAAGTAATTATCTTTTTTTAATTCTGCTGAAAATGTCGGCGTTGCTAAGCTTGATTGTCTGGTGTCTATAGGTATTTTTATTTCTTTAGTTCCTTTGTTTTCTTTAGAAAGCGCATATAATTGTTTATGTTCTGCTGTCTTAAGTTGTTTCTTTCCCTGGTCTGTTTCAACTTGGAAAGGGCTATAACCCTGTGAGATATATTTTTCTTCATAATATCCCGCCTCTGATTTTGTTACTGGTTTTTGTCCTTCTATCTTTTGTGTTGTATAACTTTCGGTTAAGGGGTTATAATAATAATTTTTTGGTTCTTGTTTTTTTGGTTGCCATGCCCCCCAAAGATCCTGGGAAATTATTTTCCCTGTTTCCCTTACGTAAGTTTTATCGCTTCTTAGCTTTGTAGAATATCCTTCTATGTCGTAATTTCTTTCCCTTATAGTTCCTTTTGTTGGTGAAAAATATTTAGATTGAGTAAGATATTTGTGATAAGCCCCTTTATAATATTTAGATTTGTATTTAAGTTCCGACAACAAATTACCGCTTTTATCATAAGTTATTATATGTTCTCTGAATTTATCGCTATATTCTGGATCTATTTTTTTTAAAGGCGATTGAATCGTTAAAGTATTTCCAGATTCTATTATTTCGTAGCCCTGGGATTTATAAGAAGAAGCTATAGAATTAAGTTTTGTCTGTTGGTTTTGTTGTTTGCTAATTCTACCAGAAGGTCTTAAATTTAAAGGTTGTTGTGAAGTTCTTTTTTGTGCTATCTGTTGTTCTAGTTTAACCATCTTAAGTGTTCATTAACCATTCTATAGTTTTGTTTTGATTGTTTTTTTTCTTTTGTTGAAGTTGAAGTTTTATCTTATTTTTTTCGTTTTTTATCATAATCTTTTTTCTTTGTTTAAATCTTGCTTCTTCTAAGCTTTCGCTTATATCTCTGTTTCTTAGTTGTTGTAAAGCGAAGTTGCTTTTTGGTGTCCCGTAGCCGTATTTTTCGTTTATCTGTTTTTTGTTTTTTATTTCCCCAGATCTTATTTTACTTAATATATCTCTTTTTATCTCTAGTGTTTTTTTTTGTGCTTCTTTCTTTTCCTGGTATTTTTTCTTCATTGAATTTAGTACGTTATGCGCTAAACCCTGTTTTTTTGGGTTATTTGGTTTACAGTCTAAAGGATCTATTACGCCGTCTTTGTCTGTATCTTTTGATATTCCTTTAAATATTCCTTTGTTTATCTTTATAGTCTTTCCTTCTTTTAGGAATCTTTCGTTATGTTCTTTTATAGTCTTTGGTGTTTTTGTAACATTGTTTACAGAATTAAGATCTTTTTTTAACATATTTTTTAGTTCAGAATCCATTATAAGCACCTCTAAGCATTTTTAAAGGAATATTGGTTTACCTATATATAAATAATTATATGATTTAGTATATAAATATTTAAATATGTATTTTAGTAGTTGTTTTTACCATGAAAATAAACGTAACATTATCTATTGATGAAAAAGTAAAAAACAAAGCTATGAAAATAGCACAGAACGATTTAAATAGTAGTTTATCGAAAGAAGTGGAAAAATTCTTAAAAGAACTTTGTAAGAAACATGGCAAAAAATGAAAATAATTTAGTACCAACTGAAAGCGATACTTGGAACGTTGGAAAAGGTTTTAGCGCCACCCATATATTAGTACCTTTGATGAATTGCCAAAGATATTTAGATCTTTGTAATAGGGGCGTTGAAGATATTATGGATTTACATTTCGTTGATGAAAATATAATAACCAGGAATAAAATAAATGCTATGGATAGTTTTTTAAAAGAACTTCAAAAGATAATAAGTAATACTAAATTTACCATGGATAAGAGAAATTTAAAAGCTGTCCTTAAGATAAAAATATCTCTGGATTCTGTAGCTAAAAAATTCCCTTCTACTTATTTTGTTATTGAAGATCAAAGGACATATAAAATTAGTTATAAATTAAATGAAAATATTTATAATAGTTGTTTAACTTCTCTTATTAATGCTTTAGAAGAAATTAAAAAGCCCCTTAATGCAAAAAATCTTATCTTTCCCTCTAGCGGTGGTTTTGATCTTGAAAAATTAAAAGAAGAAGTTATGGAAATGGGATAATATGGCTTTAATGCGTTGGCGTATAATAGATATTGTAGAAGTTATAGAGGGTTGTGTAGATCGTGAATTCGATTTTATATGCTTTATTGAAGGTAACAGAGGTTTAGGAAAAAGCACTTTAATGTATAAGATTCTTACCCGATTAAATACTAGAGGCAAAGTTAAGTTTAATCCCGAAACAAATTTAGTATATTCTAGGGACGATACTATAAGGTTGTTGGCAACAAAAGAAAAAACTGGAATAGGATCTGATGAACTTATAAATGTAGCTTATAATAGAGATTTTTATGAACAAGATCAAAAGGTTTTATTAAAAGGTTTGAACATGTATAGGGATAGCTTGAACGTGTTTTTTGGTTGTATTCCAAAGTTTAACGATTTGGATACACAGATAAAAAGACTATGTAAAATGCGCATATCTGTAATAAGGCGTGGCTATGCTTTGGTTCATATACCCTTAAAGGGTGTTTATATTCCAGATCCATGGGACACTAGCGAAAACATAAAAAGAGAAGTTAAGAATAGAAAGGCTTATACTAAGTTCAGTACAGTTAAGGGGCTTCTTACTTATTCCGATTTAACACCAGAACAAAAGGAAAAATACAGAAAGATAAAGAAAGAAAAAAGGGGGCATGTATTCCAGGGCAACTTGGGGGAAGACTTAAATAAACCAGGGGATATTTTAGATAATATCTACAATTTAGTAATTAAGGGGCATATGACTAAGGAAGGTTTAGAATCTGTCTGTAGAGTAAATAATAAGGGTATTACCAACGTAATGAATAGGCTTAATCTTAAATTACGTGAAGATCCAGAGGTTAATCAATCGCTTAAATATTATTTGGATAAGGCAAAAGATAAAAAGCTAAACAAAAGTAACAAAACAAATAATAGTATAGGAAATAGTAAACCTTCATCATTTAAAGCACCCAAATTATATAAAATTAAATAGTAAAAATACCTATGACAAAAGAGAAAAACAACATAAAACAACTAAATAAGTATTTAGTTACAGTCTAATAAAATTTTACAAGAACCAAAAAAATGATATCAGAAATAGACTTTTTAACCTTCCTGGAAGCCCAGGGGCTAAGCAAAAGTACAATAGAAGCATACATTATTTATTTTAGGCTTCTTAATTTAGATAGGCTTTCTTTAGATAAGAATAAATATGTATATGAGTATATAAAAAAATATAATAGTGGTATTTCCAGGGCTATGCTTCGTAAATTATTCGATTATATTAAGAGTTTAGATAATGTTTCTGAAGATCTTAAAGAAATAGCATACACTTTTAACATACCTAAGTTTAGCGGATCTAAAAAAAATAAAGAGGCAACGGCGCTTAGCTTAGATCATGTATTAAGCTTAGCTGATGTTATGCCCAGTAAACAGCTTTGTCTTATGGTTCTTACTACTTTTTACCTAGGTTTGAGACAATCCGAATTAAGAACGCTTAGGATCCAGGATATAATTTGGGAAGAAAAAAAGGCTAGGATAAGATGGGAAATAGCCAAAAGAAAGAAAGAAAGGGTTTTACCTATCCCAGATTGGCTTATAGACGAATTAATAAGCTTTATTGATCATAAAAGCGAAGAATCGCAATCTTATGCGCAAAATAAAATAATCTTCCCCATGGGTAAAGTAAGATGGGAAAGAAGCGTTAAAAGGGCTTCTTTGAAAATCGGCTTAAAAGAAAAGGTAACACCCCATACTTTAAGGCATTCATGTGGCACATATTTGCTCTCTAAGGGGCTAAATATAATAAAAGTAAGGGATTTCCTGGGGCATAGTTCTGTCGAGACTACACAGCGATATACTCATGTTTTAGATAAGGAGGATCTTAATAAAGAAGTTTTAGGTATTTATGATAGTTGATTTTTTATTATACTAGGCTTTTTTGTTCTATTTTTAATTTTCATCTTTTCTTAGTCTCTTTTTTTAACAACTCCTTATTCTCGTATATGTTTCCTATTACTTCCTTTTCTGTATGTTCTTTATTCATTGAAACTTTATCGTCATCAAAAGAATAACAAAAACAACTATCATAAAAAACGATAGGAACTTCTAAAATCCTTGTATCTGGAATCCTTTGTTTAGAGTTTATATTTTTCAAAGATACCCTTACAATATCTCCTTCATAAATCTCTTTTTTGTTTTTATCTTTTAATCCTGTAAACAAGTCCCTACCAATGACATCCCATAATTCATAATTAACACTTAAAATAAAGGGTTTATCTCCTCTGTTTTCCAAACAACCAATAGGAACAATCTCTTGATAAATAAGACCATCTTTCTTTCTTCTATATGTATACCTTATATTTATATCTTTCATCTTCTATTAACCTCTTTCTTTCTTTGTTCTTCCAAAGCTAACTTATAACCTTCTCTAAAGTCTTTATTCTGAAGTCTTTTCAGCTTTTCTTTTTCTTTTAACAGTTCTTTTGTTTTTTTCATAAAAACACCATAAAGCTTAATATTGTTATGTAGCTGATCATTATAGCCGGAATGTTTGGTATCTCCCTTATGTCTTGTTTCTGCTTTTTTCTTATCATTAATTTATATAGTGAAGATATAAAAGCAAATAAAAACGCCATTATAATAATATGTAAAGGTGTTGGCATTAATGCGCTTGCTATGGCAAAAGCTTTAATATCTGATATACTATAACAAAGGTATAATTCAAACAAAATAAGCCCCATTAAAGCGCCAAATATCATATTAGACATACCACCAGATATTAATAAAGCTGAAATTAAAAGTATTGTTGATAATGGGGCGGGAATACCTCCTTTTTTTATATCAAATACCCCTATATCGATTACCGATAATAGAAATAAAAATAGACCTATCATAAAATATAATTCTAACATTGTTTTTTCTCCTTAATTTTTATTCTTTCTCTGATTTCTTTAATAACCCATAGTTTAGAGTTAAAATAGCTTTTTAGTCTTTTTGAACTTGTATGATTTTTTTTTGTTATGTAATTTTTTGTTATTTCGTCTATGATATCGTTTGTTTCTTTTAACGCTTTTAAATACCCTTCTTTATAATCTTCTGAAATAATTTTAATCATCTTATCTTTTTAACTCTCTGTTTCTAAAGTATATTCTTGTTTTTTTGTATGAGATCTGCCATTTTCATTGAAGTTAAAAAAGCTTTTTTGCCCCCCTTCTTTATAAACTAAGCATGAACAATCTATATGGTCTGTTTCTGTTACTTCCATTATCCTTTTTGTTGTGTAAGTTAAAGGTTCTGAAAAACATTCTTTCATTTTATCATCTATTTGTTTTATCCCGTAAAATATCATACAGAAGCCTATAAAAAGAACAAATATGCTTCCTAGCTTCCAGATTATATCTAATTTTTTTGCTTCCATTTTTCTAAGTTTTCTGTTTTGTCTCTTAAATAAATTAGGTTTGGGTGTACTGTTTTTTGGTTGTATCTTTCTAAGCAGTCTATAGTTTTTTCTGCTCTTTCCAGTCTTGAATTTATTTTTACTATTAGTGTTTGTTGTCTTTCTAGTGTGTTTATCAGTCTTTTAATCCAAAAGTCTAATTCTTTTTTTAGGTCTTCTTTTTTCATAAAAACACCATGAAGCTTAATATTTTTTAGTTCTTCTATCCTTTCTTAAATAATATCTTACGCATAGCGCAGGAAATAAAAAGCATAGTCCTGTATCGTCGTAAAGTGTGCATAGTTTTGGTAAATTAAATATTTTATCCAGGATTTTTCTAAAAAATCCTTTAAATTCTAGCTGTCTTTTGAAATAGAATTTTTTTAAGTGTTTTACTTGTATTCCTTCCCCCTGGTCTATATCAAAATCTCTTAAGCCATAATATCCAAAAAATGTTTTATGTCTCCAATAAAACGCCCCCGCACTTGTCTTGTAAGGAACTCTTATAAGAATCTTTCCAGTAATTTTTATAACCCTGTGGAACTCCCCCATAATAAATTCTATGCCTTCTTCGTCTAAGTGTTCTATTACGTTGTCGCACTCTATAAAGTCTATTGTTTCGTCTTCATAAGGTAAATTGTATTTTGTTATATCTAAATGTATATCTGGGTTTGTTTTTATGTTGCTATCTATGTTTACAAAGCCTTCTTTTTTTCTATATCCAGATCCTATATTAAGTTTCATAATTCTTTATATCCGTGATCTTCCATAGCTTGATTAAATATTCTTGTTGGGCTTTGTTTGTGTTTTTTAAGATATTTCTTAAGTTTCTTTGTTGCTCTAATCTGTATAGTTTCTGTTTTTTTTTGTTTTTTCATCTTTTTTTATCCTTTCGTATTGGTTTAAACATCAATATATAATGTAATTACATAATTACTATATAAATGTTTCTTTTTTGTAATTACTAAAATAGAAACCTATTTTTTAAATCTTTTTTTTTGAGATAATTTTGGGAGGGGATCTTAGAAGGTAAAGAGGTGATTTCAAACCCCCCATACTGTTGCCAGTATAGGAATCCCCCACACCCATGATCCTTAGTCTTGTTCTTCCTCCTCCTCTGGTAAGGGCGGTTCGTCTAGTTCTTCGTCGTTCGTTTCTTCTGTTGTTTCTTCGTTCTGTTCAATTAAACTGGCTATGTTGTTGTTCAATATATTGAGGCTTTCCCTTATTTCTTCTAATTTTCCTAGAAGGTGGTATCTGTAATATCCGTTGTTGTTTAAAGTCGCCATCTGTTGTTGTATTCTCTCCTGTCTGTTGTCCTCTGTCGGCTTTGTTTTTTCTTTTGAAGGTTCTTTTGAACCAGTCCCAGTATTTGCCTTTTTGTTTTTTAATGCTTTTGGTAATCCCATTTTTCTTTTTTTCCTCCTTAAGTTTTTTAATCTTATTTTTTCTTTTCCTATTCTGGTAACACTCTAATTCATACTTAGATATTTTATACTTTATAATATATTTTTCTCTTAAGTATCTTATACTATCGTCTTTCTTAGCTTCGCTTATGGGGTATTTGCTGTCTATCCAGTCCATAATCTCTTTTGTCTTTTTCTTTTTTATAATCTCCTTTATAAATTTGCTTAAGGTCTTATAAGAAAAGTAACCCATAGCTAAAAGAACCCATACAACAAATCCATACCCTAAACCTTTTCCTATCGTATCATAATTTATAAACATTTTTCTTGCGCCTCCAAAAAGGCAATAGGAACATAAGCCCTTCAACTGGTAAAGCCCCAGAGGTTTCTCTTACTTGCATGTTCTTTACTTGTACTGCCATGTCTCTTACAGAAGCCGACATTTCAGAAGCTAAGCCCCAGGATTCTTCCATTTTTGA
>Ga0180432_10004157_pt1 | contig 20033 bp, 15 predicted proteins | sample SS_ome_10_FD_132414 | JGI IMG/M metagenome (GOLD analysis project Ga0180432, IMG submission 132414) | Hypersaline lake sediment archaeal communities from the Salton Sea, California, USA - SS_1_MS_2 metaG | ecosystem: Environmental > Aquatic > Non-marine Saline and Alkaline > Hypersaline >...
AGGTTGAGCATGCGGAACTGGATGCCGGTCGCGTCGATGGCCCGGCCCATCAGCCCGCCCAGGGCGTCGATCTCGCAGACCATCTGCCCCTTGCCCAGCCCGCCGATCGCGGGATTGCAGCTCATGCGGGCGATGGCGCCGCGGGTCATGGTGAGAAGGGCGGTGCGGGCACCCAGGACGGCTGCGGCGTACGCCGCCTCGGCGCCGGCATGGCCCCCGCCGATCACCACCACATCGTAACTGCCCCGCACGCGACCACTCCTCGAACCGGCCGGTCTGATCCTGCCGCCGCACTCCAGCATAGTGTCTTGTCCCTCCGATGTCGCATCGAGCGGGCAACGGAACGCAGCCCGCCACCGGGGCCGGCGAACGCGGGCCCGCCCGACAGGAAGGGGCCGAGCCGGCCGGCGGCTGTTCGCTCCCCGGGACGACTGTCTTGTGACCGGCGACGCGCGGCAGCTGCGACCTGCATCCGGGCAAGACGATCGAGGGTGTCACCATCGTTGCGCCGGCGCGGTTCTTCGCCACCCCTGGCAGGAAAGCACAGGGGCCACCAGGGTGTCCTCGCGGGCGCCGCCGGCACGCCCGGGAGTACCGCACCGCCTGAGTTGAAGGTTGCCCCCGTGCCGGTGCAACTCGAGGCTTGGCGTGCACCGCCCGTTGACGCAACACGGGCGCGCGTACGTTGGGCACACACCTGGGCCCCGGTGGGGTGACGCCGCGGACGGCGCAAGGGGCCATGCAGAACGGTACCCTCGACCTGAAGGCGACTTCGTAACACCGCCCCGCGGCTGCTCGAGGTGTTCGGACCGCTCCATGCCCTGCCGGCGCTATCCTGGAGCGATCGGGCGGACCCCGAGCGGGCACGGACGGCACCGCTCCGCTTGTACCAGCACGTGTACCACCTACCGGCATCCCGAGTACGCCGCCGACAAACGCTGACGATTCGTTCAGGGAACCTTCAGATCGCGAGATCGCCGCAACTGCCACTGCTGACGAGGGTAGTGGGCGGGTGACAACAGGTGTCAGACAGCGGCGCACGGGACTCGAACCCGTAACAACCAGCTTGGAAGGCTGGAGCTCTACCAATTGAGCTAGCGCCGCAGGCTGCGAATCGGCGGGTGCTATGAGACCACCGGCGGGGGTGGTCGTCAAGGCGGGCGCCGGTGGGGGGGGCGGGGCCCGGCAGGGGGGGGCAGCCGGCCGGTCTCAGCGCAGGGGCTTGAGGCCCGCCGTGCGGCGCAGGCGGTTGGCGGCGTCCAGGAGCTTGGGATCGCGGGTCAGGAAGGCGGAGAGGTTGCCGGTGGTGACGCCGATGAGCGTGGCCGCCTCGGAGAGCCGGCCGCCGCAGGCGGCCAGCACGTCCAGCACCTCCTGAACGACCGGCGGGTAGCGCCCGTCGCGCAGGCCGACCTGCAACTGGCCCGGGGGCCGCAGGCATTCCGCCAGCGGCCCGCCGGGTCGATACCGGGCGCGGTCCACCGGCCGCCGCACCTGGCGGGCGACGGCCTGCCGCAGGCGGCGCAGGGCCCGGGCCCGGTTCTCGTGCTGCGAGCGGCTCTCCGTGGCCGTCACGGAGATACCCACCCCGCGCAGACGCAGCCGCACCGCCGAGTCGGTCTTGTTCCGCTTCTGACCGCCCGGGCCGCTGGCCCGATAAGTGTGGACATCACACTGCCGCAGCAGGGCCTGATCATCCAGCTCCAGGTAATCGATGTCGCCGGCAGATACCGGCGGCGGAGCGGGTTGTTGATCAGCATCGGTCATGATGCACCATGGTAGGCCGACGCCCGGGCCCGGGGCAACGGGTTCGATCGCGGCCTCCGCCGAACGATCCCAAACTGGCGCCGCCCGCAGTCCAAGTCGCCGCCCCACCGAACCGATAACCCCGAGAGACCGCCGCCGCGCGAGGCGCGTATCGGCCGGGGTCTGGAGACCTAGCCAATGAAACGGTTCTGTGCGCTGACAGGGGTGCTGTCCACGCTGGTGGTCATGGCACTGATCGGTTGCGAAACCATGTTCGAGCCCGACAGCTCGGGTGCGGGCGACGGCGACTTCACCGTGGTGGGCACGGCGAACACCGCCGGCACCGACGCCGGGGGATCGTTCGCCGAGGTCGGCGGGGACGTGGTGGACAAGCGTCCCGAGGAGGAGGAGGTCGTGGAAGAGGGCGAAGAGACCGCCAGCAACTTCCGGGCCATCCAGATCGACCCCGTCCGGGAGGACACCGCCGGTCCCAAGTTCGTCCTGCCCCACGACATGGACAACGACGGGCTGGTCGACCTGGTGACGGGCTGGAACCAGAGTCAGCCGGTGCAGCTCCATCTCCAACGCCGTGATGCGGAAGGCGACGTGAGCTTCGTGTCGGTGAATCTGGGCGGTACGGCCCCCATCGCCCTGATCGGCGACCTGGCTGTCGCGGATTTCGACGTGGACGGCTGGCTGGACGTGGCCGTGCTGGTCAAGACCACCGGGGCGGCGCCCATCTGCCCGACCCCGGGTGAGGCGGAGCCGTTCGAGGTGCTGGCCAACACCGACGAGGGTGAGGTCGAGATCCTCTTCAGCCCGGGCACCTTCGAGGACATCACCGACGGCGACGCCTGGCAGGAGGTCCGCCTGGACCGGTCGCGCTTCCCCGGCCGCCGCGACGTCGACATTCCGGAAGCCCGGACCCTGCCCGAATGGAACAGCTACACCGGCATTGCCGCGGGCGAGCTGGACGGCATCAACGGTCCGGACATCGTGGTCACCTTCAACCCGGCCACGTGCGAGTTCTACGGCGACGACCCGCCGATCAACCGTGTTCTGCTGTACTTCAACCCGGGCGGGGTGAACACGCGGGACCCCGGAACGGTGCCCCTGTCGGTGACCGCCGACGCCGGCGAGGACGTGGCCGTGCCGGTGCCCGACCCCGGCAGCCCCGACCCGCAGGGCACCGAAGTGGTTCTCAACGGCCTGGGCAGTTTCTCGTCGGTGTACTCGGGCGTGGGCTATCTCTGGGAGCAGGTGGCCGGCCCGCCGGTGGACCTGGCCGGTGCCACCTCGCCGAACCCGACGTTCACCGCTCCCATCACCTCCGCGGCCCTGACCTTCCGGCTGACCGTCGGCCTGGGGGGGGCGGTGGACTTCGACTACGTCAACGTGGTGGCCGGCACGCCGCCCACCCTCCCACCGGTCGTGGTCTCGAACGGTGACCAGACCGTGCTGCCCGACGCCGACGACCCCGCGGCCACCATCGTCGAGATCCCCGTCTACGCCGCCGATCCCGACGGCGATGCCCTGACCTACACCTGGACCCAGATGAGTGGACCGCCGGTGGTGCTCATGAACGCCACCACCGCCATGCCCAGCTTCGAAGCCCCCGAACAGGGCGGCGAGCTGCGCTTCCGGGTCACCGTCTCGGACGGCACCTTCTTCGACTCGGCCCTGGTGGTGGTCACCAGCGGCGTCTGGGCGCCGATCTGGCTGGACACCAGCATGGCCCGGGCCGGTGACGTGCTGATCACCGACGTGGACCTCGACGGCGACAACGACGTGATCTACACCTTCCCCAACCAGATCACCTCCGACGTCACCTGGGCCCGCAACCCGCGGATCCCGCACGACGCCCTCAGCGCCTCCGGCCCGTCGGCGGCACACCAGCCCTACGAATGGCAGATTCGCCCGGTGGGCCACGTGGACACCGAGGCGGACATCATCACCCTCGGGGACATCGATCTGGACGGGTTCGACGACGTGCTGGTGCGGTCCTGGACCGGGATGATCGTGCAGTGGTTCCGCCACCCCGGCGCCGCCGACCTGGAGCCGATCTTCCCGCCGCCGGACGTCGTGCCGGACCGCTTCAACTTCCCTTGGCAGGTCTACACCATGGCCGAGTACGAGTTCCATCGCCCGGCCGGCATCGCCATCGGCGACCTGACCGGCGACGGCTTCAACGAGGTGGCCATCGCCGCCGGCGGCGTGGTGAGCTGGTATGACTCCGCCCTGGCCGAGAGCGTCTACCACCCCTGGGGCGAGAACTTCGTCATCGACGACACCAAGGCCAACGGCACCACCGACGACCCCAGCGATCCGGACTTCGTCGACGCGGGAACGGTCATGAACATGCTGACCATCGTGGACATCGACGACGACGGCTTCGGGGATGTCATCGGCACACTCGATCGGCGCACGCTCAGTGGGCTGAACGACGATACGCTCATCTGGTTCCGCAACACGCTGGGTGACCAGGCGGAAGAGCTGGAATAGCAGGCGGCAGGAATCGGCCGGACCCCGACCACGGGACCGGCCGCGGAGATCGACGATGAGAAGAGGTTTCTGGACGCTGACGTGGGCCACGTCGCTGCTCGTGCTGGCGCTTGGCTGCGAGACCATGTACGTCGACCCGGCCGCCGACGAGGCGGGGGCCGACGATTACGTCCTGACGGGCAAGACGCAGAGCTTCTTCACCGCGATGCAGGTGGACCCCCGGAGCGAGGACTCCGCCGGTCCGCAGCTCGTGGCCGCCGGCGACCTGGACGGCGACGGCCTGATGGACCTGGCCAGCGCCTGGAACCAGTCCCAGCCGATCCAGGTCCACCTGCAGCGCCGCAACGCCGACGGCGACGTCTACTTCCTGACGGTGCCGGTGGGTGGCACGACTCCGATCGCCCGGGTCTCGGGCCTGGCGGCGACCGACGTGGATCAGGACGGCCGCCTGGACCTGGTGGTGCTCATCAAGGACACCGGGCTGGTGGCCCTCTGCGACGTGGAGCGGGACGACTGCGACGTCACCGACAACGGCGGCGTGGTCGAGGGAGCCATCGACGGCGGGCTGGTCATCTTCTTCAACCCCCCGGACGCGGTGAACGACATCTGGGAGCCGGCGGTGCTGGTGGACTCCTTCTACGCGGGGACCGAGGGCGAGAAGCCCGAGGAGGGGGGCTACACCGGCATGGCCATCGGCGACTTCGACGGCCGCCAGGGGCCGGACATCGTGGTGGCCTTCAACAGCGCCGAGGGCGACGTGAAGATCAACCGGGTGGACATCTACCTCAACCCCGGCAACTCGGGCTCGCGCGACGAGGGGGCCTGGGAACGGACCAACGTCTTCGAGGACCTGCCGACCGCCAAGTCGGTCGCGGTGCTGGACGTGGACCGCGACGGCGACGACGACATCATCAGCACCTTCCCGGACGCCAAGAGCTCCAACGTCTTCTGGCTGCCCAACCCGCGCAGCCGGGACGGGGCCGACGCGGTGGCCAACACCGAGGCGTGGGACCTGGTGGGCCCCATCGGGCAGGTGGCCACCGGGGCCGACGCGCTGGCCATCGGTGACGTGGACGGCGACGGCATCGACGACGTCATGGTGCGTTCGAGCATCGGGCAGGTGGTGCAGTGGTTCAAGGGCCCCGACGAGCCGTCCACGACCTTCGTGCGGAACCCCTGGCGGGTCTACACCATGGCCCAGTTCCTGGATCGCGAGCCGCAGGGCATCGCGGTGGGTGATCTGGACGGGAACGGCCGGGTCGAGGCGGTGATCTCCGCGGAGGGGGCGGTGGTCTGGTTCGACTCGAGCACGGCCCCCAGCGTCTACGACCACTGGTCGGAGCACCTGATCATCGACGAGGGGCCACCTCCGGACACGGACGCCGCTACAACCACGACCGGCACGCAGGCGGATCCCGCCACCACCCAGGATCCCGCCACGACGCTGACCGATCCGACGGCCAACCCCACCGCCCAGACGCTGGAGGAGGAGGGCACCCTGGTCAACGCCCTGCTCATCGTGGACCTCGATGGTGACGGGATGAACGACATCGTGGGCACCATCGACCGCAACGAGCTGAGCGGGCTGACCGACGACGCCCTGATCTGGTTCCGCAACACCCTGTAGGGTAAGGACCGGGTCCGTGGTCAGTTGTCCGTGGTCCGTTGCGGCGACTGGGCTGCTCGGTGATGCCCCACACAGAACCGCGCCCGTGAGGAAGCGGCCAAAGGCGGCACCGCACCCGCAACAGCTTGTCGGAATGCCAGGCCCGCGCCGAGCGTCCAGCGACCGTTCGCCGCAACCAGGGTGTCGCGGATCTGAGATCTTCGTCCCCAGGGCGCCTGCGGCGACACCCGGACCGAGGAAAGAGCGCCGCTCTCCCGGCGCGCCGGGATCGCGGTTGTGATCGGGGAATGCCCCCGCCGGTGCCTTCGCCCGGTGGCCTTCCCGTTTCCCCGGGGCGGGATCGACGATTCAGATTACGAGTCGGAGCGTGCAGATTTCCGCCGGGCAGTCCGAACGGTGCCGCTCGCGGGGGCGGCCCCCGGAAGCATGCGGACGGCCCCACACCGCGAGTGCGGGTGCCGTCCGCCGGGCCTGCGACGGGTAGGTGATCAACCCTCCTTGACCTCAATCTGGCGCGGGCGGGCCGCAGCCCGGCCCGCCCGGCGTGTGCCGTCTGGTGACCCCTAACCCGCCTGGACGCTGATCCTGCGCGGTTTGACGGCCTCGATCTTGGCCAGGTGAAGGGTGAGCACGCCGTTGCGGTAGTCGGCGGTGATCCGGTTGGGATCGACCGCTTCACTGACCTGGAACGTCCGGTAGAAGTCGCCGATGCCGTATTCCCGCACCAGGTAGCCGGTCTGCGGCGCCTGGCGCGGTTTCACCCGTCCGTGCAGGGTGAGGACGCCCTTCTCGAAGTGGATGTCGATGTCCTCAGCGCTGACTCCCGGCATGTCGGCCAGGACGGTCAGCTCCTCCGCGCTCTCCACAATGTCCACGTTGGGCCGGTAATGGGGCACGTTCCGGGTGTGCTCGGTACGCTCGACGACGTCGGCGGACGGCTGCTCGATCGTGGTTTCGTCTGCCATTCGTTCTGCTCCCTGATGTTCGGACCTGGGCTTCGAATCCAGCGTTGCTAGTGTAGTGTCTCAGAAAAACGTTACGTTTCTCGATCGTGGCGAACGGGCAGTTCTCTGGCCATTTGGGCTCCGCGCGAACTGAAGTTCGCGGCTCGTTACGATGGCGTATTCATGAGACGGCACACTAGGCGGTGTGCACCTCGATCTTCCGGGGCCGGGCGGCCTCGGCCTTGGGCAGCCGGATCAGCAGCACACCGTCGCGCAGATCGGCGGTCACCCTGTCGGCGTCGATGTCGGTCGGAAACCGCACCACCCGACTGAAGGACCCGGTGCCACGCTCCCTGCGGTGGTAGGAGACGCCCTCCGCCGGTGGGCTGCTCCGCTGCCCGCGGATGGTCAGCTCGTTGCCGGTGACCGTCAGCTCGAGTTCGTCCATGGTCAGGCCGGGCGTTTCGGCCTCGGCGAAGAGGCAGTCCTGGTCCTCCCAGACGTTGAGCGCGGGGAAGGACGGGGAGCTGCCCAGGCCGACGCGGCCGGCCTCTTCGGCGAAGGTGTCCAACAGCCGCTGCATCTCGTTGCGGAAGCGATACGTCGGATTGAGGGCCTGCATTCGCGTGAACATCGCGTAACACCTCCTTTGCGACTTCGGGTCGCCTACGGTTCCACCCGCCTGTCGGGGCGTCGTTCTCTCGCTCGTTCGGGTTACCCGTTCCAACCATGGGCAAGTCTCGTACCAGGTCGTTTCTCGTGCCCGGCGCTTTCGTAAGCCGTTGTTTATATTGGAGTTACAGAACAGGGTCTGCCCGGGGTCGCGGCGGTGGCTGTCAGAGTGACAGTGCGCAAATGGCAGAACAGGCCGCCACGACCAGGGCGCGTCGTTCGGGCTGTGCAGGAGGGGGTGTCAGGCGAACAGCCGGTACAGCAGCCACAGTCCGATGGCCACGGCGTACATGCCGACCACGATGGTGACCCACAACGCCAGAGCGGCCTTGGGGATGTCTCGGACGTTGGTGCAGCGAACGGCCTTGTACACGATGCTGATGCTCAGCGACAAGGGCAGCAGCAGCAGGGCGTGCTGGAAGCCGCTCAGGGGGAGCGGGGTGAGGAAGAAGCCGGCCAGCACGCCGATCATCGCGCACCCCTTGTGCGTGCCGCCCGCGTGGTGGCCAGCACGCGCTGGGACGCGGGGTCCGCCCGGGTGATGGCGTCGAGGATGGCCAGCAGGTTGAGGAGTCCTGCCACGCCGGTGTACACCACCGCGGTTTCGACCGACTTCCAGTAGGCCAGCGTATCGTCATCGGGAGACGCCGGGACGCTGCGGACCGCCTGGCCCCACTTGTAGCTGATCAGGGCGTGGGAGCCGGTGCAGATCTGGGCCATGAACCAGGCCTTGCGGATCTGCGGGTGAACGGTGTCGCGGACGCTGCCGATGGCCACACCACCCCAGAAGGTGACGGAGATGGTGATCAGAATGGCCAGCCCGCGGGCCCGCTCCCCGATGAACAGGTGGCCCAGACCGGGGACGATCCAGGCGAGCAGGCCGGCCATCGGGACCCGCACGACAGGATTCTCTCGAGAACGCGATGCCATCGACGTCATCCGTCCTGCGCCGGACCCCGGCTGGGGGGCTGGCGGTCTCCAACGATGCCGGGTCAGCCGCCCAGTGGGCAGGACCCGCCGGCGTCCCCGCAACGGGAGCAGGCACCGCCGACCGGCGCGGAGGCCGAGCCGCCCTCCCGGGCCGCGAAGACACTCATCTGCCGCGTCGGCTTCTTGCCCCCGCACTTGGGGCACTCGACCTGGTCGCGTGCCGCCACGGACGACACGAGTTCCTCGAACCGGTGACCGCAGTCGGGGCAGGTGTACTCGTAAACGGGCATAAACCACCTCAGGCTGGTAAAACCCACGATACCGGCAAGTATAGGAGCCCGGCAGGCGGCCCGCAACCGCGGCGCCAGAGGGGGCGCGGGCGTGCGGGGCGGCTCACTTCGGTTCGTTGTCGGTCGGCGGAGTCTCTTCCGGTCGGCGACTGTGCGTCCCCGGCGACGCCCCGGGGCGCTTGACCGCCCGGATCGCCAGCAGCATGGGCCAGCCCAGGTACTTCCTCGCCCGGGGAGCACGCCGGGCGGTCTCCTCGTCCGCGGTCCGCTCGACGATTTCGTCCAGCTCGAGCCCGCCGCGGACGACGGCCATCACGTAGTCGGAGAAGGTGTGCTCGAAGGCGGCCACCCGTACTTCGCCGCCGGTGTCAGGATCGTAGAACCGGGCGGTGAGCCCGTTGAGGTTCATGGCCGGGTGCAGAACCGTGAAGACCAGCGAGCCCCCGGGGGCCAGCACGCGGCGGAACTCGGCGAACATCTCGTCGAGCCGCTCGATGTGATCGCCGACCAGGGCGCAGAGGACGTGATCGCACGTGTCCCCGTCGAGCGGGAGGGCATCCGGCAGGCGATGGCGGCAGAAGAGGACGCGGCCACCTCCGGCCCGGGCCACGGCTCGGGCCATCATCCCTTCCGACAGGTCGAGGGCGATGACCCGGGCCCCGGCGGCGGCCAGCCAGCGGGTGTGCCGCCCGGTGCCGGAGCCCACGTCGGCGACCAGCCGGCCGGACACGTCGCGGAGCCACCGCCGGACGACCGGCTCTTCGAGTGCCAGCAGGGGGTTCCCCTCCGTGTCGTACACCCGGGACCAGGCGTCGTAGCCCTGCCGGACGGGAAGTTGGACGGGTTCGGTCATCGAAGACGCCTCGCTGGTGAGCGGCACCCTGCGGCCGAAGGGAGAATAGGAAAGGGCCTGACGCGGTGCAACCGCGGCCCGCCGAATCTGCCGATAATACCACCGAAGCGATGACGCGTGCCTCCATCCAGGACCGACCAGCCCCGCCGAGCCGAAGCATGGCCGGCGGCCCGCCGCCGCTGCGTGTCGAGTGCGCCGCCACGAGGCCGGCGTTATGGGACGTGTTCGTCGTGGCCCAGACGGACGGCTCGGTGTTCCACACCGCAGCCTGGCTGGAGGCGGTGCGGGCGGCGTTCGGCCACGAGATCCTGTACCTGACCGCCCGGCGCGGGCCGCGCTGCGTGGGGGTGCTGCCCCTGGCCTGCGTGCGCAGCCTGCTGGGCGGCACGATGCTGGTGAGCGTTCCCTACGCCATCTACGGCGGTGTGCTGGCCTGCGATGCGGAGGCGCCGGGGGCGCTGCTTCACGAGGCCCGCCTCCTGGCCGACCGTTGTGGTGCCGGGAGCATCGAACTGCGGTCCCCGCACGCCGCTTTCGAGGGGCTCCTCCCCATCGATCGCTACGTGACCTTCCGGCGCGAGCTGCCGGAGGCGGCGGGCGAGGTCCTCGGCTGGCTGCCGCGCAAGGCCCGGGCGGCCGCTCGGAATGCGGCCCGCAAGCACGGGCTCTCCGTCCGCTTCGGCAGCGGGCAGTTGCCGGTTGCCTGGCGGCTGTACAGCCGCAGCATGTGGCGCCTGGCCTCGCTCAACTATCCCTACCGGTTCTTCGAGGAGCTGGTCGCCCGCATGCCCGACACCCACCTGGTTTCCGTGGTCTACCGCGGCAGCACGCCGGTGGCGGGCCTGCTCAGCTTCCTGTATCGCGAGACCGTGCTGCCCTACTTCGTGGGGGGCGACGCTGAAGCCCGGCGGGCCGGGGCCCACAACTTCATCTACCAGACCCTGGCCGAGCGGTCCGTGGAGCTGGGCTGCCGCGTGTTCGACTTCGGGCGGTCGCGGGTCGACAACACCGGCTGCTGCGACTTCAAGCGTTTCCAGGGCTTCGAGCCCACGCCGCTGGAGTATCAGTGCGACGTTCGGCCGGGCGGCCGGGCGGCGGCACTCACGCCCAGCAACCCGAAGTTCGCCCTGGCCCGGAGGGTGTGGCCCCGGTTGCCGTACCCCCTGGCGGCTTGCCTGGGAGCCTGGGTCTCGCGGCACGTGCCCGGTTGACGGGCGGGCCGCCGCCGAGAGGTGAGAGACACGTTGAAGATCCTGTTCCTGGCCCACCGCCTGCCGTACCCGCCGAACAAGGGGGACAAGATCCGTTCGTTCCACGAGCTGGAGCACCTCTCCCGGCGGCACCGCGTCTGGTGTGCCACCTTCGTGGACGATCCGGCGGACCTGCCGCACGTCACCCGGTTGGAGGATTACTGCCAGGCCGTGGCAGCCGTTCCCCTGAGCCGCACCCGGGCCACGGCGCGGGGCTTCTGGCATCAGCTCCGCGGCGGTACGGCAACGGAGGGCTTCTACGCCGACCGGCGGATGGGTTCCCTGCTGCGCGGCTGGGCCCGCACGGTCTGTTTCGACGCCGTGGTGGTGTTCTCGTCGGGCATGGCCCCGTACGGCCTGGAGTGTCCGGCGCGGCGGCGGGTGCTCGACTTCTGCGACTGGGACAGCGCCAAGTGGGCGGAGTACGCTCGGCGCGGCGGCCTGCGCGGGCGGCTCTTCGGCGTGGAGGCCCGCCGTCTGGCACAACGCGAGGTGCACTGGGCCCGGCGATACGACGCCTGCACGATCATCACGCAGCAGGAGGCGGCCGACCGGCAGCACGCTGCTCTGGACGAACACCCTGTGGTGGTCCGGAACGGCGTCGGCCTCCGGCCCCTGGCCCCGCTGCCGGCGGAGCCGCGGGTCGGCTTCGTGGGGGCCATGGACTACCCGCCGAACGTCGATGCCGTCTGCTGGTTTGCCGAAGAGATCTGGCCTGGCGTCCGGGCTCGCTGCCCCGAGGCCCGCTTCCAGATCGTGGGGCGCCGCCCCGGCCGGCGTGTCCGCCGGCTGGCCGAGCACCCGGGCATCGAGGTGGTCGGCGAGGTGTCCGCGGTGGGTGCGTATCTGGACGGCTTCGCGGTGGCGATTGCGCCGTTGCGCATCGCCCGGGGCTTGCAGAACAAGGCGCTGGAAGCGATGGCCGCCGGCCGGCCCCTGGTGCTCACGCCCGCCGCCGCTCGGGGCATCGGGGCAGAGCACGGCCGGCAGTACCTGATTGCCGAGGATCCCGTCCGCTTTGCCGCGCAGGTGACGGCGTTGTTGGCCGACCGCCGGCGGGCCGCCGCCCTCGGCGAGGCGGCGCGGGCCTTCGTCGCCGACCACTTCGATTGGCGGCGGGAGATGGCCAAGCTCGAAGCCCTGCTCGCCCAGCCGCCCGCCGCGGTTGCCCCGCCCGCCGCGCCCGCGCCGGTGGCCTGCTGACGCCGGCCTCCATCATCCGGTAGCCGGGGTTGTGCCCTGCGGTTTGCCCTCGTCCTCCGTCTCGTCCTCGATCCGCGTGCGGACCACCCGCGGCTTGAGCCGGGGACCCTCGGGGTGCTCGTGGGTGTACATGTCCTTGGGCATGCGCCCGTTGAGCCAGGAGGGGTTCATGGGGTAGACGCTGGGCCCGTAGATGGTGCTGTACAGGTGCCAGACGGCGATGGCCAGGGTGGCCAGCCAGGCCTCGTAGTAGTGGATCACCAGCATCACGTCCAGCAGGCCCTTGGGCAGGCCCCAGCGGCTGATGAAGTAGTTGTCGAACCAGAGCAGCAGCCCGGTGATGCACATGATGCCGGTGCCCCAGAGCAGGGCCCAGTACTCGGCCTTCTCCATGTAGGTGAAGCGTTTGAAGGCCGGCTTGCGCTCGCGGCGCCCGAGCACGTAGAGGACCTGGTGCCACAGGTGGGCGAAGTCGTAGCGGGCGGGCAGCATCTCGCGGAGCATGTGGCGGCCGCGAACGCCGAACAGGTAGACCACGTGCCAGATGGCCACGAGGACCAGGACCACGGCGGCCGCCCGGTGGATGGTGCCCCGCAGCAGGAAGCCCTGCCCGTCGCCCCAGCCGAAGAGCAGCTGCACCCACCAGGCCTCCGAGAACCGCAGGGCGAACCCGGAGATGACCAGCACGATGAAGCTGATCATCAGGGCCCAGTGCTGGGCGGTCTCGTTGAGCGTCAGGCGGATGACGAAGGGCTTGCGGTTCATCTGCTTGATGTGGCGGACCCAGTCGGCGGTGTTGTGCAGCAGCATGAGGCCGATGGTGCCGAAGATCAGCACCAGATAGAGCTTGCGGAAGAACTCCGGCCAGCCGGTCCGCAGCCCGGTCGCCGTCGTGTGGATGCCCGCGGTGGCCAGCTCGGCCGAGATGCCCGGGTGGCACTCGCCGCAGGTCTGGCGGAGGTTGTCCGGGTGGATTCGCGAACGCGGGTCCGTCGAGGGCAGGATGAGGTGCTCGCCATGGCAGGAGGCGCAGTTGGCCACCTTGACGTCGCCCGCCTTGGCCTTCAGGCCGTGGTAGCTGTCGATGTACGACCTCAGCCGCCCGCCGGGCACCCCGTACTTCTCGTTGAGCACCACCGATTCATGGCAGGGGGCGCAGGTCTGCTCCGCCACCTTGGCCGGGCTGACCGGCGAGGCCGGGTCCCGCGGCGAGATGATGCCGTGCTCCCCGTGGCAGGTGGTGCACACCGGCGATTCGACCTCGCCGCGCTGGACGAACTGGCCGTGGATGCCCTCCCAGTAATTGGCCTCCACCCCCTGGTGGCACTGCCCACACGTCTTGGGGATGTTGAAGTAGTAAATAGTCGATTCCGGATCGGCCGGGCCCAGGATGCGGTGGGCCGAGGGCGTGCCGTCCTCCCCGGGGGCCGAGTGGCAGTTGCTGCACGTGGCCGCCCCGTAGGGATCCCTGCGGTTCGCCCGGCCGTGCACGCTGCTCTCGAACAGCCGGATGCGGCCTTCGCTGAGGATGTTGTGCTGCCGGACGAGGTTCATATCGGTGTGGCAGTCCATGCAGGTGTCGGCCAGGTTCCGCGGGTGGACCCGGGAGTTGCGGTCGTTGGTGCGGAGGGTGTCGTGGTGCCCGTGGCAGCCCCAGCAAGTGGGGATGTCCGGGTCTTCTCCGACCGCGGAGCGCCCGTGCTTGCGGTAGGCGCTGGCCGCCGCGTCGTGGCACATGCCGCAGTCCACCGTGTGGGGACCCGGGCCGTGGGGCCGGTCGGCGGCGCGATCCAGGTCGTCCAGGGAGACGGTATCGTGGCAGTCGGTGCAGTCGAGATCCGCGTGCACCGACCGGGCCAGCGCGGCGTGGGGTGGGGCGGACGGCTGCGTGGTGGCCCCGGCGTGGTGACACTCGCGGCAGGTTCCCGCTTCCGGCTCTTCGGCGCTGGCGGAGACCCCGGGCAGGGCCGGCAGGAGCGACCAGGCCAGGAGGCCCACCAGAGAGCGGCGCAGGCTGCCTGGTGGTCTGGGCTCGGCGTCCGGCCGGGCCGTCCGTTCCGAACGGGTAACGGATTGAAGCATAGATACCTCCGTTAACGCATCGACGGGGCCCCCGTCCGCGGTGGCCGGCCGGTTCGGCGGAGACCCACCCGCGGACGCTCGGACGTAGCGATTGCCCTGATCATCGCCGGGCGGGCCCTGCGCCCGACGCCGTATCCTGTGACTTTTGGCCCGGCCGGGCGAGCTGTACACCTGCCCGGCCGGAGAACCGCGTCGCAAACCGCGTGCCAGCAGGGCCCCGGGATCGGCCCGGCGCGTCCGCCCGGCACCCCAAATCGGCCCGGCAGGCCGCCCATGGTCCCTGAATCTCCCGGTGGGTCAAGTGCTGGTGGATCCAGGCCCGCGGATTCCGCTCGCTGTCGACGTTTGGCACCGTGACACGGCGTGGCCTGAAGCCATCGCTGAACGGGGCGTCCCGGTTCCGGTCGCCCGCGGGTCCCCGCCGCGAGGCCGCGCGGACGGTCTCACCACTCGCCCCCGGTGGCGGGCCGGCGGCCAACCGGGTGATTCTCCAGGCCCGGCGAACCGCGGCGCAGGGCATGTCCAGCGCGGTGCCCGAGCCGTCCGGGCAGGGCGCCAAAACGTTTTCGAATCTCAAAAAAACTGTTGATCTTTCAGGCTGCTTAAGCGATGCTGCGAGCCGGACCGACAGCGACCCAGGCCAGATCGCCGCCGTCATCAGCACGGTTGCGTTTCGTCGGAGCAGGGCGCCGGTAAGTTGGCGCGTGAACGCCGGAGGCCCGCTTCTCCCTGGTTGTTCAGGTCCGCGGACCGGTTCAAGGGCACATGTAGCGGAGGCACAATCATGTTTCGTGGGAAGAAATCGGCACTGAAGTGGGCGGGCATCCTGGTGGTCATGCCCCTGGTGCTCGGTATGTTCTGGGCGATGGGCTGCACGGCCATGGGTGGCGGCGGCGGTGGCGGCGAGGGCGAGGGTGAGGGCGAACCCGAGTGCGCCGTTGCCGACGAAGCCTGCACCGACACCGCCGACTGCTGCGACGACCTCGAGTGCGTCGACGGCGTATGCGTCCCTGCCGGCGGTGAAGGCGAGGGCGAGGGCGAAGGCGAAGGTGAGGGCGAAGGCGAAGGCGAAGGCGAAGGTGAAGGTGAGGGCGAGGGTGAAGGCGAGGGCGAGGGCGAGGGTGAAGGCGAGGGCGAAGGCGAGCCCGAGGACACCTTCCCGACCAGCCTGCACGCCACCCGCGTGGGCAAGCAGACCTTCTACGAGGGGACCGAGGAGGAGCCCGGCTTCTTCACGCTGACGGGCGTGCCCTACGACACGCTGGCCTGCTCCAACTGCCACGCCGCGACCCTGGCGGACGGCACCGAGGTGGATGCCGAAACCTACGAGCCGAGCTGTGCCGACTGCCACGCCGACCTGGCCAACCCCGCGGCGGAGGTGCCGAACGAGGTGTGCCTGGGCTGCCACTCGCGTCAGGGCAGCGAGGCGAACCTGGCGGCGGGTGGAGCGGCCCACATGACCGACGTCCACCGCGATGCGGGTGTCTCGTGTACCTTCTGTCACGGGGCGGCCGAGATGCACGGCGACGGCACCGAGTATATCTCACTGCTGGAGCCCGGCAATCCGAGCCCGGCCTGTCTCGATTGCCATGTCGAGGGCAACGATGTCGGCGCCCCCGAGCCCTCCGCTGAGCGGTGGCACACCACACACACCACCCTGGACTGCTCCGCGTGTCACGTGCAGTCGGTGCTGGCCTGCTACAACTGCCACTTCGAGACCGAGGTTGAGCAGGACTTCAAGCGGTTCTTCGGGCCTCCGCCGCTGAACAACTTCACCTTCCTGGTCAACCGCCAGACCGAGGATCCGGAGGAGTTGCTGGTCAGCACGGCCACGTTCCAGTCGCTGACCTACGAGGACAAGGCGTTCGTGGTCATCGCCCCGTACTACGCTCACACCGTCTCGGCTGCAGGCCGTACCTGTGCCGACTGCCACAACAACGCGGCCGTTCAGGAGTACAACGATACCGGCACGATTCGGATCACTGAGTTCAACGAGGACGACAACACGCTCGCCGGGCCGATGGGCGTCATCCCCGTGCCGGAGGACTGGAAGACGGCGTTACTCTTCGATTACCTGAACTACACGCCGGAGGATCTCTCGAAGACCGACCCGGCGTTCCAGGCGGAGCTCTGGGAGCTGCTGGCGGATCCGGAGGAGGAGTTGCGGCAGATGCTGTTCGCGACCCCGCTCAACACCAACCAGATGGGGGACTTGTCGCTGCCGCTTGAGTAGCCTGGTCACGCGGTAAGCTGGCGGCGGTCGCGGATGCGGCCGGTGCCTCCGGTTTGAACCACCGATCCACGCGGGATGTTCTCCGGCCCAGCCCAGCCGGAGGGCATCCCGTGTTTTTTTCCTGGTTTGGCTCGGTAGCGAGCCACGGCGGTTGGAGCACCCCGCGAGCCGCGGGGTCTGCCCCCGCGCTCGTGGGCAGGCGAATGACTGCCGGCGGGCCACGATCGCCGGGATCAGCCCGGCGCCGCGCGACGCGGGTGGGCGAAGCTCACGATTCCCCGGGCACGACCTCGACGGTGCCCAGGCCGATCCGGGCAACGCTGTCCGTCTCCTCGTCGACGCCGGCGGCATCGTCCAGAATGGTCACGCGGATGGTGTCGCCGCACTCGAAGTGCTCGCCCTTGAGCAGCAGCCGGGTGTTGCCGGGGCCGACGGTGGCCTCGTCGAAGCCGACGGCGCCGGTGCCGTCGCCGGTGAGCGTGACCTGATAGAGCGTCGGGCTGGTGCCGTCCACGCCGCTGGACGACTCGATGAGCAGGGCCCGCAGGGTGACCTGCTGAGCGCAGCCCAGGGTGCCGTTGGCCAGGCCGAAGGGCAGCACGGTCACGTCCGTCTGCACGTCGGTCTCCGCATCGCCCGTGCCCACCAGGAATTCCAGGGAGATGCCGGTGCCGGTCTGGTTGTCGATGTTGATGAGGACGGAGTCACTCTCCGCGGCGGCGTCCCGATCCGCGCCGTCAGGTCCGCAGAGGCCCCCGACGGAAGGGACCTCGGCCGGGGGGTAGACCTGCACCTCTCCCAGGCCCTCATCGCTGGCTGAACCGCCCACGCCTGTTCCGTCGTCGGTCACCCGGATGACGACCGTATCACCGCAGGCGTAGTGGATGTCGAACAGCAGGGTGCGCTCACCGGTCAGGCCAACGCTGCTCTCATCGAAACCGGGCGTGCCGGCGCCCGCGCCGGTGAGCATCACGGTCTTGGGAGTGTCGGTGTCGGCCGAGGCGCTGACGATGACCTGGTCTCCACAGAGCAGCTCTCCTTCGCTGTAGCTGCCGCCGGCCACGCGGATCGTTGCCTCGGGCGGGAGATCCTCCTCGGTGATGAAACGCGCCGCCTCCGGCTCGGGTCCGGCTTCGGGTCCGGGCTCGGCTTCCGCTGTCTCGATCACGGGACTGTCGTCGACGACGGCCTCGGCCGGCAGCAGGCTGGCCTCAACCTCGGACAGACCCGAGGCGAGGGTCACGTCGATCTGGCTGGCGGTGGCGTTTTCAATGCGAAACAGCAGAGCCCCGTCCGGCTCCGCTGAAGAATCCGGCAGGCGAACCACCCGGCAGGCCGTCAGCAGCAGGGCGGCAACCAAGATCGTGGTTCCCACGGCAACGGCAGAACGCATGGCGAGCGTTTTCATGGCCCGGTCCTCGCAGCTCGGGACGGCCCCTGGTGCCGCAGGGATCGGGCCGGGCCCCTGCGGTGCACCGGCGCAGGCCCGCTTTCTGCACCTGCATCGGCACGGATCCGGGTCGGGTCAACCACGAAATCACAGCCCCCAGGCCAGGGAAGCAGCGCGGCGGACCTGGTGGGGCCGGCAGCGGATTCGGCTGGCACCGCCGCCCGAAAATCACAGGCCTGGCGGCGCCGCAAGCCCCCGAGAGGCCCGCAACAGGGCTCCGGGAGCCCGCCAGCAGTATTGAGAGGGGGCGCCTTTTCGAGAGATTTAACTTCTCAGCATTGCTAGCCGATGGTATAAACCGGTGCTCCGGGATCTTATCGGGAGTGCGGCCTCGTGGGCAGCAGGAGGCGAGCCCCCCTGGCCGACCTGTCACCACAATCGCCTCAGCTAGGACGGCACGAGGCTCCGGTCATGCGGACCATTGCGGTAGCCAATCAAAAAGGCGGATGCGGTAAGACCACCGTTGCGGTCAACCTGGCGGCCTGCCTGGCCCGGGAGGGGCGCAAGGTGCTGCTGATTGACCTGGACCCCCAGGGGCACTGCGCCCTGGGCCTGGCGGTCCCCGACGACCAGATCGATCTGAGCATCATGGACTGCCTGAGAACGGTCGGTTCACCCGAGCCGATCGAACTGTCCCAGATCACCTGGCAGATCACGCCGAACCTGGATCTGGCCCCCTCGCGGCTGGACCTGGCGCGTCTGGAACCGGAGAACGGTACGGACGCCTCGGGGGAGCTCCTGTTGCGGACGGTGCTCGAGCGGGCCGTTTCGCAGTATGACTACGTGCTGCTGGACTGCCCGCCGCACCTGGGACTGCTGATGGTCAACGCCATCCGGGCGGCCGAGGACGTCATCATCCCCGTGGATACCGGCTTCTTCTCGCTGCACGGGCTCACCCGCGAGTTGCAGACCGTCGAGGAGATCTCGGCGGCGGCGGGGCACAAGGTCGGTGTTCGGGTGGTGGCCAACCAGTACGACGTCCGCACCAAAATGGCCCGGGAGATCCTGGCGGAACTCCGCAAGCGGTTCAACGGGATGCTGTACTCCACCATCGTCAACTTCAACACCAAGTTGAAGGAGGGGGCCAGCTACGGCCAGCCGATCGTCGAGTTCGCCCCCTCCAGCAGCGGGGCCCGGGATTTCCAGAAGCTCGCCCGCGAGGTGATGGAGAGCGAGCCGGCGGTGGCCTCCACCGAGGAAATGCTTCAACGGGTGGAGGAGATGGCTGCCGAGGCGGATCGCCTGCTGGCCACCACCGCCAAGCTGGTCACCAAGGGAGCGGCCACGGCGGTCGCTGCGCCGCCGCAGCCCGTCTCCCACGAGGAGATCCAGGCCAAGATCGACGCCATCTACGGCGCCCGCCAGACGAACGAGGGCATCGTCTTCCGCAGCCATCTGCCCGACGCCGAGCAGGTGCAGCTCGCCGGTGATTTCAACGACTGGATGCCGCACACGGCGCCGATGTCCCGCGCCGACGGAGGCGACTTCGTGCGGACCATGCCGCTGCCGGTGGGGCGGTATCGTTATCGGCTGGTGATCGACGGGCGGTGGTCGCACGATCCCGCCAACCCCCACGTGGAGATGAACGAGTTCGGCGAGCTGAACTCGGTCGTGGAGGTTCGCTGAGCTTCGCCGGGGCAGCCGGGAGGGGCGTGGTTCTCAGGTCTGGCAGGCGACGTCGCCCTGCTTGCCCGGCCGGGCAGCCGAGCCGCGGTTCGTCGAGACCGCGGCTTGTTCGTTGCCGGCGACGTGGCGGGGTGACGCCGGTCCGGGGTGGTTGTTTCCCCTCGATGCATGACTTGACGAACCTCCCGCGGTGCGCTTGATAATGTCCCCTATGTCCGCATCGCGTCGAAACCGGGATTGGTCGCGGCCCGCCGGCTGCCTGTTGCGCTGGTCGGCGGTTCTGGCACTGCCGATGGTGGTGCCCGGCGGCGCCCAGGCCGCCGAGCCGCTGACCACGGCGACGGCGGAGTTTGATCTCTACGGTGGCTCCGAGACGCTGTGGCTGCACCAGTATCGTCTGGGAGAGGGGAGCCTGCGGTTGCTGAGCTTCGCCTTTCGAGAGGCGGGCGGTGGTCCGCAGGAGGGGCTCTTCCGGAGCCCGCGCGGCCTTCCGGCCGTTCAGGGCGAGGTGACCCGGGCGACGGCTCTCGCCGACAGCCTGCACGTGTTCTTCCAGGACGGCACCCACCGGCGGTACCACGCGCTGGGGGTCGACGTCGAACGCCGACTTCCCAAGGGTGGCCTG
>Ga0180432_10004158_pt1 | contig 20031 bp, 32 predicted proteins | sample SS_ome_10_FD_132414 | JGI IMG/M metagenome (GOLD analysis project Ga0180432, IMG submission 132414) | Hypersaline lake sediment archaeal communities from the Salton Sea, California, USA - SS_1_MS_2 metaG | ecosystem: Environmental > Aquatic > Non-marine Saline and Alkaline > Hypersaline >...
AACTAACTGGTGATGGGGTAATAATCGAAGATGCTTTCTTCGAGTGGGCAGATATCGAGCGTTCAGGGGAAGAAATCAGGGTCGGAAGCGAATCGCTAAGGGAAGCCTTAGATAACGGCAAGGGCGATATATCCGAATGGGCTAAACAGATAGATACTTTGATATATGCCTACGTCCCCGATGAGCTGATAACGAAGGGCGATAAAAGCCTCATAAAGCAAGAACTTTCACGCTTACAACATCAGAGATATGACTAAAGCAAACGTTGACGTGTCGTTGAGCGGAGGGCGGTAAGGAGCTAAGAAGATGGACGAATATGAGAAGCAGGCGGAGGACTTCCTAAAGGCGACTAGGACGGAGATGTCCATTAGCTTTTGGAAGACGGGCAAGCACTTCGAGGATGATAAAGTAGAGCGGGATATATATGATATAACGCTGACTAGGGAAGGCAGGTCCTGGACTTTCCAGTTCGGGAATAGCTTAAGCCATTCAGGGAGGTTCCTAGTCGAAGGAAAGCGACTGCACACCGAGGAGGAAGCAAAGGCTTTCCTAAAGAAGCGATATGGCGCTTATGCTGGTGGTGCAGGGTTCAAGGGATATGTGAAGGTCAATAAGGTCTTTAGAGAGCCGACCCCTTATGATGTTCTTTCTGTGCTGACCAAGTATCCCAGCGATTCATTCAGCGAGTTCTGTGCTGATTACGGGTATGACGAAGACAGCAGGAAGGCAGAGAAGATTTACAACGCTGTGAAAGACGAATACGCTAACTTGGAACGCCTGTTCAGTGAGGCAGAGCTGGACGAATTGAGGAGGATAGAATAAGATGGCGATATGCCCAGAGTGCGGAGAGGAAATTGATTACTTGGAGGAGATAACAACGGGGACTATGAGGTATAGGCTGTCCCTAGTGAACGGCAAGGAAGAATATGACATGAAGGACTTTGAAAGCGACTGTCGGAGCGACCCGACTTATCTATGTCCAGAGTGTTACGAAGAACTGCCGTTCTCTACTGACGAAGCTGTCGAGTTCCTAAAAGGAGAAACCAAAGATGACAACGATGCTTAAGGGAAAGGGCATTATGCCCGATCAGTGCCCTGTTTGCGGTGAGGGCTTGATAGACTGGGTAGATGACCATTATACGCCTGATGGGATATATGCCGAATATGGGTGTCCTGTTTGCGAATCCATGTTTGAGGTCTTTTACCCAGTAGATGGGTGGAAGCAGGTGGATAGCGATTACAGCGGAGAATGAAAACTAACGAGAAGGAGGAGAAGGCGTGGAGGTTACGGAGGCTGTTCGAGGTAAGCGGAAAGAAGCAGTTGCCCGTGAAGACGATACGGCAGGTTACGGGGCTGGACTACACCGAGCTGTTGGATATTGTCGGCAACGAGCCGAGGCTGGGGGTCGAGGAGTTCATAACGCTGTCTAAGTCAAGAAGGCAGGGCGATGGGGCTTCGCACGAAGCGAGGGTCATGCGCTGTCTGAAAGAAGCAAGGGAGCCGATTACCCTACGGACGATTATCCGCAGGACGGTGGGGGGGCACGAGAAGATTAAGCCTGCTGTCGAGCGGTTGGTTGAGAAGGGTATGGTGAAGCTGGAAGAAACGACTAATGAGTTAGGGTCGGGGAGGAAGAAGCTGTATTCGGTTTCAGGGTAAAAGGGAGGCCGCCTATGGAGAGGAGCGGAGGACTAGCTTTAGCAGGAAGGGGGGTCTAGGGATCCCCAGCTTCTCCTCTAAGGCACTTTATTTGCGATTTGAGGCACGATTACACCGAGAGGTATAGCAGAGTAGGGGTAAAGAAAGAAAATGGATTGTAGAGCATTTGAGAAGGCTTGTAGAGCATTTGTGCGTAGAGGCGTGATTCACGATGGACTATGACAGGTGGTTGCGGAACGTGGAGGGGCAGATAGCCGAAGTCAATAATCTGTTGCTCAAGACTGCGGAGAACTTGCGTGATTTAGGGAAGGCGGTGAAGACGATTAAGGGAGAACAGGGAAAGTTGGCTCAAAGGCTGGACGATATTACGGATTATCTTGTGGATGACTTTAAGGCTAAGTGGAAGATGAAAATGGATTCAAGGAATGATATAAGGAATAGGGTGTCGTATAGGCTGTTCAGGGAAGCGTATAACCGCCTATGTGATGTTGAGAGGGGAGCAGGCGACAAAGAGGACTTTCTTAGGTGGCTGTATGATGAGATAGACCATCGGAGGGGCTGGAGAACTAGGACGCTCTCCGAGTATGCGGAGGAGAGCCTAGAGGTGCTTTTGGAGGATGTGAAGGATGAAGTGTGAGTGCTGTGGTGAAGCGGAGGCTGTGGCTAAAGACTTCAGGGAGGATGAGGCTGGAGAGATTCAAGGCTATCATGTTTGCAGGGAGTGCCTTCACCTGAACGACATGGGCTTCTATATGGTCAAGGGACAGAGTGAATAAGAAAGAACAGATACGGAGGCTCAAGCAGTGCTTTGATAGTCTGATTCGGCAGGGTCTTGTAGAGGTGGATAGTCTTGACAAGATAGACTTTGAAGCGGAGGTGGACGGGACGCTTAGGTATAGGGAGAACAAGAGGAACTTGTTGGATATGTATCAGTATTGCAACGTTAGAGAAGAAGACTATAAAGAAGCTAAAGAGGAGTATATAAGAGAAGCAAGAGAGGCTAAGGAGAAGGCGTTTAAGGAATCGCTTGAGAAGGATAGCGGGGAGGACTATTTCAAGACGCTTAGGACTTATACCGAGATGATAGGCTACGGATATGCGACTTCTATGATAGTGTGCGGGAAGGGAGGAGTAGGGAAGACTTATCAGGTTATGAAGACGCTGGATTCTATGGCTGTGGACTATGAGTATATCAATTCTTATTCTACACCGCTGTCCCTCTACACTATGCTCTATGTGCATAACGGCAAGGTGATAGTGCTTGACGATTTTGAGGGCATATTGACGTCCAGGACGGGGATAGGGATATTGAAGGCCGCCTTATGGTCGGCAAGCGGTAAGAGGGAAGTGTGCTACAACTCGACTTCCGATAAGGTGATGGTGCCGCCTAAGTTCGAGTTCAAGGGCAGGATAGTCTTCTGCCTGAACTCTATCGGGGATAATGCGGAGCTTATGGCGTTGAGGTCTAGGACGCTGTTCTATGAGATGGAGCTGGACATATACGACTTGAAGAAGATACTGATGGATATGGCCCGAAGGTCGGAGCTGGAGGGGTTAAAGGAGGAGGAAAGGATCGAAGTGGCTAAGTATATCGTGGATAATGCCGACTTGGCTACGAAGGACTTGAATCTAAGGACGCTGGTCAAGGCGTGCTGGACTTATCGTTATTGCAGGGACAAAGGGGGGGACTGGAAGCCGTTGGTTGATGCCTTATTGAAGCCTGATATGGAGAAGAAGGCGATTCTTGAGCTGGATAATCAATTCCCTAGTGATGTGGGCATTCAGGTCAAGGAGTATAAGATGAGGACTGGGAAGTCTAGGGCGTCTTTCTTTAGGTTGAGGAAGGAGATGGGTCTAAGCAGGGATTATGCGTATCACTAGAAGTCTCAAAGTCTCAAAGTATCAAAGATGGATGAGGAAGAAAAGCTCTTGGAGGGCGAAGGAGGGATTTACGAGTGCCCCTATTGCGAGTGCTCGCTGGAGGGGGACGGGAAGGAGGAGTTTAACGGAGACGACCTAATATCGTATTACGTATGTCCCAGATGTGAGAGGGAATACGAAGTGCGATTCAGCCCCGATTCGTGGAGGGAGATATGATGGTGCGCGGAGCAAGCAGGGGCGGGTCTGTCCGTGTGTCTTTGACGGGCAGGGAAGCGGTGGCTTTGGTGCGGGGAGATATGAGGGTGCTCGCACGGATACAGCAGAATATCCGCGAAGTGTTGGAGAAAAGGGGGAAGGAGGAGCTGTCCGCTTTGGATAGCTCCTGATTTTTTTTTGCTTTTTTTGCGCCTTGTAGTTAAAGGCGTTTTTAAAGGTTTTTCGTATAGTGGATAGTATGGTTTAAGGCGAATTTGGAGGAAAAGAGGATGGAGCAGGAAGGACTTTTGGATGAGTGCCCCATGTGCGGCACGGATCTCGAGGAGGTCGGGTTCGAGCGAGAAGGCGACCATGTGAAAGAGCGTATGGTCTGCCCGAAGTGTGAGAAGACGTATTTCAACTACTTCAAGGGGGAGTGTTGGATGGATTGATTAACGGAGGGATTAAGATGAGAAAATATTTGAATGTGTATCTAGGATGCACGTGGTCGGGAGAGGTGGAGGATATGGTGATGGTGGAGGATTTTGAATCCGCACACACCTACTTCGCCAGCAGGGACGTAGGGGAGTACATAGTGGAGATGCCGCCGAAGGTATTGGCGAGGTTGAAGAAACTGATAAAAGATGATTAAGGCGGTTCTTCCCGCTGTGGTCTTAGTGGCGGTCGTCTTGATAGCGGTCGGGGTGGGGGCTGGGAAGTGCCCCTACACCAACCCCAAATTCCCGTATAGGGGGATAAGGATAGTGGAGCGCGATGTTCCGCTTGCCCGTTGGGAATACAAAACAGGGTGTTGGGGGAACTGCACTGGCGAGAGCTGGGTCGAGTTGAATGAAACCGGAAGATGGGGGGACTACACCGGCCCCGATCTAAGTCTCTTCGTTGCGTTTGAGGATAGGGTGGTGGAACAAGCGGGGGGTATAGCCGACAGTATAGTCAAAGGGGATATAGGTAGAGGGTTAGTACTGTTTTTTAGAATGATATACTGAAACATATATGTTTTAGAGCAAAGAGGCTGTAAAGGTTTTTAAAGGCTAACCTTCTAACTATACCACGATGAGTTTGTTCGTACAGACTTCTAATAGGCGAAGACGATGTAGCAAATGCGACTGCACGATAGAGCCCGGAGTGAAAGCACTCGTGCTTTGGTATGCGCCTGAAAACCACAAGGCTTATTGGTGCAAGGACTGTGCGATAAAAGTGTTGGTCAGGCTGGTGGACGACCTTTGCACCAAGTTGGGGGACGCAAAACAGGCCACTCTTTGAGGCGGTCGGTGGACTTATATGGATATCATGGAACCAGGGGACATCATCTCTCGGTTGAACGCGGCCATCGGTTTGAGGCCAGGGAAGGAGGGGAACATAGCAGGATGGTGGACGCTGGATAAAGAGGTGTTTGTCTGCAGGGACCTTTGCGCAATCGAACTGTTCTATCGACAGGAAGGGAAAACAGTGAGCAAGATAAAGCGCCTTCTTAAAAATATGAACTTGAGGATAACTGCAGACGGCGGGGGGTACATGGAGGTCAAATGCAGGTAAGGTGTCCGTATTGTGACGGAAAGGTGGAGGTAAACAACGACTGTGAGTGCGATAAGTGCAGCAAAAGATTCAAGCTTAACATCAAAAAGTGGGGTCTATACCCCAAACAGAAGGAGTGAAAAATGGTTGACATAACAAAAGAAGTGAAAAGGATTTCGGAAGAGTCTGGTATCTCCGAGAAGGATATCTCGGAAGAGCTTGCGAAGCTGAAAGGCGACGGGTTCGATGACGAAGCTGCGGTCTGCATATACAAGTCGAACATCAAGAACATGTTGGGCGGGCAGATTGCGGACAACGCGGCACTGTTGCCGTTCTCGAAGGAGGCGGCGAGGACAGTCAATACCAAGAACGGTGCGATGAAGGTGGCGACGATTCACGCGTTCGTGAATATTGGCGACAGATGGGATGCGAAGTCCATGTCGTTTTGGGGGGACGATGCAGACAGCGAGCCGCAAAAGTATGAGGTCGGCAAAGTGTATGCGGGCAAGCTGAAAGTGAGAGACGACAGGGTGCGCGTAATGGGTGACCTAACAGCTTCCACAAAGCCTGCCCCAGACCCAAAGCAGATAGCGAAGGGCGTAGGGATCATGGACTTAAGCAAAGTGCCCGAACTGGTAGGGAATTCCTGTTTCCTTGAAGGGATAGTCGGGCGGTATTTCACCACGCAGAACGGAGCCGGCATAGAGCTTTCTGCGATCGGGTCCAATCCGGTGACGGTATTCCTGGACGGAGAGCAGAAGGTGAACGTGGGCGACAAGGTGGTCGTCTTCGGATACATCAGCAAGGGCAAAGGCGGTGTGGCCGTTAGAGGGACGCTCTTGTAAGATGGGATTCATCACACCATCCAATCTGCAGGAAAAGAAGGCCGGAGCGAATTATCCGTCCGACGGGGGGACTGGCCTCCAAGACCTTCCGATCGAGAAGGTGGAGTGGAGGCTGAACCCTCCAAAGCCGAAAGCGGAGCGTTATAGGACGGGCATCCCCACTCTAGACGAATATTTAGGGGGGGGTTTGCCAGTCGGGACGACGATACTCTGGGGGAACGCAGGGAGCGGAAAGTCGCTGCTTGCTAAACAGTTGGCTATGAACGCGAAGGGCAGGGTCTTGTACATATGCTGCGAGACCCTCCTTGACGCGCCCAACAAGCAGGATTATCCCCATGTGGATACGGTGGACTACACAAAATTCGTTCCCAACTACAGGAAAGCAGTGGCCGAGCTCTTCACCTTTATCAAGAAGCTCGACCCCAAGCCAGTCCTTGTGGTCGTGGATTCTTTGACTACTTTCTTGGGAGAATCAAAGCTTTCGGTTTCGGAGGGCTCGATAAGGGAAGCCGTCTGGACAATCCACAAGAACGCCGAAGGGCTGTGCCCGATAGTCGGAGTGAGCGAAGTGAGGGGGACCGGGTTCAACGAGTACACTGCAGGCGGGAAAGGAGTAATGCACGGCTGTTCTATGCTGGTAAGGTTGGAGAAGCATGTCATACGCTGGGAATCCCAACTGCCGAGGTTCCCGAACCATAGGCTGGGGGACGTGGTCTTCACGCTGGAAGTCCAGAAGGACAAGCACGGATTGGCCATGACAAAGCCATACAACGTTTCGTATTCCCCGGAGAGGGGGATATACGGCGTATTTGAGGTAAAGCAAAAAGAAGGGACCCAGGATGGAGGAACCGAACCCAAAACGGAGAAGAGTTGAAGACGAGAGCTTGTGTCCTGAATGCGGATGCAAGGTCTATTTTATGGAAGGCTGCCGAACCTGCCCACTTTGCGGGTGGTCGGCATGTGGTTAAGGAGGAGGAAAGATGGTGAAAAAAGAAATTGAATTAGCGGCTGGAATAGAGTCAAACATGATCGTTGGCGAGAGGCTTTCGGAGCGGGTGTCCAAGTTGGAGGATAAATTCGAGGCCCTCTTAAAGCACTTGGACTTGATGACAGAAGAGATTGACCCGCCGATCAGGTGGAGAATAAAAAAGGAGGTGACAAAATGACTGTTCTTGACAACAGGATACGGCAGATATTTGAATATCTAGAATCGCTGCCGCCGGAACAAGAAGTAGTTCAAGGCGACATAATGAAAGCGCTCGGACTGAGTTCGGGCACTTGGAATATCGTGCAAAATTGGCTGAACCTCATCGTGTTTATCCAAAGTCAGCCAAAGTTAGGGAGGAGGTTCATACCGTTTGGGAAGAAGAAAAAGCTCTTCAAGACGAAATACAGGTTAGAAGACAGCGAACTGAGACGATTCTTCCGGGAAGAGGATGAGCCTTTACAGCCTAGTGAGTGAAGCCTTTGACGGCTTAGGGATGGTAAGGGTGCCTCATGCTTTAGAGAGGCTGTGCGTTTCGGTAGGATGCCACCTCTTCAACATGAGCAACTTGGCCGACAAGAGATTCTACAACGGGGGCAACCTAGAGAACTTCCGTTTGAGCATCGTGTTTATGGCTCCCTCAGGGTACAGCAAGTCAAAGCACTTCGGCTTCTTCCTGCACCCCCATTCAGGAGTGCTCTCGAAGAGCGGACTAGAGACCACAGTCAGAGGGACATTCTCGACCGAGGCATGGATGGGAACGATCCTTAAGGACCAAGAGCTCACTGACGGCCTCTTAGCCAAGTACCGGCAGGGCATAGTCGGAGCTGATGAGTTCATGCGCCTTATAAACATGATGAACGGGACGGGCGTAGAGAACGATGAAGTCTACTTGATGAAGGCACTCGATACGGAAGCGTTGACAAAAGACCTCAGCTACGGCTCGATAGAGATGGGCGATATAGGCATGACCCTTTGGGCCGGGTTAAGACCGAGCATACTTGGCCTGAAATCCGGCTTAGCCAGAAGGTTCTCCTTCCAAATATTCCTGCCCACCATAGCAGATTCGATAGCCTTCAAGCGGGCTACCAGGTCGCCGAAGATGCAGAACAAACTGACCGACGACCTAAAGGGGCACATAAGGGAAGAAGTGGCCGCAATTCTGCAAAAGGCTTCCACCGTGGAATCCTTAGACTTCAGCCAAGTGTACGAATGGTTGGACAAAGAGGTCTACACCCCCCATTTTGAGGAAAGCCTGTTCAAGCGGATGGCTCTGGGCTGGGCCGTAGCCACCGACACTATCCCCGAGATGAAAGTGGATGAGAAGTTAGAAGCTCTTTTAAGGGATGAAGTCAAGGCCAGGGACATAATCCGCTCCAATCCGGAGCACGAAGCGGTCAAGCGCATATTGCGAAGCGTAAACGAACCTATGCCAATAGACGACTTGTCACGCTTCCTGCAGCAGCATTATCAGCTCCATAAGATTCAAACCGATTACCTGCTTGGGGAGCTCCTGGACAAAGAAGTCATCTACTGGGCTGAGGGGGAGCGTCGAGTGGCGCTTTCCTCCAGACCCCTATAGTTCTATCTTAACATATTAATTTATCATAAAATTAGAATATTAACATATTAGTTTTTATAGACTAACCTTCTAATTATAACGCTATGGGCCGATGGAAAGAGGGGGCTTCCGGATGGAGAGAACCTTATAGGAAGGTATCAAAGACGCTATCCCTGCCGAAGAACCTAGTGGAGCTGTTGGACGCACACAAGAACATGTCTGCTTCAGTGACTGAGATTCTAGAGCAGCACTACGAGCGTATAGGCGCCGGATTCTATCAGGACCTAGTCCAGCGAAGGAAGGAAAAGCTGAGCCTCATAGTCGAGAGCATATTGAAGACGAGATTGCCGGAGATGGTTCGCGACTGCATCGAGGAAGCGGTTGACGAATACCTCAAAGAATGACGCTAAAAATGGACATGATAATATCTATCGTGAACAGCATGCCACGATATAAGCTAGAAGACGGGGAGATGATCAGCACTATGAACCTGAGCAACTCCTACGTCAAATACGACGAGCTGATGGTGACGCTGAAAAGGCTTATGACTGATGATGGAGACGCATAACATCCACGTCACGGGAGTCGGAGGCTGCACCAGGAGCTTCTACCTAAGCCTAAAGAACCAAGGGATGAAAGCCCACGCCTTCACCGCACGGGGCACCCTGACCCACCGGGCGATAGAATCAGCTCTTACCGGCCAGAAGTTCGAGGCTTATGCCCATCTCTCAGACGACGACAAAGCAGTCATAACAAAGGATATGTATGACAAACTCATACCAGAAGTCTACGAGTTGGTAAAGCGCGCCAAAGACTGGTTAAACGCTTCGGCCATAAACCCATCCGACTTCACAGTCGAAACAGAATTCCACTATCACATCAAAGACGGCTACATACTGACGGGCACCCCGGACGCCTTCACAGACAAGACGATATACGACTTCAAGACAGGCCAGCGGTATCTGCGCGCACACCTGATGCAATTGGCTGCCTATTCCCACATGCTTCACAAAAAAGACGGCCTCAAACGAGACGCGGTCTTAGTTTACTTAGGGGGCGATAAGGTCTCAGAAAAATACATCAGTAAAGACGAGCTGGACAAAGCATACGCCGAGTTCGAAGAAACCTTAGACAAAGAGATCGAAGCCCGCAAGGCCATATTCACTCTAGGCAGCAAAGGCGACTGCGAAGTCACGTTCAAATGCGTCTTTTGCCCCTATCGGGGCATATGTGATGGCGTTTAACTACGGGGCCTTCGGCCCCTAAGGATAATCAAGGGTGGTCCAGATGAGCTTGCGCAAGATACAGATGAGCAAAAAAGAGGATGAGGTGGCAGCAGTATTGAAAGCGGCAAAAGACGAGTACAGGCGGCTTAGGAAATTTAATATCGCGGTTGCTGTGGTACTCACAGTGAACGTCGTTCTGTTGGTGCTGAATCTGTTATGAGGCCGGGAAAGCGGTTTGAAGCGGAGATTAGCAAGGCGCTCAGGGCGTTGAACGATAACATAGCCGGCTTTTTCTCGATGAGGATTTTAGACCAGGCTAGGCCGGGAATTAGGGTCCCGGCCGACTTCTTGGCTGTCTACAAGGGGAAACCGACGTTCTTGGAGTGTAAGACCTCCAAGAGGACGTCGTTCCCATTCGAGAAGATATGGAAGACGCAGGTGGAGGATTTAGGGGCGGCTGCTCGTGCTGGGGCCTCTGTTTGGTTCCTGGTCGAGCATAGGATCTCGGCTAGAGAGCGGGAGCTCTTCGCGATCCCGTATTGGTTTTGGCTCAACCTGCTCAGAGAAGGCAAGCGCAAAAGCGCCCAATGGGGCCGGTTGAGGGACGAAGCAGTTGTTTACAACTTGCCCAAAGCGGATTATTTCGGCGAGAAGATATGGAGGGTGGACAGGATACTCCTGCAATGACGAGCCTAAGCCACACTGATAAAACAGCGGATTGACTACTAATTTGACAAAGATTAGTAGTCGATTAGTATTTGATGAGTTCTACCAACACTGAGCAGGAGTTCAGTCCTCCTCCATCGGTATGCCCACCTTGCGCGTGACGTAACAGTCATCTGCGCCTGGTATTTTTATTTTTACAGGCTCCTCTAGCTGCACCATATTCCTTTTTGCTGTGCCCTCCGCCCGCTCCTTATCCTCTTTTTGTATTTTTTGTAGTGCCAGGTGCACCGCTTGGGCGGCGTCTACCGCCGCCTTGTCGGCTTTTGGGAGAGCTCCCATGAGGTCGTTGGCTAAAGCGATTTGTTGGCGCAGTTCTTGGATCCCCTTCAAGACTTCGGACTTTGCTTTGAGGCCACCCCCCTTGGCCGCCTCTTTTTTCATCTCCTTGACGTGTGTCCATGTGAATTCCACCAGCTTCTTGAACTCGGACAGGGTCTCCACATATTGAGATTCGAGCTCGTTTACGTATTCTTCGCGCTGGAACAGCATCTTAGGGCCCAAGTCCGTTCGGCGCTTGAGGAATTTGGTTATAGCACGCCACTGGGCACTGAAACCGTATTGCTTTTTGATGTATTTGCTGATGTAGTCTACGGACTTCCCCTGCATCTTCAGCCGCATTATGGCCTTCTTTACCTCGGGCGGGGCAAAGTCCAGTTTAAGCGTGCCCTTAGGCAACTGCCCTATCCCCTTCTCAGCCATAATCCTACTTGCTCTTGCCGCCGGTCAGCCCGTTAATGAGCTTCTCGATCCCGGCCATCATGCTGTCTTTGGTGCTCCCGAAGAACTTCTCCAACGATGCGGAGCCCATGCCGCCCATAGCGAAGGCTTCACCTATCTCGTCGATTACTACCGGGCCCCCGACCATCGGGGACAGCATGACTCCGGCTGCACCAGTGCAGGCGCCGTATACGACAGGCTTGAGGAACTTATTGACTTCAAAGTCCTCACCCTGCTTCCGGGCTTTCAAGTAGCCCAGGGTCGCATAAGTCGCTCCGCCAAGAGCGCCCACGGCGACCATCGTGGCTTGTATGTGGCTTTCCATTTTATACACCTATAAGTGCGATATATGACGCCAGGATGCCCAAAAAGACAGATATGACACTTACGCCGGTCGCTATGCCCTTGATGGTGCTCACTGAATTGCTCAAGTTGTCGGTCTTAACTTCGAGATTCCGGATTCGGTCCCCACTGCCGTTCACCTGCACCTTTATCCGCCCGACGTCGACTTTTATCTCCGTCAGCGTGTCGTTTACCTTCGACATGGATTGGTCGAACTTGTTCGATATCTGGTCTATGAGTTCGTCATGATTCATTTTTGCGCTTCATCCTCAAAACGACGAGAATCCTCTCGAAAAACTTGATTAAGGCGTCCAGCCTGCCATCTCCCCCCACGGGCTTCTCATCGGGCTTTAGCTCCGGTTTTGGTTCAGGCTTGGGCTCTGGTAAAGGAGGAACGACTTTGATGGTAGAAACGTGCGCCTGCTTGATGTAGGGGTCATACCAGGAGAACGCCAGATACCCCTCGATTTGTGGGACATACCGCGCCCATCCTTTAGAGTCCGTGCTGACTATAGTCGCTTTCTTGCCGTGCTCTTTGTATGTTATCTGCACACCCATCTTCGGCTTGCTGGTGTGCGTCTGGTGATTGTGGTAGGTGATTTGCACCGCCACCTCCTCGCCTATCTCAAAGACGTTGTCGTTTTTCTCCGGGTCCACCTCCACCAGTTTCCCGCTCAGGGACTCTTTGTATACCTTTCCCGTGGTATACGGACACCGCTTTGCCATCCTATTTTATCCTCCTTTTGCCCTTAAAAGCTTTCTTGGTCTTTGCCGCCTGCATCGTTTGGAGCACCAAGAACCACACTAGGACGACAAGCGGAATTATCGCTACGAGGAGAGCCCCAAGTTCATATGCCCATTCCCCATGAGCGTTCGTTGTCGCGCAGAACATTTTGTCCGGCCCGTAGGTCCACGAGGTGAACCCAACAACCAGCGTCAACACAGCTCCTAGAGCCACTATCGCTGCGAAGGTGGCCCACAATCCCATCAAAAACCGTATTTTATCCATGTTCCCTCCTAATCGTTTGATTCGTAGTATTTAACGCGCAGTATGCCAAAGATGCGGCCTATGTATGCGTCACCCGCATCGCTTCTGCAGCCTAATATCTTGATTCCTTTTTTTCCTGGAGTATCCCCAAAAAACTCTGTGAGGTCTATTGATTTTTCTCTTGATGTACTCAACGCCCTGTTTAGGTGTTGAGCGTTTTCGATGATGCTTGTCTTATCTACATATCCATGTCCTTGGTCAATCGCTATCTTCATATCGTCAAAATCAGCGGCTGTCGTAGAGATCGTGGAGGTAGCATCGTGGGTGTGGGCGTTTATCTTGTACCACTTCACATGGCCTTCCCCATCAAAATCGTCATCTGTGGCCAACAATTGGCAGCTGAGGGTCTTTGAGCTGGATGAGCTGGGCACCATGATACAGAAGTCAGCCCCTCTCCTACCATCCGCATCTTCTTCGTTTATGGGGGCTTCCATCCCATATTGGTCCGGCCAATAAGTGGTGCCGTCGGTTACCCTACATGATACGCCGGTCACCGACGACGAAGTGTCTGTGCTCTGCACACTGCAGTAACACACATAGAATCCAGTGGCACTGCCTTGTTGGTTCCCTACAGTATCCCATGCTGAATCACTGACGTTTTCAGACCAATTGAATATAGCGCCGCCCCCGGAACCGCCCGATGATGAGTTTGAACCCAAAGTCACATCGAAATCCCTGTACCTTTCCACAAAATAGTCTAGATAGACCTTGCTGATGGAGATGGCATTAGCAGGTATATAAAACTCCATCTTTAAGGGGTAAAGGCCATTTGTGTCTTCATCTGCCTCGTCTGCGGGGTTCCAAGTGCTGTTGTCGCCTTCACAGTTTTCTGCGGAGTTGATGGTTATTGTTTGTGGTGTGCCCTGCGCATAGACCGAAACGTTGCCGAAGTCCTTTTGTATGCGGCCTATCTGGTCGGACACTGAATCGAGTATCTTGCCTGCGGTGAACTTCACGACCGTTTGACCGCCGGCTTTCTTCTCCACGCTTCGCTCATTCACGCGGAAGTTGCCGCTGGCTCCGCTCCTTGCGCTGTCCTCGATCGCTATCGTATCGCCCAAGTCGATCTCCTTTATCATGGCGTTCTCTATCGGGATTACCTCCACTTGGGAAGGGGGGACATAAAGCTCGTCTAAGATGGTTGTGGCGGCTAGGTCCAAGGCGTTTTGGCTGATTAGGGTCTGGTCGGTCTGCAGGCCGGCTTTAGTGCCATATGTGTCTATCGAAGAGCCCGCTTCCGGGGAGCTTGGGGTGTATTGGGAATCCCACGCAGCTACTCCGGCTCCGTGGGCGTAATACAGCTTTGTGGACGGTGTGTTGGTGCCCAACCAACCTTGCCCCCTGCTGCAGCCGGTGAGCCCGGTTGTGCCGCTTTTACCTGTATAGCTGATTTTTTCCAGGCCGACCCATACGCTTCCAGTAGCTGGGAGGGAAGAATTGTCGTCAACGTAGATAGTCTGGCCGGAGCCTACCTGCATTATGTCGGTTCCGGCTGGATGGCTGGTGGCGTTGCCCACGTTGTCGCGCTTGACTGTGAGAGTGGTCGCATCTCGCGAAGTATAAGCCATGTATTCTCCATCTACTTGGACTTGACATTTCCTGACGGTCGTTCCCGAACTGAAGTCTTCGGTGAGCTTGTCTACTGTGATATAATCGGGGGTGTCGTGCACGACAGTCACTTCGGCCACTTCCCTATTGGTGGTATCGTCAAACATCACGAAGTCCCCAACAGCGAAGTTGCTGGAGTCAGCCACTTCGACTTGGACTGAAGTGCCCGCAGTCTCGTTATTGCTTGTGGTCGTGGTGGTCGGAGAAGCGGGCCATATATCACTGGGATTGCTGGTCGCGTTTAGCGTGGTGTCGTCGTCGTCTATGTCTGAAGATAGCCATGTGCCTGTTCCATGTGTCAGATAAGTCCGGTTGTCGGTTGCGTGGTAGATGATTGATTCGAGCTGGTTTGTCCCGTCCCCCGAACCCAAGAGCCGCACATAGTTCGTAGTCTTCTCTTCGTCGATGGTGTATTTGATGCTTTTGCAGTTGGTCGAGTTCAAGGTGTCGTATTTGGGGTAGTTCTTTTCCGGATGGCTCGTGAGGCTGCCGTAGTCGTACAAGTTCATGCGGCACTCTTCTCGCCATTGGGGCTTGTCCCCTGAGATTAAAGGAAAGGAAACGCGCCAATACACATCCTTAAGCTCCTTTGCGATTCGCTGGATGACGTTGAGCCTGTTCTCGTTCTCTGCTCTTACCGTGACTTTCTCTATGTCTTCGACAGTGTCTTTTTGGATAATCCAGGGGGCAGAGCCGTCGAGGTTCTCCGAGCATAGCTTTCCTACTACATCACCTGCATACTCATTTATGTATGATTCACGGCCGACTAAAGAGTTCATCAAATCCACGCCTTCTTTCCCCACCATCGGAGCGTATATCTTGACGTTGCCGAAGCTGTCCTTTTCAGGCTTGGTTATGACCCCTGTGGATATGTGCTCGTCATCGAAGACCAAAGCCGCGTATTTGCCCCGCTCAAAGTCGGTAGAGTCGGCGTAGCGCTTGTTTATGGTGGCCTGCAGGTAAGGGATCTCGTTCTTGCGTTCCCAGAAATACAGCTCCCTGACACCGGCTGTCACGTTCTTGCGGTTCACGAAGAGGCCGAACTTGTTTGCGACCGCTAATGGCATCTCTTCTACTTCCGCATCGAACTTTACTTTTACCATCCTTCGTCTATTGAGGCCAAAATGTGATATTCCCAGTTATAGGTGGTCAAGTTGCCGGGGTCGCAGTAGAAGAAATCGACGAAGTTCCACAGCTTTAGCGGGCCGGTGGTGTTGGTAAGGTTCACATAGACCTTGTTCGGGAAGTCGGTCACCACTACCGGCTCGATGCCGACACCTTCATCTTTGTCGTAGATGTAAGTGCCGTTAGTAAGGAAAAAGTGCGTTATGCAGTCAAAGGTCTCATTTACTTCGACCCAGATGTCCCATTCGCCCCCCTCGCTCGGCACGGTCACGTTGTAGAGATTCGTTGAATTGCTCTGGTTTATCGGGCCTACAGTACGTTGTGTCGTGCTCTTGACAAAATATTGGATCGGTTCGGTGAAGCCCAAAGCCCCGGTCTTGAAGACCCTGACACCGTCTATGGATACATTCCCTCCATCCAGCGATTTCAGTTGGAGACTGAGGTTGTCCACATCATACCAATAATTGTCGAAGGAGTAGTTATATTCAGTTGTAACGGGTGGGCTGGAAGTCATCACACTCGCCGTGTTCTCTTCGGTAGAGCCGTCTTCGTAGGTCAGCACATACCTGAAATAAGCGTAGTTGTAGGCGTCGTATGCGGTCAAGTTGAATCTGATGGACCATAAGGGAAGTCCGACGTCGGTAAAATTGAGCACCTGTATATATGTCTGTGTATGTGTTGTGTTTATCTCCGGAAGATACGAATCATACAGTATCGGGCTGTTGGAACCGCTAGTGCTGAACTCGACTGTTATCGGCGCCCCCGTGGCGACATAGGCGATCATGGATTCGTTGTAGTCGGTCGAATTAATGTAGCATTTGACGCTCCACGTATACCTAGTAAGGCTTCCGTCACCGGCCATAGACAGCGTGTGCGTAAAATTGTTCAAGGTGGCGTTCACGATCTCGGTGGCGTTGGTTTCCTCCAGCGCCATAGAGCCTGTCTCGTTGGTCCACAGCTCGCACTTAAAGAAGGTGCCGTTGTTTATCACCGGATAATACCCAAAGTCGATGGAGGTATAGTTGAGGACAGTCGCATTCACGGGTTCGCCGAGCATTATAGCGATAGTGGTGTAGCTGTCCCCGACGTGTTCGCCCTGGAGCACGGCCACGCCTATCAAAGCGACTAATACGGCCGTGCTGAAAGCAACCCCTCTTTGGCCTCCTGTTTTTACCATTCTGATCTGTTCGCAGGCTTCTGGTCTTCCGCTCCCAAAAGGACCACGTAATCGTCCAGGGAATGGTCTTCAGAGCCTACCCTTATATTGTCGATACGAACTAAAAAGCTTAATTCAACTGGATACCGGTTCGGTTTTTCACCATCTTCCCACACCCTACAGTTGTCTATCATAGCGGGTTCACACCTTAATTCTACTTTTTCGGCTATCGGCTCCAGCATGAGTTGAGATTGCGGGACAGTGGCGTTCCAATCCCAATTCCTAAAATAGTAAGGCATATACTTCGTCCTCATCTCGTTCCTGGCTTGAGCATGAGTCAGCCCCCTATCGGTCTTCAGGTGTTCCATCAGGGCCCTCCAGCGGTCATACCGATAACCCCAGTTAAAAGTGACTCTGAGAGGGTAAACCTTGTATTTGTCTCCTTGCACCTCATAAGCCGACCTCTTGGCCATCTGCATCAAGAGCACGTGCTTCTGGTGAAGCGACAAAGCCGGACCTATTTGGGCGAAGAAGGGATCGGAATTGATGTAATCGTTGGTGTCGCTCGCCATCCGCTCGTTGCACCACAAATCCGATTCCAAATAGCCTTTAAGCAGGAAAGCGGCCTCGGCTTCTTCCGTGCCTTCTATGCTCTGTTCTATAGTCCCTTCTGTAGTGGCGTCAAAGTGCTTGTCGAGGTTCACCTTTTTGATGTTGTATTCCAGCCTGCTTTGGCTTATGAAGAGCCTCACGCGCTTTACGAGGTTGTTGTCAGTGAAGTCATTGAAGACTGTGAAATTAGCCCCAGCCACATCAGCAAACTCGACCATAGTGTTTCCTACATACTTCAGCCATAAATTCGAGTTCTTTGCAGTATCCCCCCATACGTCCCACCACTTCCAATAATCATGTGCCATCTTAGTATCGTCCTCCAGTCACGGACATCCGAGCCACCCATCTGCGCTCGAGCTCGTCCAATATCCGATCGTAGTCGTAATCCTGCTTTATCACAGGGTCATTCACGTTGAAATTGAAGTTCTGCGTAGCTCCTCCTCCGGCCCCGAACCCGGCCGGCATCAAGACCTTCCTACCAGTCGTAGAGTTCAAGCCACCAGTGTTCACAGCTTCCAAAATCTTGGTTAAACCAACAGCTAAGTTAGATGGAAGCACCATCTCCTTTTTATGGACTGCGGCTATCGTGTCTCTGGGCACAATCCCTCCTTCTTGGAAGCCCAACATCTCTCCCAACCAGTCTATGCCCCCGCCGATCCCTTCACCTATATCCCCAACGACATCCCCGATAGCACCACCTATGCCTTCGAACTGTTCGCCGATCCAGCCACCGATACCGCTAAACGTGTCTTCTATCCCCTTCCATGCTTTGTCAGCCCAATTCATGATGCCTCTAAAGAAGCTGGAAATCTCATTTGAGGCAGAATCCAACACGCCGGAAAACCAGGAGCCTATCCCCGAGAACGTGCTTTCAATCTTAGCCCACGCTTGGCCAGCCCATGTCTGAATCCCCCCAAAGAACCCGTCGACCCACCCCTTAGCCTCATTCAACACATTATTGAACCATGTGCCTATCCCACCAAAGAAGGATTCTACCTTCTGCCATGCTTCCTCTGCCCACTTCCCTATGCCCCCAAAGAAAGCATCTACCTCTTTCTTTGCTCCATCAAAGACTTCACCGAACCATGTCCCAATACCGCCAAAAAAGCTTTCAATATCGCTCCATGCTTCTTTTGCCCATACGCCTATCCCATCAAAAAACCCTGATACCCATTTGACAGCGTCGTCAATGACTTTTCCGAACCAAGCCCCGATGCCGCCAAAGAAGCCTTCTATCATAGTCCATGCTTGACCGGCCCAGGTACCTATCCCGGTAAAAAAGCTCACAATCCCGTTCCAAGCCCCGCCAAGTACTCCACCGAACCAGCTTCCGATACCACCGAAAAATGAAGCGATGGTATCCCAAGCCTTTCCAGCCCAAATCCCGATCCCATTAAAGAAGCTCCCGATGTCATTACCGGCTTGACCAAACCACGTCTTAATCCCATCAAAGAACCCCCCCAACTTTCGTGCTGCATCATCAACGAAGTCCCCTACAGCCGGGATCAACGCGGCTAAAGGACCCTTATCAAGCGGCCCCAACCCCCCTTCTTCTTCTTTCCCGCCTTCTCCTTTTGGCTTAGCAAAAACATCGGCTATAGCGTTTTTGATACCGTCCAAGAACTCGAGTACCCCTTTCCCTATCCACATGAACAGCTCCAGCACACCTACCCCAACGTTGTAAAGCTCAGTGCCCAACCACTCCAAAGCGCCGGCAAGTTCGTCCTTAAACGCGACTATAGCCGCTATCAGCGCGCCGATGGCAAGGACTGCCCAACCAATCGGACCCATAGCTCCAAGCGCCCCGGTTATGGCACCACCAGCGGCTCCCAACGCTCCGGTAAGACCACCCAAGACACCCGTCAAAGAGCCGATACTGCCGGCCAGCGTCACTACGATCGAACCGATTCCCATAGCTGTAGCCACATCATTCAAAGCGCCACTCGCATCACCGGCCGCTCCGGACATCCCGACCAAGCTCAACCCCAAAGCTCCGATTCCCAATATCCCGCCTGCTTTGCCGAATTTCCCGAGACCGCCCAAAAAACCGACCCCGCCCGTGGCTCCTGCAGCCGTTGCCCCTACACTTGCAGTCGCATTAGCCGTCTTTGCCCCCGTGTTCGCTGCTAGAGCCGCCGTGTAGCCGGCAGTCGCCGCAGTAGCCGCTTGAGTAGCCTTAGTCTGCGACAAAGTGGCCGCACTGAGCATCAGCGTCCCCTGCTTGTTCCCAACCAACGCCTTCATCTTCGCTATCAACCCGGACAGATGAAGCCTGTCCCAAATCGTAGCTTGTTGCGTTTGTGTGGTATTCTGAGCCTTCGCCAACGCATCCGCCATAGTGGCAGCATATAGGTTTAAAGCAGTTCTTACCTCTTGGCTCATTACGTTATTTAATCCGATTCGAGCAAACTGATTCTCAACAATGGCTCCGGTATTTAGAACAGTGGACAAGGTTTCTTGCTGTTTAGCCGCAGAAGCTTGCAGGACAGCCAGCCGTTCTTCAAGGGCAGCTAATTTAGACCGGGTTCGCATAGTGATTAATCCAAAGTAGAGCAACAGAAATTGAGAAAAAAATTGCATAGCACTTCCCAATATATGAGCAAGTGCAACAAATTCGCCCGAGACACCCTCAGTAAGCCCCTCCATAAATTTGAGGTACTCGTTCATAACGGCACTTTGATCCACAGCTTTGCCCATCACGCGATTCATGCGTTCAGTAGCTAGAGTATATCTACGACTTGCATTTATCGCTCCGGAGAACATGCGCTGTATGGCCATTCCAGCAAAAAGGATACTCAACCATTCCAT
>Ga0180432_10004159_pt1 | contig 20029 bp, 19 predicted proteins | sample SS_ome_10_FD_132414 | JGI IMG/M metagenome (GOLD analysis project Ga0180432, IMG submission 132414) | Hypersaline lake sediment archaeal communities from the Salton Sea, California, USA - SS_1_MS_2 metaG | ecosystem: Environmental > Aquatic > Non-marine Saline and Alkaline > Hypersaline >...
GTGTGCGGAATCTTCAAACCCAGTGGATGCCGGAACAGCGCGGTGACGGCGAACCAATCGGCCAACGCGCCCACCATTCCGGCCTCCGCGGAGGCGGCGACATAACCCAGCCAGTCCGGTCCGCCTTCGGCCCGCCACCACCGCGCCAGCAGGAAGATCACCGTCGCGCCGAGCAGAAACCCCAGGGCGACCACTTTCATCCGGCGCAGATTGGCCAGACGGTCGGCGTCGGCGTCGGGGTCGGCCCCCGCGAAGGACTCAGCTAAGGAGGTACCGGATTCCCCAAGCGCATCCGGAAGCCGATGTTTGGCAGCCACCGTCCCATCATCCGCTATTTCGTGCCGCTGGACGCCACGCTTTAGTGGTACCGGTCGTCACAACTTTCGGCGGTCGCGCCGGTAGAGTACGGACCGGTGACTGAGCACATATCCTCCAGCGCCGCCGAGACCGGCGGGGGCTCGGTGGCGGCCAAAACCGATGGCCGCAAGCGCCGCTGGCACCGGCACAAGGTGGAACGACGCACCGAACTGGTGGACGGGGCACTCGACGCCATCCGCGGCCGGGGCCGCGATATCAGCATGGATGAGATCGCCAACGAGATCGGTGTGTCCAAGACCGTGCTGTACCGCTACTTCGTCGATAAGAACGACCTGACCACCGCGGTCATGATGCGCTTCGCGCAGACCACCCTGATCCCGAATATGGCTGCCGCCCTCTCGTCGAATCTCGACGGTCTCGACCTGACCCGCGAGATCATCCGCGTGTACGTCGACACGGTGGCAGCCGAACCCGAGCCCTACCGGTTCGTGATGGCGAACTCCTCGGCCAGCAAGAACAAGGTGGTCGCCGACTCCGAGCAGATCATCGCCCGGATGTTGGCGGTGATGCTGCGGCGGCGAATGCAGATGGCCGGTATGGACACCGCCGGGGTGGAGCCATGGGCCTTCCTGATCGTCGGCGGCGTACGGGAGGCCACCCACTCGTGGATGTCACACCCGCGAATGAGCAGCGACGAACTGATCGACTATCTGACGATGCTCTGCTGGAGTGCGTTGTGCGGCATCGTCGAAGTGGGCGGATCGCTGGAGCGGTTCAGATCCGAACCGCACCCCGCGCCGGTGGTTCCGGTCATGGAGTCCGCGCCCTCGGCGTAACCCCTGCCAGTGCGGGCCCCACCCGTCGGTCCCGCTCGCGCCTGCTGTGTCTAGTGTTCGACTATGACCGATCTGCCGTCGCTCTGGAGCCACGAGCCCCACAAGATTCTGCGATTCCGCCCCGGCGACCGACTCGCCGATATCGACGCCGACGCGAGCCCCGGCTTCACGGGCGACAAGGGTGATGCCGCCGCGGTCCTGGCCGAACGCAGCGAGCGGTTCGCCGGGCTGCAGGAACTGCTCCACGCCAACGGACGGGCCGGCGACAACCGCTCGGTTCTGCTGGTTCTCCAGGGCATGGATACCGCCGGTAAGGGCGGCATCGTCACCCACGTCGTCGGGGCGGGCAACCCGATGGGCATCCGCTACACGAGCTTCGGAAAACCGACCGCCGAGGAACGTGCGCACCACTTCCTGTGGCGTATCAACAAGGCGGTGCCCGCGGCCGGACAGATCGGGGTGTTCGACCGATCGCACTACGAGGACGTGCTGGTGGTGCGGGTGCACGGTCTGGTACCCGCCGGGGAGTTGGAGGGCCGCTACGACGAGATCAACACCTTCGAGTCCGAACTCCTCGATTCTGGGGTGACCCTGGTCAAGGTCGCTCTGATCGTCTCGCGCGACGAGCAGAAGCAGCGGCTGGCCGAGCGGCTCGATCGGCCTGACAAGTTCTGGAAGTACAACCCCGGCGACCTGGAGGAGCGCAAACTCTGGCCGGCGTATCAGGAGGCCTACCAGGTGGCCCTCGATCGCACCTCCACCGATCGGGCGCCGTGGTACGCGGTGCCGTGTAACAAGAAGTGGTACAGCCGACTGGCCGTCACCGAACTGCTCATCGAGGCGCTCAAGGACATGGACCTGCAGTGGCCACCGGCGGATTTCGACGTCGAGGCGGAAAAGCGGAAGCTCGCCGAGGCATGACCCGACGGTGCGCCCGGGTCAGTCCTTGACCAGGGTGAACTGACCGATATTGGTGATACCCCGGCGGAAGAAGTCGGCGCAGCCGGTCAGGTACTTCATATAGCGGTCGTAGATCTCCTCTGAGGTGATCGCGATGGCACGGTCGCGACTGGCGGACAGATTGTCGGCCCACATGTCGAGGGTGCGTGCGTAGTGCGGCTGCAACAGATGGACGCGCTCCAAGGTGAAGCCGGCACCATCGGCGAGCTCTTCGATGTCCTCCACGGCCGGCAGCTGACCACCGGGGAAGATCTCGGTGCCGATGAACTGCATGAACTTGAGGTCGCTGATGGTCAGCTTGACGCCGTTGTCCCGGAAGAACTTCTGCGTGTGCGCAAGGATCGTGTGCAGCAGCATCCGGCCGTCATTGGGCAGAATCTGATAGGCACGCTCGAAGAACAACGGGTAGCGCTCGGCCTTGAAGGCCTCGAACGCCCCGATACTCACGATCCGGTCGACGGGCTCGTCGAACTCCTCCCAGCCCTGCAGACGCACCTCCATCGAACGTTCGGAGTCGAGTTTGGCGAGCCGAGCGCGCGCGAACTCGGACTGGGCCTTGCTCAGCGTGATGCCGATGACGTTGACGTCGTAACGCTGCACAGCGACCTCCATCGCCCCGCCCCAGCCGCAACCCACATCGAGGAGGGTCATCCCCGGCTCCAGGTTGAGTTTGCCCAGGGCGAGTTCGAACTTGGCCCTCTGGGACTCGTCGAGCGTCATATCGTCGCGCTCGTAGTAGCCGCATGTGTAGCCCATCGTGGGTCCGAGGAACAGCGCGAAGAAATCGTTGGAGATGTCGTAGATGGACTGCGACTCCTCGTAGTACGGAGTCAGGTCGGTGTCGAGGTTGGACATCTACAGTTACCCTTCAGTATCTCTCACCGGCCCGGGAGCGCCACCGCACGAGAAATTGGGTCTCTTGCGGCCTGATCAGCCACCCCGGGCCCGAAGGTCCACTCGCGTCAGACTAGCCAATGCCGCCAGCGATTGCACATACCGCGCGGTGGGCGCGATTTCAGAGCGGTTCCAGTTCGGTCCTAATACGAGTAGAAACCCTGACCGGACTTCTTACCGAGACGTCCGGCCTCCACCATGCGCAGCAGCAGCGGCGGCGGACCGTAGTGCGGCTCCTTGAACTCCTCGAACATTTTGTCGGCAATCAGCTTCAGGGTATCCAGGCCGATCAGGTCAGACAACCGCAGCGGTCCCATCGGATGCGACAGCCCCGCGACAACCGCCTTGTCTACATCGGCCACCGTTGCCGACGCGGATTCCACCATCCTGATCGCCGAGAGCAGGTAGGGCACCAGCAGCGCGTTGACCACGAAACCCGAGCGATCCGAACACCGGACCACCTGCTTGCCCAGCACGGTCCCGGCGAACTGCTCGGTGCGGGCCGTGGCGGCTTCGGTGGTGGCCAGCGTGGTGACCAACTCGACCAACGGCAACACCGGAACCGGGTTGAAGAAGTGCAGGCCCAGAACCCGGCCCGGGTTTCGGGTGGCCGCGCCGAGCTTCATCACCGGAATGCTCGAGGTGTTCGAGGCCAGCACCGCATCGGGATCGGTGATGATCTCGTCGAGCTGGCGGAAGATTCCGGCCTTGATCGCCTCATCCTCGATCACCGCCTCGATGACCAGTTGGCGGTCGGACAGCTCGGACATCACGGTGGTGAAGCTCAAGCTGGCGAGGGCACCGTCGCGCTCGCGATCGGTGATCTTGCCCGCGCTGACGCCGCGTTCCAGCGACTTCACGATGCGGCCGCGGCCGGCGGTGACCAACGCTTCGGTGGTCTCGAAGACCGTGACGTCGACACCGGCCCGCGCACACACCTCGGCGATCCCGCCGCCCATCTGGCCCGCGCCGATGACGCCGACCCGCTCGATCCCTGCTGTACTCACGTTCGCACCTTCCCGGCGTTGAATTCCCGGCGTTGAGCCGCGACCTAGCGCGGTTGGACCTAGTGGAACTGGCCCTCTTCGGTCGAGCCGGCCAGCGCGGTGGTCGACGAGTTCGGGTCCACCGTGGTGGCGATCCGATCGAAGTAACCGGCACCGACCTCCCGCTGATGCCTGGTGGCGGTGTATCCGCGCTCCTCGGCGGCGAACTCGCGCTCCTGCAATTCGACGTAGGCCGACATCTGGTTGCGGGCGTAACCGTAAGCCAGGTCGAACATCGAGTAGTTCAGCGCGTGGAAACCGGCCAGCGTGATGAACTGGAACTTGAACCCCATGGCGCCGAGCTCCTTCTGGAACTTGGCGATGGTCGCGTCGTCGAGGTGGGCCTTCCAGTTGAACGACGGCGAGCAGTTATAGGCGAGCATCTGGTCGGGGAACTCGGACTTGACTCCCTCGGCGAACTTCGCGGCCAGCTCCAGATCCGGGGTACCGGTCTCCATCCAGATCAGGTCGGAGTAGGGCGCGTACGCCCGAGCGCGCGCGATACAGGGCTCGAGGCCGTTGGAAATCCGGTAGAAACCCTCGGCGGTGCGATCGCCGGTGATGAACGGCCGATCGCGCTCATCGACGTCGGAGGTGATCAGGGTCGCCGCCTCGGCGTCGGTACGGGCGATGACGACGGTGGGAACGTCGGCGACGTCGGCGGCGAGCCGGGCCGAGGTCAGGGTGCGGATGTGCTGCTGGGTGGGGATCAACACCTTGCCGCCGAGGTGCCCGCACTTCTTCTCCGAGGCCAGTTGGTCCTCCCAGTGCGAGCCGGCGACACCGGCGGCGATCATCGCCTTTTGCAGTTCGTAGACGTTGAGCGCGCCACCGAAACCGGCCTCGCCGTCGGCGACGATCGGGGCCAGCCAGTTCTCGATCGAGGTGTCACCCTCGACCCGGGCGATCTCGTCGGCGCGCATCAGCGCGTTGTTGATCCGGCGGACCACGGCCGGCACCGAGTTGGCCGGGTACAGGCTTTGATCGGGGTAGGTGTGGCTGGAGAGGTTGGCGTCACCGGCGACCTGCCAGCCGGAGAGGTAAATCGCCTTGAGTCCGCCGCGGACCTGCTGGACGGCCATATTGCCGGTCAGCGCCCCCAGCGCGTTGACGAATTCCAGATCGTGCAGCTGGCTCCAGAGGATCTCCGCCCCGCGGCGGGCCAGGGTCTGCTCCTCGACGACGGAACCCTGCAACGCGACGACATCCTCGGCGGTGTAGGTCCGATCCAGACCCTTCCAGCGCGGGTTGGTGTCCCAGTCGTGCTGGATCTGCGCTGCGCTCTTGGGCTTTCCGACCTCGGATATGGACCGGGACATCTGAATTCTCCTTCGTCTGCACCGCCGGGGGCCGCGACACGTCTATCTCTGCTAACACCCGGGGGCTCATGGCTGATATGCGCAGGAGCACGATCCCATAGCCGATATACGCTGGTCCAATCGTTCTCATTGCCAAGTTTGGCAACATTTTCGGGCTCGAACAGCTAACTTTGCGAAGGATAGGCCCGGCAGGGGTCCACATCGTCGGCAGTCGGCTTGATTCCGCAGGTCAATCAAGGTCCACCGATACCGGGCCGGATCAGAGGGCGAAGATCGCCGCGACGGCCTTGACCTGCTGGCTGGACTGCTGACCGACGACGTATGTGAGCGTTCTCACCGTGCGGTCGGTCAACTCCGGTCCGAACTTTTCGGTCGATCCGGGGGGATACACGTGCAGGAGCACTTCCAGCTTGTCCCCGTAGGCGACGGCCGCGTCGTGCTCGATCGCGACGCGCAACGGGGCCTCGAGCAACTCGGGGTGCGGAGCCAAGAACTCCTCCACGACCTTCCAGTAAACCGAGTTGTTGACATGGTCGAACAGATCGATATCGCTGACCCGGATCGGAAACTCCCGGATCTCGTCGGCGTCCTCCCGCGAACCGGCCGACAGGTAGGCCTTCCACCGCACCCGATCGATCTCGGTGGTGCGCAGCAGAGCCTCCATGAAGTCATCGGCGATACGGGCGGGCCCCTGGGTCTCCCGGTTGAAGTTGATCCAGAAGGCCTCGGACTCGATGCACCCCCCTCGCCGGCCGTCGATGCGCACCCGCATCTCACACCAGCGATTCGAGGCCCCGGAGCACCAGCGGCGCATGCGCAGCATGTCCTGAAATTCGATCGGCCCGACCATGTCCAGCATGGTCCGGCGGACGATCCACAGTGGGTGGGTGTCGTTATGGCCCATCTCGCGCAGCTGGTCCTGGCCGATGTCCTGGATGTGGCGCACCGCGGCGTCCATCCGCAACCGGCCCAGCCGGTCGACGTCGGCCGGCCGTAGCGGCCATTGCCGGTCGAACACGTCGGGATGCGGATCCGGCACGGGCATCAGCACCTTCGCCAAACCGCCGGTAGCCGCCGCTTTGCTGCTCCCCATGGATTCGGATCATGCCAAACGACCCGTTCCATGCCAACAGACCGTGCTTTTCGGCGTCGGTACGCTGTCGGCATGCCGAAGACCTTCGTCGGGTCGCGGGTGCGGCAACTACGGACCGAACGTGGGTTGAATCAGGCCTCGCTGGCGCAGATGCTGGAGATCTCGCCGAGTTACCTCAATCAGATCGAGCATGACGTCCGGCCGTTGACCGTGGCGGTACTCCTGCGGATCACCGAGGTGTTCGGCGTCGACGCGACGTTCTTCGCCTGGCGGGACGACACCAGATTGGTCGCCGAATTGCGTGAGGTGATGGTCGACCGGGATCTCGACGCCGCGGTGGACCCGGCCGAGCTGGCCGATATGGTCGGCAACCATCCCTCGATCGCGCGCGCGGTGGTCAACCTGCACCGGCGTTACCGGATCACCACTGCCCAACTCGCCGAGGCCACTGAGGACCGGTTCAACCTCAACACCGGCGGCAGCGGCACTGGATCCATCACCATGCCGCACGAGGAGGTGCGGGACTACTTCTACCAGCGACAGAACTATCTGGACGAACTCGACACCGCCGCCGAGGACCTCACCACCCGAATGCGGATGCACCGCGGCGATCTCGCCGGTGAGCTGTCCCGCCTTCTCACCGAGGTGCACCGGGTGCACATCGTCAAACGGATCGACCTCGGCGAGGTGGTACTGCACCGGTACCACCCCGGATCGAGGACGCTGGAGATCTCGACCAATCTGTCCGCCGGACAGCAGGTGTTCAAGATGGCGGCCGAGTTGGCCTACCTGGAGTTCGGGGACCTGATCGACACCATGGTGACCGACGGGAAGTTCACCAGCACGGAATCGCAGCGACTGGCCCGGCTCGGAATGGCCAACTATTTCGCCGCCGCGACGGTGCTGCCCTACCGGCAATTCCATGACGTCAGCGAGAACTTCGGGTACGACATCGAACGGCTCTCCGCGTTCTACCAGTTCAGCTACGAGACCATCTGCCACCGGCTGTCCACGCTGCAGCGGCCGTCGATGCGCGGGGTGCCCTTCTCGTTCGTCCGGGTGGACAAGGCCGGCAACATGTCAAAGCGTCAGTCCGCCACCGGATTTCACTTCTCGTCCTCGGGCGGAACCTGCCCGTTGTGGAATGTGTACGAGACATTCTCCAACCCGGGCCAGATCCTGGTGCAACTCGCCCAGATGCCGGACGGACGCAACTACCTGTGGGTAGCGCGGACCGTGGAGCGCCGCGCGCACCGGTACGGCCAGCCCGGGAAGACGTTCGCCATCGGGCTCGGTTGCGACGCGCGCCAAGCCAACCGGCTGGTGTACTCCCGCGGCCTGGACCTGTCCTCGGACAGCGCGACCCCGATCGGCTCCGGCTGTCGGGTCTGTGAGCGGGACAACTGTCCGCAGCGGGCCTTCCCCGCACTGGGCAGGGCCCTGGACATCGACGAGCACCGCAGCACGGTCTCGCCCTATCTGGTCAAGGAGAACCCGTGAGTCAACAGCCGCGCATCCCGGCCGGCGGTCGCCGTGAACTCGGTCTGGTGAACTGGGGCATCGCCCGGGTGGCTGCCCGCTCCATCCGGGCACCGCAGATGCACTTGTTCACCCTGCTGGGTCAGCACAAACTGCTGTTCCTGTCCTTTTTGCCGTACTCGGGCATGCTGTTGAACTGGGGCAAGCTGGCCAAGCGGGACAAGGAACTGGTGATCCTGCGGGTGGGCCACCTGCGCGGCTCGGAATACGAGTTACAGCAGCACCGCCGACTGGCCCGCTCCCGCGGGCTGGACCCGGCTCAGCAACAGAAGATCTTCGCCGGACCCACCGCTCAGGGGTTGACGGAACGCGAGCGGGCCCTGCTCATCGCGGTCGACGAGTTCATCACCGAACGGGATATCACCGACGGGACTTTCGCGAGGCTGGCTCGGCATCTCAACCGCCAGCAGATCATCGAGTTCTGCGCCCTGGCCGGTCACTATGATGCAATCGCCGGGACGCTGGCGGCACTGCGAGTTCCGATGGATTTTCCGGACTGACACCCGTAATCCGGCGCGGTTTCCACGCCTGTGCGGGCACGAACCGCAAACGGGCAGGTCTAAGCGTGTGAGTACATCCAGGGGGCAGCCGGTGCGGACGAGGAGGATCTGCCAGGCGTGACCATCGACCGCTGTCCTGCCGCGAAATGCTTCTTCAACAACGCGATACCCGCGAGCTGGATCAACCCCACCAGCACCAGCGGCCAAGCCACTCCGCCCATCAGGGCGATCAACCCAGAATGCTCGGGCGGGCTGGCATCGGCCGTCCGGAACCGGGCCGCCAGCGCGAAGAACAGCGCAGCGAAGACCAGGGATGCGAACACATACGCAACGACCGGAATCAACATGGATTCGAAACTAGTTAGCCCGGCTGTGGGTTTTCCTACACCAATATGAAGTGTTTCCTGTTAAGACGGTCACGTTCCTGTTACGGCGGTTAGACCGCTCTATGAAACCGCAACCCGGCCCCGGACCGGCCAGTTGTGCACACGAGCGCGTTAGAGGTAGGTCACACCGAGCACGATCGTGGTGAAGATCATCGGCGCGACAGGCAGGGCGGCCAGGAAAGCCGCCTTGGTGAAGTCGCCACGTTGGTAGCGCTGCCAGGCCTGATAGATCGTCGCAGCGGCGCCGAGGACCACCAGGGCAGACACCACCAGCACCCAGGTGCTCACCGTGGAAGACCGCATCGCCATGGTGATGCCGATCAACCACAGGATGTGGCCGAGAACCAGTCCGCCGACACCGGCGATGAGGACCGGTCGCGCGGCATGCGCCTCAGAAATTGATCATGTGGCCGGCCAGGCCATGGAAGCACTCCTGCAGCGCCTCCGACAGCGTCGGATGGATATGCACGTTGCGGGCCAACTCAGTGACGGTGAGATCCCACTTCTGTGCCAGTGTCAGCTCCGGAACCAATTCCGAGACGTCCGGACCGATCAGGTGCGCACCGAGCAACTCGCCGTACTTGCCGTCGGCGATCACCTTGACGAAACCGACCGGGTCGGCGAGGCCGTGGGCCTTGCCGTTGGCGGTGAACGGAAACTTCGCCACCTTGACCTCATAGCCCTCTTCGCGGGCCTGCTCCTCGGTCAATCCGAAACTGGCTACCTGCGGCTGGCAGAACGTCGCCCGCGGCATCATCCGGTAGTCACCGAGGGTCAGAGTCTCGGCATCCCCGATGGTCTCGGCCGCGACCACGGCCATGGCCTCGGCCACATGGGCGAGCTGCAGCTTCGCGGTGACATCGCCGATGGCATAGATATGCGGGACCGTGGTGCGCATGTGATCGTCGATGGCGATGGCGCCGCGGTCGGTCAGCGCCACACCCGTCGTCTCCAGCCCGAAACCCTCCACGTTGGGTGCGAAGCCGATCGCCTGCATGACCTTATCGGCGCGGAGTTCCTCGGACTTGCCTTCCTTGCTGACCACCACGGTCACCATCGAGCCGTCGTCGGTGATGGACTCCACCTTGGTCCCGGTGCGGATCTTGACACCAAGTTTCTTGTACTGCTTCTCGATCTCCTTGGAGACCTCGGCATCCTCGTTGGGCAGAGCCCTGGGGAGGAACTCGACGATGGTCACGTCGACGCCGTAGTTGACCAGGACATAGGCGAACTCCATGCCGATCGCACCGGCACCGGCGATGATGATCGACCCGGGCAGTTCCCGGTCCAGGATTTGCTCCTCGTAGGTCACCACATTCTTCGACAGCGCGGTCCCGGGGATCAATCGGGTACTGCTGCCGGTGGCGACGATCGCATGATCGAAGGTGACCGTTTCGGTCCCGCCCTCGTTGAGTTGCACGGCGATCGTGCGCGGGTCGGTGAACCGGCCGTACCCGTTGATCTCGGTGATCTTGTTCTTCTTCATCAGGTAGTGCACACCGGCGACACGGCCGTCGGCGACTTTGCGGCTGCGATCGAAGGCGGCGCCGAAATCGGCGGTGACCTGTCCGCTGAAGCCGAACGTGGCGGCTTCCTTGGTGACGATGTGGGTCAACTCGGCATTGCGCAGGAGCGCCTTGGACGGGATGCAGCCCACGTTCAGGCACACCCCACCCCAGTATTTGGGTTCGATGATGGCGGTGTTCAGGCCGAGTTGGGCGCAGCGGATGGCTGCGACATATCCGCCGGGGCCGGCACCGAGGACGACGACGTCATAGTGAGTCACGGGGCCTACCCTATTACTGGACGGGCGATCCATTCGAAGTAATAGGCACCGTGAAGTATCGCGGCCGCCGCCATCGACGCCAGCGGTGCCGCCATCAGCGCTATCGCCAGGGCCGTCACCTGCGGCCGGTTGGGCACCATCGAGATGAGCATGCTCGCCACCACGCAGCCGATCAGGAACAGCAGGATGCCGAACACCGGCATGGTCTTGTTCAGCGCGGTGTACCACCAGAAGTAGAAACCCAGGCCGGCCGTCGCGGCCAGCACCCACACCCCGGCCACGATGGCGGCGAATTTCCAGCGCTTCACGAAGTTGTGGCCGCTGGGCACCGTCACGGGATGGGCCGTGACCGCGGTCGGCAGGTGACCGTTGGGCGCCCGCAGGAACGGATCGGTGTCCGGGTCCCCGGCTGAGTGCTGCGTCGGGTGATGCGCCGGGTTCTCCGCTGAACTGAAGGCCTGCGGCGCTGCGGTGTCCGTGTCTGGGCTGCCGGTTTCGGGGACGGACTTCGATTCCGCCACCGGTGCGATGACCGGTTCCGCTTCGTTTCCCGGTTCGTCATCGATTGCCGTCCCGGCGGCCCGCAGCGGATCCGGGTGCGGACCGGTATCGAAGATCGGCGCGTGGTGCGGTTCGGTGTTCGGCGCCGCCACCGGTTGGGCACCGGTGGCGAACATCGGCGTCAGCTGGGGCCCGGTGAACGGTGAGACGGTGTCAGTCACCGGAGACCACCTGCAGAAGTAGCAGAACCGACAGCCAACCGGGGGCCATCGCCAGGACGAACGCACCCGCGGTGGTGACCCAGCGTCGACCCGAGGACAGAATCAGTAGCAGCCCGATCACACTCGGCACCCCGACCACCAGGGCGACGACGAGGTCGGGGCGGATGGTCGCATCGACGGCCAGCTTGGCCACGATCGCGCAGACCTGGCCCGCGACGCAACCGAGGAGCAACGCGCTTGTGAGCAGCCATGCCCGAGGCAGGGGTATCACGACTCTGGACGATACCGAGCGATCGGCCGATTATCGGGTAGCCGCACCGGCGTGCCGGGCCGCTAATTATGCAGGTTTGCCCCCGTCGTCGGCGTCTCGGCCGCCAGCAACGCGTTCTCCTCTGGGGTGAAGACCCGGCTCCGGATCAGAAAACGCACACCATCCGGCGCTTCCAGGCTGAAGCCCCCGCCGCGGCCGGGCACGACGTCGATGGTCAGCTGGGTGTGTTTCCAGGTCTCGAACTGCGGGCCGGAGATCCAGACCGGAGCGCCATCGAGTTCACCGAGCAGGATGTCGCGGTCCCCGACGATGAACTCACCGGCCGGATAACACATCGGCGATGACCCGTCGCAACACCCGCCGGACTGGTGGAACATCACCGGCCCGTGCCGCTGCTGAAGGCGGTGCAGCAGATCGGCAGCCGGGGCGGTGATGAGCACGCGGTCCGGAGGCATCGGTCCGGTCAGAAGAACCCCTGGGCCTTGTCGCTGTAGGACACCAGCAAATTCTTGGTCTGCTGGTAGTGATCGAGCATCATCTTGTGGTTCTCCCGGCCGATGCCGGACTGCTTGTAACCGCCGAAGGCGGCGTGGGCCGGGTATTGGTGGTAGCAGTTGGTCCAGACCCGGCCGGCCTTGATATCCCGTCCCGCCCGGTAGGCGATGTTGCCGTTGCGGCTCCACACCCCCGCTCCCAAGCCGTAAAGGGTGTCGTTGGCGATGGCGATCGCGTCGTCGTAACCGGCAAAAGAGGTGACCGATACGACCGGACCGAAGATCTCCTCCTGGAAGATCCGCATCGCGTTGTCCCCGGCGAAGATCGTCGGTTGCACATAGAACCCGCCGGCCAGATCACCACCCAGATCGGCGCGCTCACCACCGGTGAGGACGGTAGCCCCCTCGCTGCGACCGATCTGGATATAGGACAGGATCTTCTCCAACTGATCGTTGGAGGCCTGCGCGCCGATCATCGTCTCGGTGTCCAGCGGGTCGCCCTGGCGGATCGCCTTGGTGCGGATCGCGGCCAGCGCGAGGAACTCGTCGTAGATATCGGCCTGGATCAGCGACCGCGACGGGCAGGTGCACACCTCACCCTGATTCAAGGCGAACATCGCGAAACCTTCCAGAGCCTTGTCCTGAAAGTCATCCGGGGCATCCATCACATCGGAGAAGAAGATGTTCGGGCTCTTACCGCCGAGCTCCAGGGTGACCGGGATGAGGTTCTGGGAGGCGTACTGCATGATCAGCCGCCCGGTGGTGGTCTCTCCGGTGAAGGCGATCTTGGCTATCCGGTTGCTGGAGGCCAGCGGTTTACCGGCCTCCACCCCGAATCCGTTGACGACGTTCAGCACACCGGGTGGCAACAGATCGGCGATCAGCGAGACCAGGTACAGCACCGATGCCGGGGTCTGCTCGGCGGGCTTGAGCACCACCGCGTTACCTGCGGCCAACGCCGGCGCCAACTTCCACACCGCCATCAGGATCGGGAAGTTCCACGGAATGATCTGGCCGACCACCCCGAGCGGCTCCTGGAAGTGGTAGGCCACGGTGTCATCGTCGATCTGGGACAGCGATCCCTCCTGAGCACGGATGGCCCCCGCGAAGTACCGGAAGTGGTCCACCGCCAGCGGAATGTCGGCATTGACGGTCTCGCGGATCGGCTTGCCGTTATCCCACGACTCGGCCAGTGCGATCCGCTCCAAGTTCGCCTCCATCCGGTCGGCGATCCTGTTCAGCAGCAACGCACGCTCCCCCGGCGGCGTTCTGCCCCACCCCGGGGACGCCGCGTGCGCGGCATCCAGCGCCGCGTCGATATCGGCGGCCGTCGACCTGGCCACCTCGCAGAACGGCTGCCCGTTGACCGGGGAGACGTTCTCGAAGTACCGCCCGTCGACCGGAGCCGTCCACTGCCCGCCGATGAAGTTCTCGTATCGGCCCGCAAAACACATCAGCGCATCCGGTGTCCCCGGACGTGCGTAAACAGCCATCGGTGATTTCCTTCCCCAGCGTGCACCGGCCGTCACCGGCACTGCCGCATCTTCCGCGGGGCCTGTAACGCAGCTCACATTACCGGGGCGGGAAGAATGAAGGCATGGCCGATGATCCGTACCTGTGGCTCGAAGATATCGACGGCGACGCCGCCCTGGGCTGGGTGCGTCAGCGCAACGAGACCACCATCGCCGAATTCAGCGACGAACAGTTCGAACGGATGCGGGCCGAGGCACTGGAGGTGCTCGACACCGACACCCGAATCCCCTACGTGCGCCGTCGCGGTGATCACCTGTACAACTTCTGGCGCGACGCGACCCACCCTCGGGGGCTGTGGCGGCGCACCACCCTCGACAGTTACCGCCGCGAGGATCCGGACTGGGACATCATCATCGACGTCGACAAGCTGGCACGCGCCGAAGCGGAGAATTGGGTGTGGGCCGGGGCGGACGTCATCGAACCCGACCACAGGCTGGCCCTGATCTCGCTGTCCCGCGGCGGCTCCGACGCAACTGTGGTGCGCGAGTTCGACATGGCGACACGATCGTTCGTGCCCGGTGGCTTCGAACTGCCGGAGGCGAAGTCCCGGGTGGTGTGGGAGGACCACGACAGTGTGCTGGTCGGAACCGACTTCGGCCCCGGGTCACTGACCGAGTCGGGATACCCGCGGGTTGTCAAACGATGGCGACGTGGTGAGCCCCTCGCTGAGGCGGCCACCCTGTTCACCGGATCACCGACGGATGTCATCGTCTCAGCAGGGGTGGATCGCACTCCGGGCTATCCGCGCACGATGATCCATCGCGCGGTGGACTTCTTCAACGATCAGGTCTACCAATTGCGCTCCGGGGAGTTGATACGTATCGACGCGCCGTCCGACGCCAGCGTCTCGGTGCACCGGGACTGGCTGCTGATCGAGTTGCGCACCGACTGGAACCACCCGTCCGGATTCCACCGGGCGGGGTCGCTGCTGGCGGCCGATTACGAACAATTTCTGGCCGGCACAGCGGAATTGACGACCGTATTCGCCCCTGACGACAACACGTGCCTGCACCAGTACGCCTGGACCCGCGACCGCCTTGTTCTGGTCACCCTGTGCGATGTGGTCAGCCGGGTCGAGATCGTGACCCCGGGAACCTGGGACAGAGAGCCGGTCCGCGGAACTCAGGGCAGCGGCAACACGGTCATCGTCACCACCGACGACACCGGTCACGAGATCTTCCTGGATTCCAGCGGCTTCCTGACCCCCTCCCAACTGCTGCACGGGAAGGCCGGGGAAACACTCGAGGTGATCAAGACGGCTCCATCGTTCTTCGACGCCTCCGGACTCACCGTGAGCCAGCACTTCGCGATATCCGATGATGGCACGGCGATCCCGTATTTCATTGTCGGACCGCGGGATCGCACGTCACCGCAGCCGACGCTACTCGGCGGGTACGGAGGCTTCGAAGTAGCCCAGACACCCGGATACGGCGGCGTCCTGGGTCGGCTGTGGCTCTCTCGCGGCGGCACCTACGTGCTGGCCAACATCCGGGGTGGCGGTGAGTACGGCCCCGCCTGGCACACTCAGGCGATGCGGGCCGGCCGGCACAAGGTGGCGGAGGACTTCTCCTCGGTGGCAAAGGATCTCATCGATCGCGGGATCACCACTGCCGACCTTCTGGGTGCGCAGGGCGGCAGCAACGGCGGCCTGCTGATGGGCATCATGATGACCCGGCATCCCGAGTTGTTCGGCGCCCTGGTGTGCCAGGTTCCGCTCCTGGATATGAAACGATTCCACCTCTTACTGGCCGGGGCGTCGTGGGTGGCCGAGTACGGCGACCCGGACGATCCCGACGACTGGGCGGTCATTTCCGATTACTCGCCGTATCAGAACATCGACGCCGGCAAGCCCTGCCCCCCGGTCCTGATGACCACATCGACCCGCGATGACCGAGTACACCCCGGCCATGCCCGCAAGATGACCGCGGCACTGGAGCAGGTGGGGCACCCGGTCTGGTACTACGAGAATATCGAGGGCGGACACGCCGGTGCGGCCGATAACGCCCAGACCGCGTTCAAAAGCGCACTGTCCTTCTCGTTCCTGCACCGGGCGTTAGCCGGCACCGGCCAAACCGCTCAGCAGTGACACGATCACACCGACGACCAGCAGACCCCCGCCGACGACCAGCGTGACATTGAGCCACTGATGCATACTGTCCTGCGCGGTGGCCACCATGACATCGGCGACTCGGCGCGTGGTGCCGGAGGTGTTGTTCAACGCGTCCCGCAGGTGGCGCTGCGCGAATTCGATGGCCGCCCAACCGGAAGCCCCGATGAGCAGTCCCGACACCCCCAGTGCCGCCAGCGCCCTGCCCCTGCGGCGGGCGGCGTAGAGCGTCAGCAGCGCGCCGGCGCCGGCCAGCAGTGCCAGACCCACGCTCACCCAGGGTCCCCACAGACCTACCGCACGGAATGCGCCCGGCCGCAGGAATCCGGGCGCGGAATCGGTCAGCGGAATGGGCACCGATGCCGGCACGGTGACCCCGTAGTCCCGCAGCGTCGCAGTGAAAGCGGCATCGGACAGCATCGGGGCCAGATCGATCACCCAGCGCCCCTGCGGGTCCAGGGTCGCGGGGATCGAGGTGGTGAACAGCCACCGATGGGCGAATCCGTTGGCCTGTGCGAACTGCGCGGGGAAATCCGAACCGGCCGTGTAGGCGTTGGCAATCCGGCTCACGACGGTGGAGTCCACCGAGCTGCCGAGTCGGCCGATCTGGGCGGTGAGTTCACCGGCCATCGCTACCTGCAGTTCTGGATCCGCCGCCGCGCGCTGCGCGAGCGCGGTGTAGCCGTCGCGGTCGACCAGGTTCTGCTGGGCCCAGGCGGCCGGCACAGCGGCCGTAGCCAACAATGTCGTGATTAACCACATCAAAACCGTTGCGACAGAACGCATATCGTCTCCTCGCTGCCGCTCACAGCCGCAATCGTAGCCGCATGCCGCAGCCGATCCGGCCGGAGCGGCTCAGTATCGACCTGCGACCGGCCCAGGGTCGACTCGGGATCGGCGGTCAGTGCGCGATCCCCCAGACGTACTTCGCCTGGCCCAGATGCTGCGCACAGTCGTCGATGATGCTGACCAACCGGGCACTCGCCGTCACCGGCGGATCCCAATCCTCGTCGACGACGCGGGCGAGGTCCTCAGCGGTGATACCGGCGACATACTCCAATGACATCCTGTGCACCGCATGGTAGTAGCCCGCCAGCAGATCGGCCGGTGCCCGCACCTTCGCAACCTCCGCGGCGGCGTGTCCGTAGCCGTGGGATTCGCGGGGAAGATCCAGCGCGAACCGGTCCACCCACCCTCCGCCGAACCACACCTGGTCGATACCGGTGATCGCGGCCAGCTGGGCATCCTGGATGCGAGCGCTGTGCCAGATCAGCCAGCAGATGCTGTTGGCGTCCGGGGCGGGGCGGAAGAAGGAGACCGTGTCGGCCAGATCCTCGGTCAATTCATCGACATGTTCGATGATCCGGGTGAACGAATCCCGCAGCAGTTCCCGGGCCGCTGCGACATCCGGCAGGGGTTCGGTCATGGTGGGGACCCTACGCCCTGGTGATCCGACGTTCGGGGGCCGTGAAAACGAAAAGTGCCCGACCCCAGCGGGTCGGGCACTTCTCGTAGACGGGACTTAGAAGTCCATACCGCCCATGCCGCCGGTCGGGTCGGCCGCGGGTGCGGCCGCCTTCTCCGGCTTGTCGGCGACGACGGCCTCGGTCGTCAGGAACAGCGCCGCGATGGACGCCGCGTTCTGCAGCGCCGAGCGGGTGACCTTGACCGGGTCGGCGACCCCGGCCTTGAGCAGATCCTCGTACTCGTTGGTTGCGGCGTTGAGCCCCGTTCCGGACGGGGAGTTGCGCACCTTCTCCGCAACGACTCCCGGCTCCAGGCCCGCGTTGAAGGCAATCTGCTTCAGCGGGGCCTCGAGAGCAACACGCACGATGTTCGCACCGGTGGCTTCGTCGCCGGTCAGTGACAGCTCCTCGAGCGCCGGGGCGGACTGCAGCAGGGCCACGCCACCACCGGCGACGATGCCCTCCTCCACGGCGGCCTTGGCGTTACGCACCGCGTCCTCGATGCGATGCTTGCGCTCCTTGAGCTCCACCTCGGTGGCAGCGCCGGCCTTGATCACCGCAACACCGCCGGCCAGCTTGGCCAGACGCTCCTGCAGCTTCTCCCGGTCGTAGTCGGAGTCACTGTTCTCGATCTCGCTGCGGATCTGGGCGACCCGGCCGGCGATGGCCTCGGAATCCCCGGCACCCTCGACGATCGTGGTCTCGTCCTTGGTCACCACGACCTTGCGGGCCTGGCCGAGCAGCGTGGTGTCGGCGGTCTCCAGCGACAGCCCAACCTCTTCGCTGACCACCTGGCCGCCGGTGAGGATGGCCATGTCCTGCAGCATCGCCTTGCGGCGGTCACCGAAGCCCGGGGCCTTGACGGCGACGGACTTGAAGGTGCCGCGAATCTTGTTGACGACCAGGGTGGACAGCGCCTCGCCCTCGACATCCTCGGCAATGATGAGCAGCGGCTTACCGGACTGGATGACCTTCTCCAGCAGCGGAAGCAGATCCTTCACCGTCGAGATCTTCGAACTGACCAGCAGGATATAGGGATCCTCCAGGACGGCTTCCTGACGCTCGGCATCGGTGACGAAGTAGCCCGAGATGTATCCCTTGTCGAAGCGCATCCCCTCGGTGAGCTCAAGCTGCAGCCCGAAGGTGTTGGACTCCTCGACGGTGATAACACCCTCGTTGCCGACCTTGTCCATGGCCTCGGCGATCAGGTCGCCGATGGTCTGGTCGCCGGCCGAAATTCCCGCGGTCGCAGCGATCTGCTCCTTGGTCTCGACCTCCTTGGCGGACTTCAGCAGGTTCTCGGTGATCCTGTCGACGGCCTTCTCGATACCGCGCTTGAGACCCAGCGGGTTGGCTCCCGCCGCGACATTGCGCAGACCCTCGCGAACCAGCGCCTGGGCCAGCACGGTGGCCGTGGTGGTGCCGTCACCGGCGACGTCGTCGGTCTTCTTGGCAACTTCCTTGACCAGCTCGGCGCCGATCTTCTCGTAGGGATCCTCGAGTTCGATCTCCTTGGCGATGGATACGCCGTCATTGGTGATCGTGGGAGCGCCCCACTTCTTCTCCAGCACGACATTGCGGCCCTTGGGGCCCAGCGTGACCTTAACCGCATCGGCGAGGGCGTTGAGACCCCGCTCGAGGCCGCGGCGCGCCTCTTCGTCGTACGCAATAATCTTGGACATTGCGGTGTGAATCCTCCGGTTGGGGAATGACACGATTTCGGCCGGACGCAGTGCCCGCGACGGACGACCTCCGCTGTCAGGGCTTCGGTCTCACCGGTCTCGACCTAGCACTCACCGGTCGTGAGTGCCAACCCTTTTTTAGCACTCCCCCATGCCGAGTGCAAGACCGTTCGCCGGGGGCGGACACGCCAGCGCCCGGCCCGGGGCCGCGTCCGGATTGCATTAGAGTCCATCCCGGCAGAAGGGAGGCCCGAGGGTGCGGGCAGTAGAGGCGCCCAGCACCCGGACGTTGCGGGGCTGGCAACGGCGGGCCCTGGTGCGGTACCTGACCGCCCAACCGAGGGACTTCCTGCTGGTAGCGACGCCCGGAGCGGGTAAGACCGCCTTCGCGCTGCGCATCGCCGGAGAGCTGCTGTCCGACGGCGCCGTCGAGCGGGTCACCGTGGTGGTGCCGACCGAACACCTCAAGACCCAGTGGGCGGCGGCCGCCGCCCTCTCCGGTATCGCGCTGGACCCGCGGTTCTCCAACTCCCAGTCCCAGACCTCCGCGGATTACCACGGTGTCGTCGTCACCTACGCCCAAGTGGCCAGCCATCCGATGCGTCACCGGGTCCGCACCGAGAATCGCCGCACGCTGGTCATCTTCGATGAGATCCACCACGGCGGCGATGCCAAGAGCTGGGGCGAGGGTATTCGCGAGGCGTTCGGCGACGCCACCAGGCGGCTGGCCCTGACCGGCACCCCGTTCCGCAGTGACGACAGCGCCATCCCGTTCATCGACTACACCCCCGACGGACAGGGCCGACTGTGCTCGCAGGCCGACCACACCTATGGCTACTCCGAAGCGCTGGCCGACGGTGTGGTGCGCCCGGTGATCTTCATGGCCTACTCCGGCGAGGCCCGCTGGCGTAACAGCGCCGGTGAGGAACACTCGGCGCGACTCGGAGAACCCCTCAACGCCGAACACACCGCGCGGGCCTGGCGGACCGCGCTGGACCCCGACGGCGAGTGGATGCCCGCCGTGATCAGCGCGGCCGACACCCGGCTGAGTCAGTTGCGAGCCGGGGGCATGCCGGA
>Ga0180432_10004160_pt1 | contig 20027 bp, 17 predicted proteins | sample SS_ome_10_FD_132414 | JGI IMG/M metagenome (GOLD analysis project Ga0180432, IMG submission 132414) | Hypersaline lake sediment archaeal communities from the Salton Sea, California, USA - SS_1_MS_2 metaG | ecosystem: Environmental > Aquatic > Non-marine Saline and Alkaline > Hypersaline >...
GACCTCTACAAGACGATCAACGACAGCGAGTACTTGCGAGGTTTTCAGAAGTTCGTCGAGGAGCGAACGCAAGGCTGCGTCATCTTGGAGCATCCGCAAGCGTTGGTCGAGTACATTCGCGGCGCGTCGGCCAAGGATTTCAGCGGCCGCGACGCCCTTGGCGAAATAGACGCCGGCACCCCGCGCACCAGTCACCACCTACCCGGCGAGGAAATGCCCGAGGATTTTTGGCTCTACCGCATGCTAAAGAAACAACTCTTCTTTGGCATGGGCGGATACGGTTGATTGTCGCGGAAATTCACTGTCTGCATCACATATCCGGAAACAACCGTCTTTCCGCGCGGTCGCAGATGCAGTGGATGACGGCGGTGTGGAGCTCTTGGATCCGTTGGCCGCTGTCGCTGGGGATTCTAATACAAACATCGGCTTCGGCCAGGATGGGGGCCGCGTGGCTGCCGACCATGGCGATGACTTTCATGCCCAACTTTCGGGCGACCTCGGCGGCGCGGACGACGTTGGCCGAAGTGCCGCTGGTGCTGAGGCATAGCAGAATGTCTTCCGACTTGCCCAGGGCTTCCACCTGGCGAGCGAAGACATTGTCGAAACCGTAGTCGTTGCCCAGGGCGGTCATTATCGATGGGTCGGTCGTCATGGAAACGGCCGGCAGGGCGGGGCGATCCTTGCAGAGACGGCCCACCAGTTCGGCGACCATGTGCTGCACGTCGGCCGCGCTGCCGCCGTTGCCGCAGGCCAGAAGTTTCCCGCCGTCGGCCAGAGATTCGGCAAGCAGTTCGGCCGCCTTCTGAATCTCGGGCTCGAGGGTTTCCGCAACTTGGGCGGCCAGCCGGCTCAGTTCCATCAGGGCATCGTGGACCGGTCCGGCGCCGGTCGAGGGATTATTCGCATTATTGTCGGCCACTGTTGTTCTCCATGTCGGCGGTTGAGTGCAGGAACGCGTTTGTGAAATCTCGGTTGCATTCTCGAAGGAAGATGTGACTGAGTGCCATGCTCCACGCTTGCGTGGGCATGAGAGCCGCGTTAAACGTCGCTTGCACGGCATGCCCACGCAAGCGTGGGACATGGCACCCGGTGAATTTCCGTGAGTCCAGTTCCAAGCATTCTTCCGTACTTCCGGCGGTTATTCGAGGCGAAATGGGCTTGCGTGATTTGGGCACATAAACTATTAGGGGGCCCTGTGTTGCGCCACTTTGGCTCGGCCCCGCGCGTTTTGCTATTCGGTCGGCTTTTTGAAGGGTTGCCGAAGCTTCCCTCCGCCGCGGAAGCCAATCGACGCATGATGAAGTTATAAACCAAAGTGTCGTTTCATGTTAAGGCCAGTTGCCCGTGGCAAGTCGCCGCGAGCAGCGCGGTTACGCAGCTTTCCGTAGCTACCTGGCTTTACAGCGTGAGTTAGCGTCAGCTCGGGCAAGGAAGTCCGGGCGAGGGGGTTTACCGATTCGCAACGGATTGCCGAATGTCGCCTCTGATCGTAACTTTTCTCGTCGCATTCGCGGGATCGATCCTGCTGACGCCCATGGTCAAGCTGTTGGCCAGGGCCGTCGGTGCGATGGATCGGCCCGACAACGACCGGAAGCGTCATAAGAAGGTTACTCCGCTATGGGGCGGGTTGGCCGTCTATCTGGCCATGACCGTGGCCCTGCTGACGGTGATCTACGGACCGTTTGAAACAAGCAACGAACTGGTGGGGCTCTCGGCCGTGTTGCTTCTGGCGGCCGGAATCGTCTGCATTTCAGGTGCCATCGACGACCACTGCTGCCTTAGCCCGAAGATGAAGCTGCTGCTGCAAGTATGCTCGGTATTGCCCATCGTTACCCTGGGGCCTAGCGTCGACCGCATCGTGGCTTTCAACTACCCGATCGAGTTGGGTTGGATTGGAATCCCCTTGACTGTCGCCTGGCTGGTCGGCTGCATCAATGCCCTGAACCTGTTGGACGGCATGGACGGTCTGGCTTCAACCGTGGGCCTGGTGACGGCCACGATGATGGCGATAATCGCCATGAGCCTGGGCAACTATCACGTTGCGTTGATTGCCGTGGCACTGGCCGCCGCGTTGGCCGGATTTCTCTTTTACAACTTGCCGCCGGCGAGCATTTTCCTCGGCGACTCGGGCAGCATGGTGATCGGCTTGGTGGTCGGCATGCTGGGCATTCAGAGCACGCTGAAAACTTCCGCCACGCTGTCCATCGCCATACCGGCTGTGATTATGAGCCTGCCGATATTCGATACGGTGCTGGCTGTTATCCGACGGAAACTGACCGGGCGGCGATTCGACATCGGCGACCGTAAGCACATCCACCATCGCTTGCAAGATCGCGGTTTCAACCAATGGCAAACGTTGTGCGTGATAGGCTGTCTGTGTCTCGTCACGGGTTCGGCTGCCACGGCTGCAACGATCTTCCGCAACGATGCCCTGGCTTGGATCACGGTTATGGCGTTGGTCGTGCTGATGATTCGTTTGCGACTATTCGGCCACCATGAACTGGCGCTTCTTAAACACGCCGTAGCGCGGCGGCTTACTCAATTTGCGGATCACCTGGGCACGCCGGGGGCGGTCGGCGGCGCTGCCCACTTGGATAATCTCTCCGATTTGCCCTTCAGTCAGGCGTGGGACCTGCTTCTGGACGATGCCCGGGCGAGGAAGATTTACCGCTTGGACCTGGCGATGGCCGACGATTCTGGGCAGGATCGGGGCTACCAGTGGCAAGACCCCGACATCGAATCGCCCACGCCGACTCAGTGTCGAATCGGCGTTACTTTCACGCATCAGGAAACCCGGTTGTGTGAACTGAAGGCGACGCTCTTGGAATCGCCGGGGCGCGGATTTCAATATGCCGTTGGAGTCGACCGTTTGTTGATGGTTTTCGCCGAGTACTTCGCGGAGCATATGGAAGAGATACCGGGTCTGAATGTGGTCTCCGAAAGCGAAGAGGAGTCCAAGCCTCGCAAGAAGGCCGCTTAGCCACGGCCGGTCGCGGAACGAAAGAACGAGCGAGAAACAGAATGAGCGATCACGGCAGGCTTTCCAAAGAAGCGCGAGACGTTGACTTGGAGTTGGGCGTGATATACACGCACGAAGACAACTTCATGCCCAAGCTGCTGTCCACGTTAAGCCGCTCCGGCGACGATCTGAGGATGAGACTGCTGCTGGTCGACAATTGCTCCGAAGACGGTGTGGAGAAGTGGAAAGGGTATTTCCCGCGGACCACGGTCATTGAAAATTCCCGACGACTGTTATACGGCGCGAATCTGAATCGGATTCTGGAGAAATCGACCGCGCCTTACGTACTGCTGCTTAACACGGACATGTATTTTGATCCGCAAGAGCAGTGTCTGGCCAAGATGGTTCGCTTCATGCGCGAGAATCCGGACTGCGGAATCGCCGGTTGCCGCCTGTATCTCGGTGACGGGGAGTTTGCTTATCCGGCACGCAGGTTCCAAACCGTGTCGACGCTGCTGGCTCGCCGATTCGGGCTGGGTAAACTGCTCGGCGGCACGCTGGACAGCTACTTCTATCGCGAATACGCGGAGGAGGACGTCTTCGATTGCGACTGGCTTTCGGGCTGCTTCATGATGGTCCGCCGCGAGGCCATGGAGGATGTGGGGCTGTTGGACAGCGGATTCGTGAAATACTTCGAGGATGTCGACTACTGTCTTCGAATGGCCCGAGCGGGATGGAAGGTGATGTACAACGGCCGGACCTACGGTCACCATCTCGAGGAGAGGGCCAGCACGAACATTCTCTCGATAGACGCCCGCCGCCACGCACGGTCGTATCTCCGCTGGCTGCGTAAGTGGGGTATCTCCCCCCAGGCCTGCCAGCAAGATTCCCGCCGCGCCGCTTGAGTCACAGCCTCGCCTGCTTGGTTTTTCGTGCCAGTATGATTGAATCCCTGTAAGAGGACAGGCATTTCTCTCGGGGGGCTGGCTTCGGGTAAGAACGTGCAAAAGCGAATAAGTGAATAGGAGTGAATAGGGGACAGGCACAATCGACATTTACAAAAGGACAGGCATTTCTGATGGGGGGTATGGCTTCTGGTGAGAACGCGGAAAAGAAAATAAGGAAATAGAGGACAGGCATAATTCGGAGATTGCTGCTTGGCTGGCGGGTTTGGGAGGGCTTGAGGTTGGCGCGGCTTCGGTTGATTTGAGATTCGACTCTCTTCGATGATGGCTTAGCTTCTCTGTACTGTCGTGCTCCTTTGAGCCAGGCTATGTGGTCCTGGGGGTGTGGATCGTTGATTGATAATCTGATTCCGGCTATAATGCAGCGTTCTACAGTGCTTGGAACGGTGAACAGGGAGCTAAGCGATGCGAATTGCGGTCGGAAGCGACCATCGTGGCGTTGAAATGCGAATGAAGCTGATCGAGATGCTTGGCAGCCTCGGCCAGCATGTGGTCGATGTAGGTACCTACGACGGAGAAAACGTCGATTATCCCGACGTCGGCGCATCGGTTGCGCGAAAGGTCAGCAGCGGCGAGGTGGACCGCGGTATCCTGATCTGTGGTACCGGTCTGGGTATGTGCATCGCCGCGAATAAGATCGCCGGCGTACGAGCCGCTCCCTGTCACGACGAGTTGACTGCCGAGATGAGCCGGCGTCACAATGATCTGAACGTTCTGTGCCTTTCCGGCGACGTTTTGGCGGAGAAAGTGGCCGAACGATTGGTGGATATCTGGCTGACGACCGACTTCGACGGCGGCCGCCACGCCCGGCGGTTGGAGAAGATTGCCGAGTTCGAGAACGAAAACGGCAACGGAAACGGCAAAGCCTAAGGTTTCCGTCTCTGATTAGTGCATGTTGATAATATCGGGTGCCATGTCCCACGCTTGCGTGGGCATGAGTTGCCGTTTTCGCCTTGGTTTGAGCATGTCCACGCAAGCGTGGCACATGGCACCCTTTGGCTATCCGTGACTCTTGGCTTGCCTCTATCCGCCGAACAAACGGCCGATTGCCCCTTTCTCCGCCCGCCGCGATTCACTACAATGTGCTCAGATCATGAGCAGCATCGACACGGCTGGAGATACGTCGGGCCGGTTGTTCGATCTGGTTCGATGTTTGTATGAACATGACGGCTTCCCCGCCGTGGTCGAGAGCCTGAAGTCGGGTAACGCGGCCACGCTTGACGGAGTCTGGGGGTCTTCGTGCGCGCTTGTGGCGGCTGCTCTGCTGGGCGAAGCGTCCGGCCCCTTGGTCTTGGTTCTCCCCCAGACCGACGACGTCGACGTAATGGTCGACGACTTGGCCCTATTCTCGGCCACGCAGGCCGAGCGGTTCCCGGCTTGGGAATCGCTGCCCACGGAACGGGTGATCCACGACGAAGTCTTCGGCGACCGGGTTCGGTTGCTTAAGATGCTGGGCGATGCCGAACCGCCAAAGCTGATCGTCACCAGCATTCAAAGCCTTCTACAGCCGGTACCGGATCGCGAATCGTTGGCCAGACAAACGCTTTCGCTCAATACGGGCCAAGAGATAAGCGTCGACGAACTCACGCGTTGGCTGGCCGAAAACGGTTTTCACAATACGTCGGCGGTCGAGCTGCCGGGCGAGTTCTCCGTTCGCGGCGGCATCGTAGACATCTTCGCGCCCGACTGGTACGATCCGGTGCGAGTAGAGTTCTTCGGCGACGAGTCGAATCTTTGCGCTGCTTCGAGGTCTCCAGCCAACGCAGCCTGACGACCTTGGGCGGCGTGGAAGTGACGATCCTGGAACCGAACTTCCAAGATCAGGCCCATCTGGCCGACTATCTGCCCGAGTCGAGTTGGTTCCTCTTGGCCGAGCCGGGTGAACTCGAACAACAAGGTCGCCAATACCTTGAGCGGGTTGAACGAGCACAAGATTTCCACAGCGTAACGGCCGTGATGAAGGAGGTGCTTCGGTTCCCGTCGGTAACCACTTCGGCAATTGCCGCTTCCTCGCTGGAGACGACTTGTCGCGTGAAGATCGAATCGGTCGAGCGATTCAGCGGCCAGATTGACAAGGTTCGCGAGGAATTGGACGACGCCGGCTCCGGCCAAAACGTGTACGTCGTTTGCCAAACCGAAGCCGAAGTGCGGCGACTCGAGGAAGTGTTCGGCAACACGCGGCTGGCCGAGGACCATCGCCTGCATTTTCCCATCGGGTCGCTTAAGAACGGCTTTCGGCTGGTCCCGCAGGGCATCGTGTTGCTAAGTAGCAACGAACTGTTCCACCGGGCCGACTTGAAACGCACGGCCCATCGTCGCTTGGGCAAGGTGATCGACAGCTTCGTCGAACTTCGCCAGGGCGACTTGGTGGTGCATGTGTCGCATGGGCTTGCCCGCTATCGCGGCTTGAAACTGCTGGAAAAGGAAGGCCAGGTCGAGGAGCATCTGGTCTTGCAGTTCCACGGCGGTACGAAGCTGTTCGTGCCCACGTCGAAGATCGGTTTGGTTCAGAAATACGTCGGCGGCACGAAAAGCCGCCCCACGCTGGCTCGACTGGGTGGGAAAAGTTGGGTTAAGAAGAAGCAGAAGGTCAACCAGGCGGTGACCGACATGGCCGCAGACATGCTCGAACTGCAAGCCGTTCGCGCCGCGCGGCCGGGGATCAGCTTCGCGGTCGATACCCAATGGCAGCGCGAGTTCGACGCCTCCTTCCCTTACACCGAGACCGAAGACCAGTTGCAGGCCATGGCGGCGATTACCTCCGACATGAACAAGTCCCGGCCCATGGATCGGCTGTTGTGCGGCGACGTCGGCTATGGAAAGACCGAACTGGCGATGCGGGCGGCATTCAAAGCGGTCGACGCCGGCTATCAGGCGGCCGTGCTGGTCCCCACCACGATCTTGGCCGAGCAGCACCACCGCACGTTCACCGAGCGAATGGCCGAGTTCCCCTTTGAGATCGCCCGACTGTCGAGGTTTTCAACAAAGAAACAGCAGCGGGAGATAATCGAGGACGCGGCCGCCGGTCGGGTGGATATCGTCATCGGCACGCACCGCTTGGCGCAGCAAGACGTCAGCTTCCAAAACTTGGGGCTGGTGGTTCTCGATGAAGAGCAACGGTTCGGCGTGGCGGTGAAGGAACGGCTGAAGGCCTTGCGGCGAACGGTCGACGTGTTGACCATGACGGCGACGCCCATCCCGCGAACCTTGCACATGGGCCTGCTCGGATTGCGGGATATCTCGAATCTGGAAACGCCGCCGGAAGACCGCCTGGCGGTGGAAACTCGCGTCACGCGTTTCGATCCCGAGTTGATCCGCCACGCCGTAGTGCGGGAACTCAACCGCGGCGGGCAGATATTCTTCGTGCATAACCGCATCGAGGACATCGAGCGCGTGGCCGACAAGCTGCGCGAGATCGTTCCCCAGGCATCAATCGAGATCGGCCATGGGCAAATGCCCGAAGGCCACCTGGAAAAGGTGATGCTCGATTTCGTGGCCCATCGCTTCGACATTCTGCTGGCAACAACGATCATCGAGAGCGGGCTGGATATTCCCAACGCCAATACGATATTCATCGACGACGCCGACCGCTATGGCCTAGCCGACTTGCACCAGCTTCGCGGCCGCGTGGGAAGGTATAAGCATCGGGCGTACTGCTACTTGCTGATCGATCCGAAGAAGCATCTTTCGCCGAACGCGGCTCGACGGCTGCACGCCATTGAAGAGTTCAGCGACATGGGCGCCGGTTTCGCAATCGCCATGCGAGACCTGGAGATTCGCGGGGCGGGAAACATTCTGGGTACCGAGCAAAGCGGGCATATCGCCGTGGTGGGATACGAGCTCTACTGTCAATTGCTGGAACGGGCCGTGCTGCAACTAAAGCAACTGCCACCGCCGACTTCCATCGAGGTCAACGTGGATCTTCCCGTCGAGGCCTACATCCCCGCTTCCTACGTGCCCGACATGCGGCTGAAGATCGATCTCTACCGCCGGCTTGCCCGGGTCACGGATCTAGGCGAGTTGGCCGACTTCACCACGGAGCTTGAAGACCGCTTCGGCTCGCCGCCGAAGACGGTCGTCAGCCTGCTCGACCTGACGGCTTTGCGAATCGCCGCCCACCAGTGGCAGATCGACTCGATTCACCTGGAGGACGGCTACGCGGTGTTCACGTATGTCTCATCGCTGCGGATTCGTGAGCTTGCCTCTGGGACGGGTGGAAAGCTGCGGGTGGTGGATGCCAAAAGCGCCTATCTTCCCCTAACTAAGAAAAATCGGGGTAAAGAGGCCCTTTTCGGGCAGATCAAATCGCTGTTGCAGCCGGAGTGACCATCTCGCTATACTCTCCCACCCGGTAGGAGTCTGCCCGGGCACAAATTCGGATGAAAAAGGGGACTGGCTCCGCAACGCCTTGTAGCTTCGACCAATTCAATCCGCCGTTGGTTGCGGTGCCTGTCCCCTTTTTCAGCCAACACCTTTTCAGGCTCCAACTCATCACGTCCTCAACTCCTCTTGTCATTTGGAATAAACCCGTGTCAAACAGACTATTCGCGGGCATGGCGGCGGTCGCCGTTTCCCTGACGTTTATCGCCGGTATATCGTTTGTCGTCGCGGCCGAATATGGTGCCGGCGGTTACGATACTCGCTATGCCGCGCCGGCAGGTTCGTATGCGCCGAACCGTTACGGCGTTGTTCCCGGTCCACCAAATCAACCGGTTTCGACCGCGCGTCCCAACGGTTGGCCCGGCGGCCAGAGAGCCACCGGACAAGCTCAAGCCCCGACGGGGTCGCGATATTCGCAAGTGCAGCCGGTCGCCGGTGAAGGTCGATACCCTCATACCCCGTATCCACAAACGCCGTATCCAAACACGCCAAACCCTGGCGTGCCGCATCATCGCATGGCCGAGCGGCCCCAATACGGGCAGCAGTATCAACAACCGATCGTTCCACAACCCGGACAAGGCCGGCAACCGGATTACTTCTCGCAGCCCGCCCCGCCGGCGAATCCGGGTTTGGTTCTTTGCGAGAATGCGAAGATCATGGCCCGCGTGGGTTCGCTCGTGATACTCTACAGCGAGATAAGCGCCGGCGTGGACGAGATCATCGAGACCAACAAGGACAACATACCGGACCATCAGGTTGAAGCCACGCGGAAGCATTTGCTGAAGCAGCGACTGAAGCAGAAGATCGAAACGATGTTGATCTATCTCGACGCCAAACGGACGATTCCGCCCGAAGGTTTCCCGCAGATCGAAGCTTCGATTGAAAAGCAGTTCGAGAGCGCCGGTATCAAGGACATGATGAAGCGAGCGAAGGTTTCAAGCCGCGCGGAACTGGAAGCCCGGCTCAAAGCCATGGGTACTTCGCTGGAACGCGAGAAACGAAACTTCACGCATAACACGCTTGCCAAACAGTGGGTTCGCGAGCAAATCAACTTCGACGAAGAAATCACGCACACGCAGATGCTTGAGTGGTATCAACGGAATCTGGCCGAGTTCGAGTCACCGGCCCGTACTCGGTGGGAGGAAATCAAAGTCGACTTCTCCAGCCATTCCAGCAAAGCGGCTGCCCGCGCGGCAATTGCCGCGATGGGCAATCGGGTCATGCGGGGTGAAGCTTTCTCGAAAGTAGCCGCCGAGGCCGACGGCACCACGGCTTCCGAAGGAGGCCGCCGCGACTGGATCGAACAAGGCGTCCTGGCCTGTAAGGAACTCGACCGCGCGCTGTTCGGGCTTCCCCAGGGTCAACTCAGCCCCATCATCGAAAGCCCCACGAGCTATTACATTGTCCGTGTAACGGAGCGGCAGCAAGTCACCCGAGAACCTTTTCGCGAGGTGCAAGCGACAATCCGCGGGAAGATTCGCCAGGAACGCACGGGCAAGCAGTTGAAAGCGTACGTCGAGCGACTCAGGGAACAGACGCCGGTCTGGACGATTTACGACGCCGAAGAAGAGGCCGCCGCCGAACTCTCCCGCCGACAGAATCCGTCGCGGTATTAGTAGTCTGCGACAGCATGATGAGTGAAGACATTCGGTGCTGCTGGTTGCTTGTGTTATTGGGTGGCCCAGATTCTTTAATCTGGGTGCGAAGCACAAGAGGCCTCGTGTGCGGCATGACCCGCGGGATAACGAAATTGTCTGGCAAGACGGCGCGGCGCCCCAGACTTCTTGCCGCTGCGCGGCCCAGGTTCAAGAACCTGGGCTACCCGAAACATGCTATTGAGAGAGACAGGGGGGCTAACGGTTATCAATCCGATAGGCGCAATCGCGGGGCAAATCATGTCCACCCATATTGCTCGAAGCCTTCTGCCGTGTCTGCTGGCGGCGATGGCCATCGGCTCGCTTGCCGGTTGCCGGTCGGCCGGTCCTCTTCGCACATTGGAAAACTCGGTGGTCTTCGCGCCCACGACATATCCCACCGGCAATTGGCAACCGACGGGGGTTAACTTCGAGGATGCATGGTTCACGGCCGACGACGGCACCAAGTTGCACGGCTGGTATGTGCCGCACGAGAATCCCCGCGCGGTTGTGCTTTACGCACACGGAAACGCGGGAAACCTCAGCGATCGGGCCTACCTGTTGCCCGTTCTACACGATCAGTTGGACCTCTCGGTGATGATGTTCGACTATCGCGGTTATGGACGCAGCGAGGGTTCGCCGGACGAGCAGGGTATCCTGCGGGACGCCCGGGCGGCGCGAACATGGTTGGCACGCCGGGTTGGTATCGCCGAAAACGATATCGTGCTAATGGGACGCTCGCTGGGCGGTGCCGTGGCGATCGATATGGCCGCCGCCGACGGTGCCCGAGGGTTGATAATCGAAAGCACCTTCACATCGCTTCCCGACATGGCCGGCGAACTGCTGCCGATGACCCCGGCCAAGTGGTTGATGAGCAACTGGCTCGACTCGTTGGACAAGATATCGAAATACCGCGGCCCCTTGCTGCACAGCCACGGGCGAGACGACAGCTTGATTCCCTTCGAGCAAGGCCAGCAACTGTTCGCCGCGGCCAACCAGCCGAAGCGATTCCTGGCCATACCCGGCACCGACCACAACGACCAGCAGCCGGCCGGCTATTATCGCGCGGTAGACGCTTTCATCGATCAGTTGCCGAAACCGAAACGGCCGATTGCCGTCCGCGAGACGATACCCTCCTTGGACATAAAACTGCTGGGGCACGAGACAATTACGTCCCGACGCGATAGAATTGATAGGGTAGTTCGTTAGGAGCGGCCGACAAACAACTTCCTTGTTTCACCACAAGACTGTTCAGATTAGGGCAGTGAGCCATGAGCTTTGAGCTATGAGCCAAGCGCTGATGCGGATGGATAGCCGATTGGCGTTACCAACGTCTGCGCGTGGCTCAAAGCTCACTGCTCATGGCCGGGCCGACAATTCCATCCCAACACCGAACGGCCAAGAGCTTTGGATTAGGTCCAAACGATGTCGAGAAAACCGGGAAGTTATTTATCGGCCGCTCCTTAGCTAAAGTTCATTGGATATTGCCAAACGGATAAGGGAACACATTATTCACGCAATATCGCAATATTGTCGTACGTGTTTTCCACGGAAGCATCGGGGAAACAGTGTGTGGTTGCACTTTCGTACCAACCCGAAGCGCAAGCGAGGTGAGCGCGGGTAGCACACGGACGCCGTCCGCGATCATCAACGTCTTCACTCCTCGCTCGCGCTTCGGGTTGGTATGGGAAACTCGGGCTAACGGTTTTCAGCGTCTGGAAAAGTTAACAATTCTCAACAAACGTTTTACCTAGCATGCTGCGCTTCATCTTGCCACATCATCGTATCGACTCGATTTGCGAACTCTCCTTGGACAGGCTCCGCGAGTTGGAGTTGGATGCGTTGCTGTTGGATGTCGACAGCACTTTGAAGAGATACAGCCAAGAGGACCTTCTCCCGGAAGTAAAGGATTGGGTCGAAGAGACGCGTCGGGGCGGCATTTCACTGTGCCTTCTCTCCAACGGCATGGGAGGGAGAATCGGCCGGCTGGCCGAGCGGCTTCAATTGCCCTGTGTCTCGCAGGCATGCAAACCGTTGCCGCGAGGTTGCCACAGGGCATTGAAGATGATCGACGCCGCGGCGGAGCGAACGGCCATTGTGGGCGATCAACTGTTCGCCGACATAATGGCCGGTCGTCTGGCGGGACTTACGACCATCCTGGTCAAACCGATTCATCCCGAGGAAGAGCACTGGTTCACGCGAATCAAACGCCCGGTGGAGAACGTGGTTCTGCGGTGCATGAACAGCCCCAAGTGAGTTGTGCTGTTCCACTTCTCTACTTTCAAGATCGAAGTTGGGCGTTGGGCAATTCGCGGACAGACACGCATTCGTTCTCCGGGTTCTCCGACGAAGACTGGAATGAAAGCCGGGAATCGGGGGTATGCCGAAGCCGGAGCCTCGTGTAGACTGGTGATTGATTTGGAACAAACACTCCGGGTCAAATACACATGAACGTGCGTCGTCTACAGTGCCCTGCAATCGTGGTCGGGGCTGCTTCGGCGGTTTTCCTCGTTTGGGCGTATGCGATGCCCGATGCCGATAACGAGGTAGCCGAGCGGCCTCCGCCCGAGTTGCGAATTGAGCTGCAAGAGAGCAACTCGCCCGTCAAACGCGCGCAAGCGGCGGCCAGATTGGGTGCAATTCGTGATCTGGAAAGCATGCCCGTGCTTCTCGACGCGTTGGAGGACCCGAGCCCCGTCGTGCGAGGACGCGCCGGTGCATCGATCGTGGCCATTCTGCATGCCGATTTCTATTTTCGCGCGAATGATCCCCCCGAAAAAAGACGGAAGGCAATTAAGAAAATCCGAGACCACTGGCAGGCTTGGAAGGAAAAGGGATTTCCGGGCGCCGATCGGGATTAGAGCGGTTCCATGATTGGTCTAGCGGTCGTTGTGTCGTGCATATGGCGTCTTCTTGAGGAAATGATTTCACGACAAGGCTCGGACTCGCCATCGCGAGGGGGTAAGGCCCATGTTTTTGGCCAACGATATTCGGCCATCGCAAATGTCCATTTGCCGAAAAACGGAGCAGACCCCGGCTCTGTATACCTCCTGACAACGCCATGTAGTGGCTTGTGCAATCCTTCCTTCAACGCTACGATGACGTTGTGCGCACGGAATCCACTGGAAAGAGGGGGCCGAAATGGCGTCAGGGAAATCCAACAGCGGCTTCACGCTTGTCGAACTTCTCGTGGTGATTTCGATCATTTCAATCCTGATGTCTCTGCTGCTTCCGGCGGTGCATATAGGTCGGGCCGCCGCTAGAAAGGCCCAATGTGCCGGCAACCTGCGACAACTGGGCGTCGCGTTCACGGGTTTTCATACGAAGAACGTTGGTCGCCGATTGCATGCCAAAGGTTGGCGAAATGGACTTGCCGAGTACGTGGAGGACCATCGCGCCGTGTACGTCTGTCCCGACGGGAGCCACGAGAGCGCCGGCGGCGGACCGGCAAAGGCCTTGGCTCTACGGCGAAATGATCCCATCGTCGAAATCGTTCCCTTTGGCGAAGGTTCGCTCTGTAAGAAGATCGACCGCGGTCCCAACCGCTACGAGCTGCGGTTCGACTCCGGTTGGTATCTAGATTGGGATGATTTCTGGTTCGACGTGGTCGAGCATTCCGACGGTCGGACGGAAATGACATGCATCCGATACGACAGTGCCTACCATATATCGTTCGAGGTTATCGCCGAGGACGGTACCGTGATGCTGTCTTTGAATCACGCCAACGCGGTGGGAAGCAAGCTTGAGTTTTATGGCGGAATAGACCGCATTAGCTACGGCATGAACTCCCGCTCGCACCGCCTTATCGCCGACAGCCACAGAGTACTCATGCTCGACTACCACCGGGAGGTAGCGGATCTGGCCGGACTGGATTACCGGGACTTCTGGCCGGATCAGGTCGCGCCTCGCCATTTTGGTGCGTGCAACGTTCTATTCGTCGACGGCCACGTGGAAAGCCTCGCGCCCGCGGAGATCGATCCCGGCGTGCCGGAACTGAACAACGCTTTTTGGAATCCGGCATTGGAGCATAGTCCGCCGACCTCGCGGCAGGCCGGCGGCTGACGGTTCATCCCTCAGCGCAATCCGGCGGCGGAAGCGACTTCCAGCAACTCAGCGCGGGAGCCGACTTCCAGCCGTTTCATCATTCGGGCACGGCGGTCCTCGACTGCTCGAACGCTCACGTCCAACTCCTCGGAGATCATCTTGTTGGTTTTGCCGGCCACGACTTGCCCCAACACGGCGCGCTCGGCGGGCGTTAGCTTTTCTATTCGCTTCAGGGCGTCTTCTTGCTGCTGGTGGTTCCGCCATCGTTCCGTGTCGAGGGTGACGGCTTTCTGGATGTTGTCGCATAGTTCCTGCGTGCGGAACGGCTTCTCCAGGAAGTTGAACGCGCCGGCGCTCATGGCCTCGACCGCCATGCGAATGTCGCCGTGGCCGGTGATTATGATAATCGGCAGGTTGTCTCCCCGGAAACGAGTTCCTTTTGCAGTTCCAATCCGCTCATGCCGGGCATTCTTATGTCCAAAACCATGCACGCCGGGCCGTTGGGTTGGTAGGCATCCAAGAACTTGTCGGCCGAATTGAACGGGGCCGGTTTCAGATCGATGATTTCGATCAATTCGGAAAGGGCGCCGGTTATGTTGGGATCGTCGTCGACGATGAATACGGTTGCTTTGTCTTCCGTCATGATTCTTCTTCTCCTGGAACAGGCATTGTGAAAGTGAAGGTCGTACCCCGCCGGTCATTCGGCTCGCACCAGATATGGCCCCCGTGGGCTTCGACTATGGTGCGGCAGATGGCCAACCCCATTCCCATGCCTTCGATCTTTGTTGTATAAAAGGTCTCGAAACACTGCTTGGCTTGTTCTTCTCCAATTCCGCATCCACTGTCGCGAACGGAAGTCTCCAGCATATCCCGGTGCAAGCGCGCCCGAATGGCGATTTCCCTGGGTTGGTCCTCGTTGAGGCGAGAGTCTTCATTGTCGGTGGCGATTGCAGCCACCGTTGTTTCGCCGTCGACGGCATCGATGGCATTGCGAATCAGATTTAGCAGCAATTGCTGCACCTGGATTGGATCGGCGAGTATCTTCGGCAGTCCCGCGTCAACGTTGGTCGTCAAATTGATTCTCTTCAGCCGCAACTCGTTCTCCAGCAGTGACAATACCTCGCATATGGCCAACACCATGTCGACGTTGCTGTGTCGCGGCTCCGTCTTCTTCACGAACTCCTTTATTCGCTGGATGATACATCCGGCCTTGTATGCCTGCTCGGAGATTTGCGATAGGGAGTCTATCATCTGCGAGCAAGTCTGCTGTTTTCCAAGCTTCAATTTGCTCGCGGCCACGTCAGCCGTTACGACGATTGCGGTCAACGGTTGGTTTAGTTCGTGGGCGATTCCGCTTGCCATTTGCTCGACCGATCTAACCCGATCAATATGAGCCAGTTCGCTTCGATGTTTTTCCACGCGCTGTTCCGCCCGCTGATGCCTGGTTACGTCGACTGCGAAACCGATCGCGCCGCTTCCGCGGGCATGGTCGAACGTCAGCATTGCATCGAACGCCCAAGGCTTATCGCCGGTCGTACCTTTGAAATCGAACTTCTGGCTTTCTCCCGCCAAAGCCCGCTCGATCGGCAGGCGAATTTGGGGGAACACAGCGGCGGCCTCTTGGCCGAGCAACTCGTCGTCTCCTAGACCAAAGCGCCATTGGGCCGCGCCGAGCAACTCGGCAAACTTGCCTGAGGAGTCGATCCGGAACACCAAGACGGGCATGGCTTGCGGAATTTCGGCAGTCAGGGCAATAGAGGCGGATCGTTGCTCGCCAGCCTCGCTAGAAGCAAGACCGGCGGCTATGGCCGCACCTCCACGTGGTATGTCCGTCATGCTGCCCATGGTAATGTCCTTGAGACTTTCGCTGTACGTGGATCGACACCACGCTGCCCGGGAAAACACGGATTGTAACGTGCAAAGCAACATGAATAAAGACCGAATTTAAGAAATACGACTACTGCCAGCGAGGTATGCGGTGCAGCGCTGTGGCGAATGATAAGCGAGGGAAGAATAGCGTTCTGCTCCGGCAGTGAGAGGAGGCGATTGTCCGAACTGAGCGACGCGGCGGAATATGTTCCCCTGTTTGCCTCGCTTTGCTCTATCGAGCTAACCCGTTGACGAATCGCTTGCCGATTGGGAAACTGGTGGTTGTGTTGCGCGGTTTTAAGTAGTCAGAGGAGTACAGGGCAATGTTCAGAGGGAAGAAAGCGTGGGCGTCAATAACTGCCGGCTGCCTGGTTGTCGGCATTGTCGGCTGCAAGGGGGAAGATTCTCCCAAGCCGCCGGAAGACGAACAGCCGGCCGTCGTGGAACCGGCCGCCAACGGCAACCCCGGGGAAACTGTCGCGGATACTCCCGTCGCCGTACAGGTGCCGGAAGTCCAGTATACGGAAACGGAAGGCAAGACGCACTTGTTGAAAGTCGGCGACATAATGCCCGATGTCGACTTGCCGGATGCGAAGGGAGACTTGCACAAAATGTCGAGCCTTTATGGAGCGAATCTGACCTTCATCGTTTTCTGGAAGGATCGCAATCTCTACTCGGTCGCCGAGTTCGAGGACCTCGAAGGCGATGTCGCGGCACCTTATGCCGACCGAGGCGTTCAAGTAATCGCCGTTAATGAAGGCGACACGCCTGAAACGGTGGTCGCTCTGATTCAAAGAACGGAAGCCAAGTTCGCCAACTTGCTCGACCCGGAGGGAAAGTTATTCGCCGAGATCGCCACCGGGAAAATCCCGCGCACTTACGCCGTCGACGCAACGGGTAGGATACTCTGGTTCGATTGGGAATATTCTCCCAGCACCCGACGTGCGATACAGCAGACCGTCGAGGCCGTGCTCGGCGAGTCAACCCCGGCGGAAGACGAGAGCCCCGCGCCTTAGCAATATTGCCAGGCGGCTTTCTGAAGACTTGCACCAACCGGGAGACCTCGACATGCGCCGCCAGATGACCAGCCGAGAGCGAATGCTTTGCGCTCTTGATCGAGGAAAACCGGACCGGCTGCCCGTCTCCATTCACCAGTGGCAGAAGTACCATCTCGAAGAGTATCTCGGCGGTATCGGCGATCTAGAAGCATTTCAACGAGTGGGCATGGACACGCAGTTGCAATACTTCGGCGATGTCGGTCAGGTCCAGGAAGGCAGCGCGTCCCTGGAAGCGTCTTCCTCCAACTGGCGAATCGAAGCCGACGTCAAGAGCGACGATCCCAACGAACGCATCGTTCATTACACGATCACCACGCCCGGGGGAACTCTAACCTACAAGACCGGCGGCAACCGCAAAACCACTTGGGTAACCGAGTACATGGTCAAGCGGGACGAGGACATCGAGTTGATCGACAAGTACATGCCCGTGCCGAAGCTCAAGCTGGCCGAGGTAACCCGCATGTACGACCGCTTGGGCGACCGCGGTATCTTGCGAGGATTCGTCTGGGGCGACCAGGCTGGCTGCTGGCAGCACGCATGTTGTTTGATGGACATCAACGATTTGATCGTGGCCTGTTTCGACAAGCCAGACTGGGTGCATCGTTTCATGCAGGTTTTGCTGGCGAAGAAGATGCGGTTCATCGAGTCGATGCAGGGCGCGAGGTTCGATCTTATCGAGACCGGCGGCGGCGCTTCTTCGTCGACGGTAATTTCTCCGACCTTGCACGAGGAGTTTTGCACGCCCTATGATCGCAAGATGCACGACGCCTTGCACGACCTGGGGTTCAGGGTCGCCTATCACACCTGCGGCGGCACGCTGGGCATCGAGGATCTGATCATCGCCAACGGCTGCGACGTTTCCGAAACGTTGGCCCCGAAGAGCATCGGCACGAACCAGGAGCCGTGGGAGTTCGCCGAGAAGGTCCGCCACAAGCTGGCCCTGATCGGCGGCATGGATCAATTCAGCGTGGTAACCGACGGCAGCCCCGAATTGATTCGCGAGAAGACGTTCGAGTTGTTCGAGAAAGTCGGCCGCCAGGGCGGTTACATCTGCGCGCTTAGCGATCATTTCTTTGAAACGCCCGTCGATAATCTAAAAGCCTTCGCCGACGCGGCGAAAGAGTGCGTTTATTAGTTCGTGTTCTCGAAAATGAAAAGTCCGTTCTCGGGTGGCTGGGGCTTCAGATGCGAGGTACGAGCATCGGTGCCCCAGACCTGAATCACTGGGGCGTCACCACTCGTGCCTCGTGGTTCATCCCCAGCCATCCCCAACTCGTATCACAGCCCGAAATCTACTTTGCGGTACTCCTGGGGTATTGTGACGGGAACTTGTTCGCCACCGCGCGGGGATGTATGATGGTTGTTTGCGTGTCGCGCGTGCGACTGTCTTGCATCGGCCACCGCCTACCGAGAGACTCTCCCAAGTGAAAAACGCCAACCCGCTCGATTCAAAGTTCGGCCGAATGCTGACGTTCTTCCTGCTGTATGTCAGCGAGGGACTGCCCAACGGCTTTATTGTAACGGCCATGGTGTTTTACTTGCGGGAAGAGGGGCTGGGGACGAGGCAAATCGGCGCCTTCACCGCCGCCGTGCTGCTGCCTTGGTCCTGGAAATGGGCAATGGGACCGGTCGTCGACGTCTTCTATTCCACTAAGTGGGGACGACGACGGGCATGGATCGTCGGTGCCCAATTGATGATGCTCGTTACGCTTATGTCCGCCATGGGCGTCGATCTCTCGTCATTGTGGTTGCTGACAGGGTTGCTGTTGGTTCACAACATATTCGCCGCCACGCAGGACGTTGCAATCGACGCCCTGGCTTGCAACACCCTGAGAGAGGACGAACGCGGATTGGCCAACGGGCTGATGTTCGGCGGGGCACATACCGGCTACGTGGTCGGCGGCGCCGGCTCGCTTTACCTGATGGGCGCCATCGACTGGCTCCATGCCGATCTAATGGCACGCGGTACCGCAACCGCGACATGGTTGGCTGGGTTCATCAATTTCAACCTGACATTCCTGTTCATCGGCGCCTGCATGCTGACGATCACTCTCTTTGTCTCCATGCGATTGAGGGAACCGGCGGAAGAGGAAAGGCAGACCGATACCGAGGGAAGCCCGCTCGCGAGAGCTTTCGGAGAGGTAGGCCATTATCTGCGGACCGCCGTACGTTCCATGTTCGCCAACCGGCCGGCCTTCGTGGGCAAGATCATCGCCCTGGCGCCCATCGGCGCCGTGGCTTTGGCCAGAACATTGCGCATGAGTCTGGCGTCCGATTTTGGCCTTAAGGATCAGATCGCGAACATCGAAGCGGTGGTGGGTATCATCTGGATCGCGGGTTGCATGATCGGCGGTTTTCTTTCCGACATATTCGGACGGCGCAAGATGATGGCCATTTACGTTGCCATGACAGCACTGCCCACGCTCTATTTGGTCATGGTGATGACGCAGCACGGTTGGACAATGCCGGTGGACCCGGAACTTTCCGCCGAGCTAAGACCAAAGGCGCCGGCCGAGTTGGTCACCGCCTTCTGGGGCGCGCTTATGGTATACAATCTGCTGTGCGGTTTGGTGTTCGGCACGCAGACGGCACTGTTCATGGACGTAACGAATCCGGCCGTGGCCGCCACCCAGTTCACGGCCTACATGGCGCTGATGAACTTCACGGGCTCCTACAGCGATCTTTGGCAAGGATACGCGGCCGAGCGATTCGGATATCCGATAACCCTATCAATCGACGCCGGCCTAGGCATGATATGCATCCTCCTGCTGCCGCTTACGCTGAAGTCGTTGCGCAAGAGTGAAGATAGTTCGTAACCGCTCACGCACCTCTGGGAAAGGAGAAACCACAGAGGGCACAGGGAACACAGAGAATCAGACTTTCAATCCCGTCATGCCGTCCTTGAGTAGTTTGGTATTGGAGTCAATCAGCAGTCCGGTCGTGATGTCCGACAGCTTCAAATAGGTTAGCAGTTGGGCTTGGTGGATACCGCTGATCTCTTTGACCGCTCTGAGTTCCACAGCCAGTTGGTCTTCAACAAAGATATCAATACGATAACCACAATCGAGGTGGACTCCCTTATGCTCAACGGGAAGCGGGTACACCAGTGTGAACCGAA
>Ga0180432_10004161_pt1 | contig 20024 bp, 12 predicted proteins | sample SS_ome_10_FD_132414 | JGI IMG/M metagenome (GOLD analysis project Ga0180432, IMG submission 132414) | Hypersaline lake sediment archaeal communities from the Salton Sea, California, USA - SS_1_MS_2 metaG | ecosystem: Environmental > Aquatic > Non-marine Saline and Alkaline > Hypersaline >...
AAGTGCGGCGGCACCTACTCGTCCGAATGGTTCTGGAGCAAGGTCCTCCACACCAAAGCCGTTGCGCCCCAAGTCTTTACGGCGGCCTACAGCTTCGTGGAGCATTGCGACTACATGCCCGCCCTGCTGGCCGGGGACACAAGCCCCGAGCGCCTCGTGCGCGGCGTGTGCGCGGCCGGACACAAGGCCATGTATTCCGACCAGTGGAACGGACTGCCCGACAAGGAATTCCTGTCCGGGCTCGACCCCGCCCTCGCGGCCCTGCGCGACCGGCTCTACGAAAAAGCCGTGCCCGCAGACCGCCTCGCCGGGCGGCTCTGCGACGAGTGGGCCGCGAAACTCGGCCTGCCCCCCGGCATCGCCATCGCCGTCGGCGCGTTCGACGCCCACATGGGCGCCGTCGGCGCCGGCATCCGTGAAGGGATCCTCGTCAAGATTCTCGGAACCAGCACGTGCGACATGATGGTCATGGACAACGCGCGCGAGCTCGCCGATATCCCCGGCGTGTGCGGCATTGTGGACGGTTCCATCCTGCCCGGCTCCTACGGCATCGAGGCCGGACAGTCGGCCGTGGGCGACATCTTCCTCTGGTTCGTGAACCGCCTCGTCCCCGACCGCTACGGCAGCAGCCAGGACGAGAAGTTCGTCGCACTGGCCAAGGCCGCTGCCGGACAGAGACCCGGTGAGCACGGGCTGCTCGCGCTCGACTGGAACAACGGAAACCGCACGATCCTTACCGACGTCCGCCTGAGCGGACTGCTGCTCGGGCAGACTCTGCACACGGAACCGCACGAGGTCTACCGTGCCCTGATCGAGGCCACCGCCTTCGGCGCCCTGCGCATTATCGAGCGTATCGAAGAGTACGGCGTGCCCGTGCGCGAAATCGTCAACTGCGGCGGGCTCGCCGTCCGCAACCCGCTGCTGATGCAGATCTACGCCGACGTCACCGGCCGGCCCATGAAGGTGTCCCGCAGCGATCAGACCTGCGCGCTCGGCGCGGCCATCTTCGGCGCCGTCGCCGCGGGCCCCGACGCCGGCGGGTTTGCCGACGTGCCCGCGGCCCAGGACGCCGTCTGCGGCGTGCGGGACACCGTCTACACCCCCATCGCCGCCCATCACGACGTCTACGCCGATCTCTATCACCTGTACCGCGACCTCCACGACGCCTTTGGTACCGCCGAATGGTCCGGCCGCCTCTACCACGTCATGAAGGACCTCATTGCGATCCGGGAGCGCCAGCGAACATGCTAGATGAACTGAAGCAACGCGTCTGCGAGGCCAACCTCGAACTCCACCGGGCAGGCCTCGTCACGCTCACGTGGGGCAACGTCAGCGGCCGCGATCCTGAACGGCACCGGGTCGTCATCAAGCCGAGCGGCCTCTCCTACGCCGACCTCCGGCCGCACCACATGGTCGTCCTCGACCCCGAGGGCGCCACGGTCGAAGGCGATCTGCGCCCCTCTTCCGACACCCCCACGCACCTCGCGCTCTACCGGGCCTTCGAAGGCATCGGCGGCATTACCCACACGCACTCCGTCTACGCCACCATGTTTGCCCAGGCCTGCCGCGAAATCCCCTGCCTCGGCACCACGCACGCGGACCTCTTCCCGGGCCCCGTTCCGCTCACCCGCGCCGTCACCCAGGCCGAGGTCGAGGCCGGTTACGAAATCAATACCGGCCGCGTGATTGTCGAGCGTTTCCACGGACTGGATCCCGTCGAACGCCCCGGCGTGCTCGTTGCGCACCACGGCCCCTTCACATGGGGATCCGACGCCATGGCTTCCGTCCGCAACGCCGTTGCCCTCGAGGCGCTCGCCAAGATCGCCTTCGGCACGCTCGCCCTCAATCCCGACATCCACCCGCTCCCCGCCCACATCCTCAACAAGCACTACACGCGCAAGCACGGCCCCGGCGCCTACTACGGCCAACCCTGACCCGGCGCCGGCCCGCAGAGTTAACAGGCACGGCGTACCGTGCTTCCCATACCGACTCCCCGCCAAGAAAATCTTGCCGCCCCACCGCCCCCGTTCTATGTTCCACGGGCCATGCAGCCGTGCCCCGACACCATCGCCGCCATCGCCACCGCCCCGGGCGAAGCCGGAATCGCCATCGTCCGCGTCTCCGGTCCTTTGAGCTTTGCCATCGCCGACAAAGTGTTCCGGTCCCCCGGCCCTCCCCCCTCCCGGCGCCCACCCAGAACGTTTGTCCGCGGTACCGTCTGCGCGCCGTCCCCCGACGGCGATACCACCGCAGTAGACGAGGTCATCCTCCTCCTCTACCGCGCTCCGCACAGCTACACCCGCGAGGACGTGGTCGAGTTCCAGGGCCACGGCGGCCGCACAGCAGCCGCCCGCATCCTCCGCCGCCTCCTTGACGCGGGCGCCGCCCCCGCTCCGCCCGGCGAGTTCACCCGCCGCGCCTTTCTCAACGGTCGAATCGATCTCCTTCAGGCCGAGGCCGTCCTGGACCTCATCCGCGCCCGCTCCGACCGCGCCGCGGCCGCGGCGATGGACCAACTCTCCGGCGCCTTAAGTCATTCTCTACACACGACTTACGACACCATCCTATCCGCCGCAGCCGACCTCGAGGCCACGCTGGACTTCCCCGACGAAGACACCCCCGTGCCCCCGATCGCCGACATTGCCGCCGTGGTATCCCGCGCCGCCGCCGCCTGCCGCAGCATCCTCGACACCTCCGACGAGGGACACATCCTCCGCGAAGGCGCCCTCGTCGTCATCTCCGGTCCCCCCAACGTGGGCAAGTCCACGCTCCTCAACCGCCTGCTCGGATCGGACCGCGCAATCGTCAGCCAGACCCCGGGAACCACCCGCGACACGATCGAGGAACAGATCGTGCTCGCCGGTCTTCCCATCCGTCTGGTCGACACGGCCGGCCTCCGCCCCACCCGCAGCCCCGTGGAAGGCGAAGGCGTGGCCCGGGCGCGCTCCCTCATCGCCCGCGCCGACGTCGAACTCCATCTGATCGACGCCGCCCTGCCGCTCGCACCAGATCAAAACAAGCTTCTCACCACCGCCTCCGCGGCGCACCGCATTCTCGTCCTCAACAAGACCGACCTGCCCCAGCGCCTCGACCCTTCCCGCCTTCCGCCAGGCCCCACTGTCCGATGCAGCGCCCGCACAGGCGCCGGCATTCCCGACCTTCACTCCGCCATCATCGCGACGCTCGACATCGTCACCGAACGCCCGCCCCACGCCGTCATATCCGAGCGACACCAGACACATATTCATTCCGCTCTGACCGTTCTGAACGACTCGTTGCAGCTTCTCCAACGCAGGGGCGAGGATTACCATGCCATCGCAGCCTCCCGCCTGCGCGCAGCCCTCACCCATATCGCCGCCGTAACCGGCCGTACGTACAACGATGACATCCTCGACACCGTTTTCGAACGCTTCTGCGTCGGCAAGTAGCCCTCGCCACGAGGCGCCTTCCACGACTCCCCAGAGGTTCCTGTCCCCATGCCCTCCGCCTTCGACATAGTTGTCATCGGCGCCGGACACGCCGGATCCGAGGCCGCACTCGCGGCCTCGCGCCTCGGCCTCAACGTCGCCGCCCTCACCCTCGACCCCACCGCCATCGCCACCATGCCCTGCAACCCCTCCATCGGCGGCATTGCTAAATCCCACCTGGTATTCGAACTCGACGCGCTCGGCGGAGAGATCGCCCGCAATGCGGACTACACCGGCATCCAGTTTCGGACACTCAATACGCGCAAAGGGCCTGCCGTCCGCTCCAACCGCGCCCAATGCGATAAGGCGGCCTACAGCCGCAGGATGAGCCGTGTTCTCGCAGCCGAACACTCGCTAACGCTCCTTTCCGGTGTCGCAACCGCACTGCGGATCTCCCACGGCAGAATTGCAGGCATTCTCCTGGAAGACGGCAGCTCCTTGGATGCGCGCGCGGTCGTTCTTTGCCCCGGAACCTTCCTGGGAGGCATGACCTACATCGGTAGAAAGGCGCGCCGGGCAAGCCAGTCCGGGGCGCACGCGGGGGAGAAACTATCGGAATGTCTCAAGTCTTTGGGCTTCAATATAGGCCGTCTGAAGACCGGAACTCCCCCGCGGATCCTGGCAGGCAGCATAGATTTCAGGCTCATGGAGGTGCAGCCCGGGGAGGAGCCCCCTCCGCTATTCTCAATCGCTGCCAGAACAGAGCAACGAATGTTCCACGTGGAACATTCGGCCGATTCGCGATCCGCGGACAAAGAAATGTTCCACGTGGAACATTCCACCCCACTGCGCCCTTGGCGACCGGGCTCCAACCAGATCCCCTGCTATCTCACCCATACCACACCCGACACGCATGCGATCATCCGCCGCAACCTCCAGCAGAGTGCACTTTATGGGGGCCTTATATCCGGAACCGGCGTACGCTACTGTCCATCCATCGAGGACAAGGTCGTCAAGTTTCCGGACAAGGATTCGCACCACGTGTTCATAGAACCGGAGGGCCGAACGACCCGCCTGTTCTACCCGAACGGAACGTCCAACAGCCTTCCCGAGGACGTCCAGATCGAACTCATTCACAGCATCCCCGGGCTTGAGAAAGCTGAACTTGCCTGCCCCGGATACGCGATCGAATACGACTTCAGTGATCCGACCCAGCTTACGCATTCGCTCGAGAGCAAGGCCGTTTCCGGCCTATTCTTCGCCGGACAGATTAACGGTACAACGGGCTATGAGGAGGCTGCGGCCCAGGGCTTCCTCGCCGGCGTGAATGCAGCCCGCCACGTCCAGGGACAGACCCCCATGGTGCTCGCTCGTGACGAGGCCTACATCGGCGTCCTCATTGACGACCTTGTAACAAGGGGTACAGACGAACCGTACCGCATGTTCACGTCACGCGCCGAGCGCAGACTTCTGCTCCGGCAGTCGGGCGCCCGCTTCCGGCTCGCGGAACCTGCGGCAGAAATCGGTCTGGTTGACCCGCTCACCCGCGCCGAGACCCAGTCCCTTTCCGACTCCATCTCGCGCGAGCTTGACAGACTCCGCGCCAGCAAGATCAAGGGACAGACCCTATGGGCCCTTCTGGCAAGGCCGGGGGCGACGTACCGGAGCCTTCCCGCAGCGCACCCGGTCTTGCCCGACCAGGCCATGCAGGAGGTCGAGGCCCTGGTGAAATATGACGGCTACATCCAGGCGGAGCTGCGGGATGTCGAGCGCCTTCGGAACGCGCACGGCCTCGCGCTACCCGCCAATATCGACTATGGCCGCCTCACCGCACTCCGCAGGGAGTCCCGAGAGCGTCTACAGCGCGTGCGCCCGGTGACCATCGGACAGGCGTCCCGCATTCCCGGGATCACGCCGGCGGATCTGGCCCTGCTCACCGTCTACGCCCACCGGTCACTCCAATCCACCGCCAACCATTCGCCGCCCACGGAATAGCTCATCCAGCCCATTCTCATCCGCCCGGCTCTCGCACCGGAAAGTAGACCGCGTAGGGCTCGTCTGTGATCTCGTAGAGCCGCTTAAACCGGACGCCGCTACGCTGACCAATCGTGCGGTAGCCGTACGGCGCAACGCCCAGGCGCGGCACGTCCTCCGGTGCCAGGATTGAGTCGGCGCTTGCGGGATCGCCCGCGAGCTCTCGCTCCTCGCCGCACAGGCCCGCAAGGACCGCCGGCCCCTCCAGGAAGGCCACCGTCCCGGGCTCGTCCGGTATCCGGCAGGCCCTCAGCCCTCCCGGGAACGCGATCTCCACGTGGTCGTCCGACCAGGTGCGCGCAATGGACCAGGACCCCTTTGCGGCCTCCGCACTGGTTTCGGGTTCATCGTTGATTCGGATACGCGCCGGCCCGCTCAGCCACGGCGGCAGGCGCAGCTCAAGCCCGAACTCCACCGGTCGGCTTGCCGAGACGCGGATGCGTACCCGCGGGGTCTGACCCCCCAGGCCCGCATGGCCGCCCGACACATGCGGCCATGTCTGCTCGATCCGCACCTCGCGCCCCTTGACTGCGGCAACCAGCCGCGAGGGGATATACTGCATCACCTCGATCGCCCCGTCGCCCTCGTAATAGATCCAAGCCCCGTGCTGCGCCTGGGCTTGAACCAGCGTTCCGTGACAACACCAAAAGTCATAAGTTGCTGAGCCCCAAGCTTTTCGGAGACCGGAGCGAAGCGGAAGATAGTAGGCGACCATCCCCGTATTTGGGTTCTGCTGCGCCAGAATCCCATTGTACAGGTTCGCTTCGATGTAGTCAGCCAACCCCGGATTTCCCGTCCATCTGAACAGGTAATCTGCCAGCCGGATCATGTTGTATACCGTGCAGTGCTCCTGGTTCGTGTCGCCACGGCGTGATGCATACGCAAACGGCGGGCACCACACCTCATTCGACGTCTGCCCCCCGGTGCAGAAGCTCCCCCGGTCCGTAACCGCGCACTTCCAGTACGCCTCGACGATCCGCCGCCAACGCTCCTTCCCGGTGACCTCGTAGGCCCGTGCTGCGCCGTGCGCTTCCGGGATGGTCGTATTCGCGTGCCGGTCCGTGAGGACGTCTTCCCCTCGGAGCAGCGGATCGAACAGCCTCGACCTTGTGTAGCGTTCGATGAGGTCCAGATGCTCTTTCTCACCCGTGATCCCGTAGAGGTCGGCCCAAACCTCCAGCATGCCGCCCGTCTCCACGTCAAGCAGGTTGTCCATCTCCTCCCGCGAAAACTTCGCCGTCCACCGGTGGAACCACCGTGCGGCCCGCACCAGGACATCGAGTGCCTCTTTCGACCCCCCGACCGTGTACAGGTCCACCAGGCCCATCAGTGTCTTGTGCACCACGTAGTGAGGCGCCCACGGAGACCGGCCGGCAGCGGCCCAGTCCAGGTACTTCTCCGGTATCGACCCCACCCATTCCCCGCCGTTCTTCCGCTGGCACGCGGCAAGCTCGGAGACAATCCGGTCGGCCTTTGTCTTCAGGCGTTGGTCTCCTGTAGCCGCATAGACCCGCGCGGCGGCCGAGAGCCAGTGCCCCAGAAAGTGTCCGCGCACCAGGGAGGTCGGGGACTCCCAGCCCCAGTGGTACGCATCGCCCGTGTCGCTTTGACCGTGCCGCGTGCTCCGCAGGTGCCGAGAGGGTAGCAGGCCGGCTTCGAGATAGTGGTTCTGGAGCAGGTTTTCGGAACGGAGGCTCAACAAGTACTGCCTGTTGACCTCGAATCGCCTCTGAAAGAGTCCGGGGAGCAAGCTAACGGAATCCGGCGGAAAAGCGCGACACCGAGCATTCATGATGCATGTCCTCCGTCTTGTGGGGTGGGAAGGTAGGAAATGGCCGGCAATTTGTCCAGGCGTCACCCACGATTTCGGACACCACGACAGAGCGGCGGTGCGTTGTATGTTTGGCGGGGGCGGATGGGCCAGCGCCTTTGTCCTTTCCGGGCGACGCCTGAGAGGCAATCGACGAAATTGACCTGCCGCCGGTTTTTTTGATACCGTACGCGTTTACCCGTTCCGGGGAAGGTCGAGGTTTGACGATGGAGAAATGGAGCCCGTTCACTTCGCGGTCCGTTGTGCCGGCGATCCTGCTGGTTGTCTGTGGGGTCGCCTTTGTTTTCAGTCTGCGCGCCTACAGCCTGTCGCGCGAGATCGAACGGGCCCAACGCACGTCGCTTCACGCGCTGCAGTCGGACGTATCCCGACTGCGGAGCCAGGTATCGGGGCTGGCGGGGCGCCTGTCGGCGCGGGCAAAATCGTCTCCCTTTGTATTCGCGGCGCCCGACGGTCCCGGGACCGAACAAGACAACGGCGTGACCCCCGGGGGAGGCCCGGCCCGCGCCCCGCAATCCCCGTCTTTGAGTCACCTGGAGGACGTGGTCAACGCGACGGGCCTCGGTGATCTGGCCCGCGAACGGGACGTGGATCCTGAATTCCTCAAGGCCATGCACGACCGGTTCGCGGACCGGAAGCGGACCGCGGCTGTCCGTGCCGAACTGATCGCAAGGAGCCGGGAGCTACTCGGCGCCGATGAGGAACGCTACGGCGGCGCGGAACTGAGTCAGCTTTACGAGGTGGCCCGGAGCGGACAAGGAGCCGAGAGCGACGAGGCCCTGCTCACCCTGCTCGAGAAGTACCCCGACGCCTATTCGACAGGCGTGGTTATTGCCGAGCGGGCCCTGACGGCGGCATTGAACCAGAGCACGCCGGACGTGGAGCTTTGTTACAACACGCTGCTCGAAAACCCCAACTATGCAACGGTCGTAACGGAGATGGGCATCGAGGCCGTCCCCGCAGTTCAGAATTATCTCGTCCGCCAGTACATTCAGGCCGGCCGTCTCGAGGAGGCGCAGACGCTTCTGAACGACCTGGGGCAGGACTACGGGGAGAGCTACGTGGCTGCGAGGGGAAAGAAGGGAGAGCCGGAGTTCCGGAACGTCTCGGAGGTGGTCCAGGAGCTCCAGCAGCAGATTGACACCGCAGCGTCCGGCGGGAGCGTCCCGTCCGGATCGTCCGGCGGGAGTGCGCCGTCCGCGCCGGTCGGCGGGGGTCGGCGCGGACGGGGCGGCCCCAGGAGGTAGACGGCCGGAGAGGCCGGCGAAGAATGGACCGAAAGGCCATAGGGATTTCAGCCGCATTGGCTTCGGCGGCGTCGTGGGCGGCCGGCGCGATTCTTTTCAACCGCATCGGCGAAGAGATGTCGTCCCTCGCCATGACCCTGACAAAGGGCGCGGTGAGCGTCGTGCTCCTGGGCGCGGCCCTGGCGTTGGTGGGCGGGAGCAGGTCGCGCCGGACTCCGGCACCGGGCGCGGGCCTGGGCTCGATGGACCGGCGTTCCATCACGCTTCTCGTGGCCAGCGGCCTGCTGGGCATCAGTCTGGCGGACACCTGCTTCTTCGAGGCCCTGAAGACCCTGGGCCCGCACTCGGTCGTGCTGTTGATGATGGTCGGGCAGGTGCTGACCCCGTTGTGCGCGATGGTCTTCCTGAAGGAACCCAGCACCGTTTCGCGCTGGAGCGGAATTATCCTCGTGGTGGCCGGGATCGGAATCGTGCTGTCCGGTCGGCTGGCAGGTGAGGGCGACCTGGGATGGCGCGGCGTGGGGTTCGGGCTGACGTCGGTCATCGCCATGTCCCTGTCCATCGTGATCGCGAAAAAGGCCCTGGACCGCCTCAGCGCCCTGGAGGGCACGTTCATCCGCATGGCCGCGGGCACGGCGGGCATGCTGCTGCTCGGTGTGCTGACCGGCCGGCTGGGTGCATGGGTACTGCCGCTGCAGGATCCACGGTTCCTGCTTCTGTTCCTGGTCGCGGTCTGCATCGTGACGTTCGGCGGGTTCTGGCTTTCTCTCGCAGCCATCAAGTATGCCGATGTGGTTGTGGGCAGCACCCTGATCTCCACCGAACCGCTGTTCGTGCTCCTGATCGGCGCGCTCTTTATGGGCCGGGGGATCACGGCGCGGGCCTTGGCGGGTACCGTGCTGGCCCTGGCCGGCGTGGTGGCGCTGGTCCGTTGGGATCCGGTGCGGCGAGCGGACCTGCCCGCGGCCGCGGCGGCCGCGGGCGAGGGCGGTGAGGGAGGGGCGTCGTGACAGCCGTTGTGGATACACCGACCCACAAGATCGCGCCGGGCGCCGCGCTGGCGGCGCTGGAAGCCGGAGATTTTTCCGGCCCGATCCTCCTGCAGTCGCTCCTCCTCCGGGACGAACAGCAGGAGCGCCTGTTCGCCCTGGCCCGGCAGAGGCGCGAGGCATGCTTCCCGGCGCGGAAGGTCGAAGTCCGCAGCGTCATTGAAGTTTCCAACGTGTGCCGCCAACGCTGCAACTACTGCAGCATCGGCGCGAAGGCGGACCGGCACGCCTACACGATCCGATACGAAGATTTTCTCGAACTGGCGGATCATCTTTACGAAAAGGGCCGCCGGGTCCTTCTGATCCAGTCCGGGGAGAATGCGGCTCAGGAGTTCGTGGATCACGTGGCGCGTTGTGTGGCCGGTCTGACGGAGCGGCATCCGGACATGGTGCAGATTCTCTGCATCGGCAACCTGGATCCCGAGCAGTACCGGCAGTTGAAGCAGGCCGGCGCGGACCGTTACATCATGAAGTTCGAGACATCGAACGCCGCCCTCTACGAGCGGTGGAAGCCGCGCGATACGCTTGCCAACCGGTTGGCATGCCTCGAGAGCCTGCTCGACCTGGGATACCAGGTGGGCAGCGGCAATATGATCGGCCTGCCGGGGCAGTCGGTCGAAGACCTCGTGAGCGACCTGCAGCTCCTGGGGCGCTATCCGCTCGCCATGGCGAGTTGCACGGTGTTCATTCCCGGGGAAGAGTCCAACTACCGCGATGAGCCGATGGGCGATCTGGACCTGACGGTAAACCTGCTGGCCCTGATCCGGATCCTTTTTCCGGACCGCCTGATCCCCACCACCAGTTCCCTGGAAAAGGCGCAACGCGGCGGCCAATACCGCGGCCTGATGGCCGGGGCCAACACCGTCACGATCCACGACGGGACGCCCGATAGACTGAAGCACCTTTTCCCGATCTACTCCAGCCGGCGCTTTGCGCCGCCGGATGAACACATTGCAGCGATCGTGAAGAAGGCTCACCTCACATTCGCGCCGGGGGCATTGCGATGAACGAATCCGAAAGACGGGAGATCATGGAAATCAGCCGGAGCCGGGCGGAGGACTTTCGCCGCCTCCGGGAAGCGGGACTGATCAACAGGGGGGGCGAATTCTTCCCGTCGGTCCACTATCCGCCGATTACGATGTACCCTCCGATCACCGAGGAGGAGCTGTTCGCCACCTACACGGTGCCGGCCGACGGCCTGTTCGACCTGTACGCCCATCTGCCGTTCTGCAAGCAACGCTGCCTGTTCTGCCACTACCCCGGCAAGTTCGGCGAACAGAACGAGGAAAAGGAACGCTACCTGAAGGCGCTCGAGAAAGAGATGGACCTCTACATGCGGCGCCTCGGCATCGACAAGATCAAGGTCCGCTCGATCCTGCTGGGCGGCGGCACGCCCACGCACCTCACCCCGGACCAACTCCGGCGGTTCCTCGATTTCTTCTGCGCGCGCATCGATCTGTCAAGCTGCAAGCAGTTCAACTACGACGTGGATCCTTCCACGCTCATCCACGAAGACGGCATGGAACGGCTCCGGATCATGAGGGAATACGGCGTGGACCGGCTGACGATCGGCGTGCAGTCGCTGAACGATGAGATTCTGAGCGTCATGAACCGCCCCCACGACGCGAAGGAGGCTCTCGAGTCCATCGAGAACTCCCGGCAGTTCGGCTACCAGATCAACATCGAGTTCATTTTCGGCCATCCCGGGCAAACGATGGAGAACTGGCTGGAAGAGATGGAGGGCGCTGTGGCCACGGGGGTGGAAGAGATCCAGCTTTACCGTCTGAAGGTGGAGGCCTACGGCGACTTCCAGGGCCCGATCAAGAAGTTCCGGCAGATCAATCCCGAGGACGTGCCCTCGGCGGACGACGCGATCATGATGAAGCAGGCGGCCATCGAGGCGCTCAACCGCAACGGGTATTGCGAGAACCTGCGGCGCGTCTTCACAAAGGACCGCAAGTACTTCTCGCTGTACGCCCACAACCAGTGCTGCAACCTGTTCGACGAGATCGGCTTGGGCCTGACGGCATTCAGCAGCCTGCGCGACCGGTTCGGGTTGAACACCCAGTACTTCGAGGAGTACTACGAGAAGATCGAGCAGGGCCGACTGCCGTTGAACCGGGGCCTGGTCCGGAGTCCCGAGGAGCAAATGCGGTGGGCGATCATCCTGCCGCTGAAGAATCGGAACGTGCGCAAGAAGCTCTTCCAGAAGGTGACAGGCTCGACGCTCGACGGCGTGTTCCGCAAGAAGATCGAGAAGCTGAAGGAATTCGACCTGGTCAAAGAGGACGAGAAGTTCCTCGAGGTGACCAAACTCGGCGCGTTCTTCGCGGACGAAGTGGCCGAGCAGTTCAGTCGTCCGGACTACATCCCGTTCCCCCGCGAGGCCTATGCGCACGGCCCCCTGTACCCGTACGAAGATTGCGAACCGTAGAGACAACGAAAGGAGTCGGCGATGAACGACAGGCATAACGCTCCGACATGTTCTGGCGTGCTGCTTTCTCGGTTGGCGCTGCTCGGACTGCTGGCAGCGGTCCTGACCCTGAGCTCCTGTGTTCTGCCACCTCCGCGGCGCGGCGGTCGCGGGCCAAGGCCGGTCATCGCGCCCGCCCCCGCGCCGAAGCCTGCACCGAGACCCGCCCCGGTGCCACTGCCCCCGCCAAGGCCCGCGCCCAAGCCGGCCCCGGCGCCTGCACCCGCGCCGGTGCCCGCGCCCAGGCCTGCCCCCGTACCGCATCCGTGATGGGAAGGCGAACGGGCATAGCGGATGCCGCCGGGCCTCCCTGGCGGCAGCCCCGGCGGTGGCTCGCGTTTGCCGGCGTCGTTCTGCTCGTCTGCCTGGTGTTCGCCCGGCTGCCGACGTCCCGGCCGGCCGCGCTGGCGGACCGGCCGATCGGCCACTGGACGGCGATTCTTCCGCCGATCCTCGCCGTGGTCATCGCCCTCGTGTTCCGCACGCTCGTCTGGGCGCTGACCGGCGCCTTTGTCCTCGGCGCGCTGCTCGCGTTCTGGCCGGCGGTGCTGACGGCCGTCCCGCGCGGCGTAACCGCGTTCATCTGGGTGAACTTCACGGAGCAGTTCAACCTGTACATCTTCGCCTTCCTCTTCGCGCTGGTGGGCATGATCCACGTCGCCTACCGGGGCGGCGGCATACACGGACTGGTCGCGCTGGTGGGCAAGGCGGCCCGGGGGCCGAGATCCACGAAGGTGGCCACCTTCCTTGCCGGGCTGGCGATCTTCTTCGACGATTATTCGAATACGGTGGTGGTCGGATCGGCCATGCGCGGACTCGCCGACCGGTGGCGCGTCTCGCGGGAGAAGCTGGCCTACCTCGTGGATTCCACGGCGGCGCCGATCGCGGGTCTCGCGCTCCTGTCCACGTGGATCGCATTCGAGGTGTTTCTGTTCCACGACGCTGCCGGCGCGCTGGGCCTGAAGGAAGGCGGGTACGCGATTTTCGTTACCATCCTGCCGTTCCGTTTCTACTGCTGGGGCACGCTGTTTTTCGTGCTTCTCACGTCGGCCGCCGGCCGGGACTTCGGCCCCATGCTTCACGCGGAACGGCGCGCCGCGCTCGAGGGCAAGCTGGTGCGCGACGGGGCGCGCCCCCTGGCGCGGGCCGGGGGAGAGGCTCTCGATCCCGTGCCGGGCAAGCCGCAGCGCTGGGTCAACGCCGTCCTGCCGCTGGCGCTCGTCGTCGTTGGGACACTGGGCGGCATCCTGCTCCTCGGACGCCACAAGGTGCTCGCCTCCGGCGCCCCGTTTTCGCTGCTCGATGGCGCCGACTGGCGCGCCGCTTTCGGCATGGTCACCAATCCGGCCGTCACGCCCGGGGGCGCCATGAAGATTCTGTTCTGCGCCTCGGCAGCCGGCGGCGTCACGGCCGTGCTCCTGTGCGTGTCGCAGAAGATCCTCACGTTCGGCGCGGCGGGGCGCGCGTACCTGCGGGCAATTCCCACCCTGGGAATGGCGTTCTTCATTCTGATCATGGCCTGGGGCATGAGCAAGATCTGCACAACGGGCGTGCATACCGACACCTACCTGATCTCGCTCCTGGGAGACCGCATGCCCCCGGCGGCGCTCCCGCTGTTCGTGTTCTTCGTTTCCTCGGGCATGGCGTTCGCGACCGGGACCAGCTTCGGCACCATGGCGGTGCTGATCCCGGTGATCTTTCCGCTGGCCTACGCGCTCGGGACCTATGAGACCGGGAACGGGCTTCTGTTCTGGCTCAGCGCAGCCGCGATCATGGACGGGGCGATCTTCGGGGACCACTGCAGCCCGATCAGCGACACGACGGTGCTCTCTTCGATCTCGTCCGGCTGCGATCACATCGACCACGTCGGCACGCAGATGCCGTACGCGCTCACCGTGATGGCCGGAACCTCCCTGACGGGTTACGCCGCCGTGGCCGCCGGCATGCCGGGCTGGCTGTTCTTTGTGGTCTTCCCCGCGCTGGCCGGGATCATTCTTCTGGTGTTCGGTCGGCGGGTGCCCGCACCGGCGGCCGCGCCGGCGGGCGAGGGCGGCCCCGGACCCAGCCGATGAAGGCCCACGCGATTCCGGCGAGGACGCTGATCCCGACCCCGATCCGCCTGCGGTAGGGCGCGAACCAAAGCTCGACGCGGTGCGTGCCCCGCTCCAGCGGGATCCCGATGAAGCCGAGATTCACGCGGTGCACGGAGGCCGGCTCGCCGTCCACCCTCGCGCGCCATCCGCGGTTGAACGGGATGGACAGGAACAGGAGGCCGGGGGCCCGCGTGACCACGCGTCCCCGGATGCGGTCCTCCCGGAAGGCGGAGATCTCCAGCGGCTCCGTCCGCAGCGCCGCGAGGGAGTCGGCGGCGCGCTGCCGCCCGAGCGCGTCGCCGGGCTGCGCCGGGTCGAACGGGGCATCGGCGCGTTCGTACCGCGCCAGGACGTCCGGCCGGACCCGGAGCGTCCGGCCGGGCACGAATCCCTCGAGCAGCGCCCGGTCGCTGTGAGGCGGCTCCAGAGACGCGAACCAGCCGGGATCGAGGACACGGTGGTACACGAACCCGAGCGGCAGCGCCCGCTCGTTCCGGTAGATGCGCACGTCGCGGACCGTGGCCATCAGGCGGAAGCCGTCCCGGTCGACCGGTTCCCGCGACAGCAGGTATTTCACGGCGGTCAACGAGTTCAGCAGGTCGCGCTCGCCGAACCCGGCGATGTAGTTGGGTCCCCGCCGCTGGTAGGTGGGCACGCGCAAGGCGTGGAGGAAGTCGAGGGTTGAGGGCTCCTGCACCGAACAGTACCCGCTGGTGCCGAAGTAGCCCTGGAAGAGCGGATCGTTGAGAAACACGGAGTGATCGGTCTTATCAACGCGGTAGAACGAGGCATCGCTCCGGCGGATCGTCCGGAGCGCCGCGCCGGTGGCGTCAAAGTATCCTTCCCCGCCGTGCAGCTCGTGCTTCAACAGCGGCGCCCGCTGGTTGACGGTCGGATGGTTCCATACGATCAGCTCGGCCATCACCAGCAGCACGACGGCCCGGCCCGCCGGCCTCGGCCGGCGCCGGAACCCGAGCAGGGCGACCGCGTAGGCCACAAGAAACAGCAGCGCCTTGCCCAGCTCGGCGGTAAAGGCCGGGATAAACTCCTGTTTGAGCGTGTACGCAAAGTCGGCCGGCGTCGCATCCGGCCGGACCGTCCGCATCAGGGCCAGGCCCGCTTCCTCGACGGCGGCCGGCAGCTTGAGCGCGCCGCACCAGAGCGCAAAGCCGGCCGCCGCGCCGGCGATCAGCGGCACGCACAGCAGCGCGCACGTGGCCCGGAGCGCGCCGGGGTGCAGGGGGCGGCCGGCCTCCTGCCGGTCGAACACGCGCGCCGCCAGGAACAGGCACAGGACGATCCAGGTAAAGCCGTGCCGCTGCTGCACCGAGGCCAGCCCGTTGAACACGTTGGCCAGGAACGGGCTGACCAGCGACACCGCCAGGAAGCCGAGCACCAGCCCCATGCACAGGCGCTCTTTGCGCGACCCCGTGACGAAGAACTGCGGAAGCAGCAACAGCGGCAGAATCCCGCACGAGAGCTGGGGCGGCTCGAAGTAGTTGATCGGTCCGCGGTAGTTCAGCCCGGCCCCGAACACGTTGTTCGAAAAGACCCGGAACAGCGTCACGTAATACCCCCACCAGTAGGTCGCGAACAGCCCGACCGGCGGCCGTGCGCCCAGGCGCGGACTCGTGGCGAGGTAGCTCATCGTGGGCACGACGGTCCACGCATCGAGCAGGAACGCGCCCGCGTAGCACGCGCCCGTTTTCAGGCACACCCGCACCACGCGAGAAAAGCCGGCCCCGGGCCGCGCGGCCGCCCGGCACGGCGCGAAGACGGCGAAGAACACGGTGAACAGGAAGAAGAAGTAATAGGAGATCGCCAGGAAGAAGGTCAGGCTCAGAACAAGGGGCCAGGTCCGTCCGCGCTGCAGGAGCTGCTCGTACGCGTACAGGGTCAGCGGAACCAGGCTGAACAGTATGCCGAATGCCGCGTGTTGTCCCCACAGCACGAGGTAGCCGTTGAACCCGTACAGCAGCGGGAAGACCACCCGTGCGCGTCCCCGCAGGCCGAGGCTCGAGAGATACAGGCGCCAGAGAAACGCCGCGCAGAAGCATTCGAGGATCATCTTGAAGACATACGCATGCGCCTGCCAGGCCGCCGGCATGAGCTCCACGAACAGGACAAAGGGGTTCAGATACGATTGATAGGCGAAAATCTGCTTGCCGAGCGCGATCCGGAACGTCCAGCTCCGCAATTCCCCGCTGCGCAGCAGCTCCCCGAAGTAGCGGTCGAACGGCCAGTACTGGTAGTAGGTGTCGGAACCGACCTTGGGGAAGATAAAGAGGCGCTCGCCGAAGAGGTAAGCCCCGTACACCACGCCGCTCACCACGGCGAGACCGAAGACGAGCGCGAGGAGACTGTGCGGAGTCCGCTTTTGCATGGGCCTGGCCACCACAGTATTCCGCCGCCCGCGGGCTGTCAACCGGCCACCGGAGCTTGACTTGAGCGGCCGCATGCCGTATCGGGGGAAGGCAAACGGTCTGCAGGCCGGCGCGCCCGGCCCGAGACCCGGACCCGGATGAACGGCCCATGAATACGCAGCGACCGCGCGGGATATCCGTCGTGATCCCCGTCTACAACTCGGGCTCCTGTCTCCCGGAGCTGGCCCGCCGGCTCACCACCGTGCTGCGGACGCTCGGCCGCGAGCACGAGGTCATCCTGGTCGACGACGGTTCCACCGACAACAGTTGGGAGGTAATCCGGGACCTGACCGCTTCCTATCCCGGGCTGGGCGGCATCCGGCTCATGCACAACGAGGGCCAGGCCAACGCCACGCTGTGCGGCCTGGCGCACGTCTCCGGCGAAATCGTCGCGACCATGGACGACGACCTGCAGCACCGACCCGATCAGCTCCCGCGGCTGATCGACGCGCTCGAGGAGGATCCGCGGCTGGACTGCGTCCTCGGCCGTTTCGAGGAGAAGCACCACGCCTTCTACCGCAACTGGGGATCCGCGCTGATCCGCGCGATCAACGCGCTGGCGTTCCGGCTCCCGAAGGGCGTGCGGTCCTCCGCGTTCCGGGTCATGCGCCGACCGGTAGCCGACGCCCTGGTTCGGCACGGAACGGCCAACCCGGCGATTCCGGTTCTGCTGTTCGGCACCACCCGCCGCGTGCGGAGCCTTCCGATCGAGCACGCCCCGCGTCATTCGGGCCGTTCCACGTATTCGCTCGCCAAGCAATTCCGGCTGGCCCTCGACAACATCTGCAATGCGACGATGCTGCCCCTGCGCGTCGTGGCCGGGATCGGCCTGGCGACCTGCGGCCTGAGCGTCGCCCTGCTGGCCGCCTACCTGATCCGGTTCCTGATGGGAAAGATCGGCGTGCCGGGCTGGACGACGGTGGTGGTCCTGGTGACCTTCTTCTCCGGGGTGATCCTCCTCTCGCTCGGGGTCATCGGCGAGTACATGGTCCGCGTCCTGAGGGAAGTCCGGCAGCGTCCGAACTACTTCATCCGGGAAAAGGCCGGGGTCCTGGCAGGGCCGGAGCCCGGTGAAACGGCGGAGCGCGCGACATGACCCCCGCGCCGGCCGCGAGGAGCTTCGTGCCATGCTGATCGGTCCCGCGTTGCGCCTCGCGCCGGCCATCGCCGCGCGGACGGCCTTCTACCTGCGATCGCAGCGGTGGTCGGTGCCCGAGCTGGCGCGCTACCAGGACCGCATGCTCCGGCGGCTGATCCGTCACGCCGCGGCCCACGTCCCCTATTACCGCAACCTGTTCCGCGCCATCGGGCTCGACCCGGCGACCTTCCGCGGACGCGCCGACCTGCACCGGATTCCCCTGCTGGACAAGGAGACGCTGCGCACCCGGCCCGACGAGTTTGCCGCCGACAACGCGGCGGCGTTCCACCCCGTCGCGTGGAAGACGAGCGGCTCCACGGGGACGCCGCTCCGTTTCCTGCTGAGTGCCGCCTCACGGATCAACGACGCGGCCGTCACGCTGCGGGCCTACCAGTGGGCGGGTTTTCTGCCGGGCATGAAGATCCTGACCGTGAAGGGCTTTCTGCGCGACTGGGAGACCCGGTACAGCATGGCGGGGCGATCCCTGAACTTCGATTCGGTCCAGATGTCGCCGGAATCGGCGGCTCGTCTGTGGCGCCGGGTCAACCGGATGAAGCCGGCCTTCTTCCACGGGTATCCGCTTTCCCTGATCCTGCTCAGCAAGCTGGCCCGGGAGGCCGGGATCGCCTATCACCGGCCGCAGACCATCATCTGCTTCGGCGAGTCCCTGACGGACACGATCCGCGGCCAACTCCGGGCGGCGTACGGCAACGTCCAGATTTTCGATTTCTACGGTATGACGGAAAACGCGGCCCTGATCACCGAATGCGGATACGGCACGCGGCATGTCGTGGACGACTACGTGTACCACGAGTTCGTCGGCGACGGGAACCGCGTGATCACCGAGGGCAAGGGAGAGATCGTCGGGACCGGTTACTACAACTACGCCATGCCGATGATCCGCTACCGTACCCGCGACTACGTACGGCTCAAGCCCGTGCCGTGGGGCTGCGTGTGCGGGCGGCCGTTCCGGACGGTCGAGACGATCGAGGGGCGTAAGGAGGACTACATCTGCACGCCCGACGGCCGGACGGTCAACCTGGTCGAAGGCGCCGTGGGCGACGGCGTGGGGATCGTCACGAGCCAGTACGTGCAGGATCTGCCGGATCATATGTACGTCAATATCGTGCCCGGTCCCGACTTCCAGCCCGAGAGCCTCAAGGATGTGGAGAAAGGCCTGCGCGCCCGGGTCGGCCCCGCGATCCGTATCGATTTCCGCGTCGTAAACGAACTCGAACGCCGCCCCGGCGAGTCCGGCAAGACGCCTTTTCTGATTTCGAAGATCGGCTCCGCCCTGTACACCGGCCGGGAGTTCTGAATATGGCCGTTCGCCGCAACGTGTGGATCGCCGTCCGGATTGCGGTGTCGGTCCTGCTCCTGGCGGCGATCTTCTCCCGCGTGGACCTGCCGGCCGTCTGGGGGCACTTGCGGAACACGCGGCCCGGCTACTTCGTTCCCGCCCTGGTGCTCGGATACTTCAGCCAGCTCTTTATCGGCGCGGTGCGGTACACCTACATGCTGCGCCGGCTGTGCGGCATCCGCATCGGATACGGACGCCTGCTGCGCGATTACTGGGTCGGCATGTTCGTGGGCTACTTCGTGCCCGCCGGGGTGGGGTGGGATGTCTACCGGATCGGCAAGACGTACAGCCGGGCAGGGAATCTCATGGGCAACACCTTCGTGGTGCTGGGCGAGAAGGTGCTCGGAATCGTGGCCACGATCGTGATGCTGGCCGCCGTGTATCCCCTGGCCGCCCCCTACATGACCGTATCGGCCGAGATCCGTCTGGTCGCCCGGCTGGTGTACTGGAGCCTGGCGGGCCTGGGCGTGGCGACGGTCGCCTGGCTCGTCGTGCGGAAGCACGCCCACCGGGCCATGCTCTGGGTCGAGCAGAAAGCGATGGCCGTTGCGGCGCGGGTCTCCCGGCGCGCGGCCGCGCGGCTCCAGGCCGGAGACGGCGTCCAGGCGACCGGGCAATTGTCCGGTATGGTGTTGCGCTTCGCCTCACCCGGTCACCTGAGCGTGGTGCTGGGGCTGACGCTGCTGATCCGCGTGGCGTCGGCATACGGCGGGATGTGTCTCTTCCGCGCCGTCGGGCACCCCGTTCCGATTGTGGCCAACCTCTTTGCCGTGCCCGTGCTGCTGGTGATCTTCCTGCTGCCCATTTCCTTCGGCAGCCTGGGCGTGCGGGAGGGGTCCACGATTCTGATCTACGGCCTGTTCGGCGTGCCCAAGGCCGTCTCCCTGGCAAGCTCTTTCCTCGGGCTGGCCGCCCTGCTCACGACGGTCGCCCTGGGCGGGGTCATCCTGGTATCGGGCGCTTGGGCCG
>Ga0180432_10004162_pt1 | contig 20016 bp, 19 predicted proteins | sample SS_ome_10_FD_132414 | JGI IMG/M metagenome (GOLD analysis project Ga0180432, IMG submission 132414) | Hypersaline lake sediment archaeal communities from the Salton Sea, California, USA - SS_1_MS_2 metaG | ecosystem: Environmental > Aquatic > Non-marine Saline and Alkaline > Hypersaline >...
CACCCACGCCAAGAGGTGTGGGCTACGAAGACGCCTGGAAGCGGGCTGTGGAGGCATTCCGCGACTACGGCGAGATCGCGGCCAAGGAGGGGGTGGTGGTGGCCTGGGAGTTCGAGCCTGGGTTCATGTTCAATAAGCCCGGTGAGGTCTTGCGCATGGTCGAGGAGGTTGGTCACGACAACTTCACGACGATGTTCGACTTCTGCCATGCGCACATGTGCGCTGCCGTCGGGGCGCGTCAAACCCCACCCCGCGAGACGCTCCCTGGAGGTGGCCCGGAGTTGGCCAGAAAGCTGACGGGCAAGATTGGCTTCGTGCACCTGATCGACTCCGACAACACGCTGCACGACAATCTCACCAGCACTCACGCGCCGTTCGGCACGGGCGTGATCGACATGCGCGAGATGATGCGGGCCGTGCTCGAAGCGGGATACGAGGGTCCTTGGTGGACCATCGACCTGTGCTTCTGGTCGGAGGCATGGGAGGAGCTGGAGCCCAGCCTGAAGTTCGTGCGAGGCCTACTGAGCGAGTTCGATATCTCGTAGGGGAGATGCAAGGAGGCGATAGACGTGAAAGGAACGATGAAGGCCCAGGTCTTCTATGAGCCCTTCAAGATGGAGCTGGAGGATCTTCCCATCCCCGCGCTTCGTCCCGATCAGGTACTGATCAAGGTCAAGGTCTGCGGCATATGTGGTTCGGACAATTCCTACTACCGCGGCAGGAGCCCACTGGAGACACCTGATGGGAAAGGTCCTCTCATCCTGGGGCACGAGTTCTCCGGTGAAGTTGCAGAGCTTGGCAGTATTCCCGGTGACCTCGGACTGTTCAAAGTGGGTGATCGAGTCACTGTCAATCCCGTGCAGTATTGCGGAGCGTGCCAGCAGTGTCTGAGGGGGCGGACCAACCTGTGCGAGTACGGGGGCGGACTGGGTGCTTCGGGGAACGGGGCTTTCGCGGAATACGCTGTGACGAAGTACCAGAACCTGTGGCTGTTGCCGGATGACCTACCATTCCTACAGGCGTCTGTAGCGGAGCCCCTGGCCTGCGGTACATACGGCGTGATGAACATGAACGTCCAGCTTGGCACTGCCGCCGCGGTTATCGGTCCCGGACCGATCGGATGCATGATGGTACGGCTGATCAAGGCGATGGGCGCGAGCAAGGTATTCCTTATCGGAAGCCGCGATTACCGGCTGAATGCTGGAGAGCCCTTCGGTGCGGATGAACTGATCAACACAGTAGATAGCGACTCGCCGTACTACGTGGATGACCTCGTGGGCCATATCGAGTCGGCCACCGGCGGCAGGATGCTGGACCGCGTGATCACCGCCACGGCGAATCCAGTTGCCATGCGGCAGGCTCTGGAGATCTCGGGCAAGGCATCGACGGTTGTCTTTTTCGGCTTGCCGGGGGAGAACGACTTCGTGGAAGTGCCGGCCCTCAAGAGTATTTTCGCGGACAAGACGATCCGGTTCTCCTGGCTCGCTCCTAGTAGCTGGCCGATCGCGACTCAGGCGCTGTTCACCGGAATGCTGGATCCCACACCGCTCTTGACCCATGAGTTCCGGCTTGAGAAGCTAGTGGAGGCGCTGGATTTCGTAGAGGAACGAAGAGACGGGGTGATGAAGGCAGTGATCACTCCGTAGGAGTCCACCGCCGAAGGATGGAAGACGAGATGACCAGTACACGCGTTCCCGTCGCCAGACTGACACGGGAGACGTTCGGGGGGCTCGGCACAGTCGTTCCGAGCGAGCCGGGTCGTGAGCCTGACGTGGTCAGGGAAGGACTGCGCTTCTGGGATCGGGCAGGTGCGATGAGCATCCCCGGCGAGGTCGAGATGGGCATCCTGGAGCTGTCGGCTCAGCCTTTCGTGTTTGACTCCATGGAGCGTCACGTCGACACCCCCGAGATGTTCGTGCCGCTGAAAGGGGTCTCGGTGATGCCCATTGGCCTGGGCAGCGGCCCGGACGGCTTCCCGAGTCCAGATGAGATTCGGGGCTTCTTGATCGATCCTGGGGTGTCCATCATCATAAATCCCGGGGTGTGGCACTGGATTCCCTATCCTCTGTCGTCTGTGGCAACCTACCTGATACCGGCTCTGGTTGGCACGCCGATCGAGGACAGGGAGGTGAGACTACTGGATGAGCCGTTGCGCTTTTCTCTATGAGACAAGGAGGGTCAAGACATGAAGCTGGGCGTGTTTACAGTGCTGTACAACGAGAAGCCACTGGAAGAGGTGGCGAAGTACATATCCGGATTGGGCTACGAGACGGTGGAGTTGGCTGCGTGGAAGAGCAGCAGCCATCTCGATATCGACAAGGTTCTGTCTGACAAGAGCTACCGCACCAATCTGCTGGGGTTGGTCGGCAAGTACGGTCTCGAGATCTCGGCCCTGAGCAACCACCTTGAGGGCCAGTTGATCCTGGGCGCGCTTGACTGGACTACTGACGAATGGGCGCCGAGCTCCGACCCTGATGAGAAGGTGCAGTATGGCATCAAGCGCATTAAGGACACCGCTCGCGCTGCTGCTGCTCTAGGTGTGGAGGTCGTGGTCGGTTTCACCGGCTCACAGGTTTGGGGCAAGTGGTACTCGTGGCCAGAGAGCAACATCAAGGCCTACGAGCAAGCATGGGAAGTGATGGCCGAGCGCTGGCACCCGATCCTCGATGTCTTCAAGCAGGAGGGAGTGAAGTTTGCGCTCGAGGTGCATCCCACCGAGATCGCCTACAACATCGAGACCGCGGAGGATTGCCTCAATGCAATCGATCATCGACCCGAGTTCGGCTTCAATTTCGACCCGAGTCACTTCGTGTGGCAGATGATCGACCCCGTCATCTTCATCAAGAAGTTTGGAGATCGCATCTTCCATGCGCACGCCAAGGACTCCGAGTTGCAGTACGACGAGCTCGCTCGCTCTGGCGTCATTCCGAATGGAGCCTGGTCACGACCTAATCGTGGGTTCAGGTTCCGCTGCCCCGGTTGGGGAGAGGTGAACTGGCGCCGAGTCATGACGGCCTTGCTATCCGTTGGATACGACTTCGTCCTGTCCTACGAGCACGAGGATCCGGTGATGTCTCGGGAGGATGGCTGCGAGAAGAACATCGAGCATCTGCGACCGCTCATCATCAAGAGCCCGTTGAAGGAGTGGGGCGTCTGGTGGAAGCAGGATGAGCAGGCATAGCAGTCCCGCGTGGTGTAGTTCGAGCGTTGTCAATCCAACGGGCTGATGGGAATACCAGGAGGAACCAACCAAGATGAACATCAGATTCGGAGCTAACACTCAGATATGGGTGGGCGGGTTCGCCACCAAGGACTTCCACCTCGTCGACAAGCTGGCGAGGATGGGGTGCGACTTCATCGAGATATCCTACGGCGAGATGGAAGCTCCATTCGACCCCAAGGAACTGAAGAGGTTGATCGACGATGCCGGCCTGGAGATCAGCATGTGCGGCTACCTGAGCGGCGAACGGGATATCACCAGCGCAGATGCCGCGGTTCGCGCCAATGGACTGAAGTACTTCAGAGGCGCCGCGGAGACCGGTCAGGTTCTGGGCGCGAGGATCTTCGCCGGACCGCTGTACGCAGAGCTGTTCCGCGGACGGTGGCTCTCGGCAGACGATAGAAGGGCAGAATGGGACCGTGGTGCGGCGAGTCTGAAGGAAATCGGGAGCATGTGTGGTGATCACGGCATGACTGTGGCTCTCGAGCCTCTCAACCGTTTCGAGACCGACTTCCTGAACACGGCGCACCAGGCTGTCCAGATGGTGGAACAGGTCGACAGCCCGCATGTCAAGATCCATCTAGACACATTCCACATGAACATCGAAGAGAAGAGGATCGGCGACGCGATCAGGGAAGCAGGGAAGCATCTGGTGCATTTCCACACTTGCAGCAATGATCGTGGTACGCCCGGCGCAGGTCATATTCCGTGGGGCGAAGTCGTCGACGGGCTGAAGGCAGTGGACTACAGTGGTTTCGTGGGTATCGAAGGCTTCAATCCCAAGGATGTTCCGTTGGCGAACGGAGGCAGGACCTGGCGTCCCGTTGCCACTGCCCAGGATCGCGTTGCCATTGACGGATTCGAGTTTCTCAGGAAGGTGTTTGCCTAGAGACGGGTACGTTTCTCACTTCTCTGTTGCCAGGTACGTCGCTGAAGGCGGAGGATAGCGATCTCCTCGTTGTCCTCCGCGCTTCTGCGAAACCCGTAGGGGTTGGCGCGAATGATGAGAGTTGCGATGCTTGAAGCGCCCCGCAGAGTGTTCCTGCGGCAGGTGCCGATGCCTTCCGTGCGAGACGGGTGCGTTCGCATTCGGATTGCGGCGTGTGGCATTTGCGGGACGGACGTCGGTCTGTTCGAGGGCTATCACCGGACTGCTTTGCCCTACAGTCTGGGGCATGAGTACGTAGGCTCCATAGTCGAGGTGGGAGAGGGAGTACGCCGGTTCTCGCCCGGACAGCGCGTTGTCGTCGATCCGAATGCTCATTGTGGACACTGCGATTTCTGTCGGCGCGGGCAGGTTCACCTCTGCAAGAATCGCGCCACGGCTCGCTACAAGTCGAATGGCGGGCTTGCCGAGTACACCGTCGTCTCCACGAACATCGTCCACCACCTGCCTGAGTGCGTAGCATTCACCGATGGGGCCTGTGCCGAACCGCTTTCGTGTGCCTTGCACGCCTTGGACAGGGCACGGTTTGACCCGGGAGATAGCGCAGCGATCCTGGGGGCAGGCACGATGGGTCTGCTGATGCTGCAACTCCTGCGCATGCGCGGGGCAGGCGCCATCGTCGTGACCGAGCCGCGGGAGCTCAGGCGGGAGAGAGCAGCGCAACTAGATGCCAGTAGGGTACTGAACCCGCTGGAAGACGATGTGGTTGCCGGGGTCAGGTCGGTTGCGGGTGACGGTGTGGATCTGGTTGTGGAGTGTAGCGGCCGTGCCGATGTCGTCCGGCAGGCTCTACAGCTAGTGAAGCGAGGTGGCACTTTGTTGCTCGTTGGGCTGGGAATGGCTGCGCAGGAGATATCCCTGGCCCCTGCGGCTCTTGTTGCCAATGAGGTAACCATCGTGGGGAGTATACTCAACCCGTTCGCCTTCTCTCGAGCCGTGGAGCTGCTCCGTGAGAAGAGGGTTCGCGTCAGCGATCTGATCACGCCGTTCGGGCTAGATCAGGTGGTTGACGCGATCAAGGCTGTTCGGGATGGTTGTGTGATCAAGGGTGTGGTCGTCAACCCCGGGACAGGCACTGGGATGGCCAGAGTTCGATGACTCACTTGATTGGGCTGGATATTGGAACGACTAATCTGAAAGCTGTCGCCCACGATGTGGAGCGTCGCTCCCAGACAGTCTATAGTTGCCTCACGCGCACGCACCGTCCCCGCCCGGGCTGGGCGGAGTACTACGCAGATCAGATCTGGGCCGATGCTGTAGGGCTGTTGCGGCAAGCAGTTGGGGCTATGCATCGTCCGTCGGAGATCGCGGGCATCGCTGTTGCCAGCATGGGAGAGGCTGGACTGCTCCTCGACGCAAGAGGGCGCGCTGTCACTCCGATCATCGCTTGGTTCGATTCTCGTACAGAGCCCCAGAGTCGCTGGTGGAAAGAGAACGTGGGACGCGAGGAAGTCTATTCGAGGACCGGCCATCCAGTTCATCCTTCGTTTGGCGTCAACAAGCTCATGTGGTTTCGCGACAACGAGCCTGATGCCTTCTCCCAGGGGGCTCACTGGCTTTCCGCCGAAGACTTTGTCCTGTTCAAGCTGTCTGGCGCTTTCACCACCGACTACTCGATTGCATCACGTACCATGGCCTTCGATGTCAGATCGCGCGAGTGGTCCGTCGAGCTTCTCGAGAAGGCCGGGATAGCGATGGATCTCATGTCTCCGGCCTGTGCGGGGGGCTCTGTCGTCGGCGAGGTGACTCCCCAGGCGGCGAGCGAGACTGGAATCCCGGTGGGTGTGCCTGTGGTGACCGGCGGACACGATCATGTGTGTGCCTCTCTCGCTGTCGGTGCTCACCAACCCGGGTCGTTGCTGGACTCGACGGGGACGAGTGAGTCGCTGATCCTGACCAGCTCCGAAGTGCTCACTTCACCAGAGATGTGCCATCAGGGCTTCGCGCAGGAGTGTCACGTCCTCGAAGACCGATACGCCGTCCTGGCAGGCTTCCCGGTGGCAGGCTATCTCGTGGACTGGGTTCACGGAATCGGGCAGCGGGGCGAGGCACAGGTCAACTACCACTTCGAAGAGGCAGACGAGATCACTCCAGGCTCCGATGGGCTCTTCTTTCTTCCTCACTTGAGGGGCGCCGGGAGCCCATCGCTCGACACGGGCTGCCGCGGCGCGCTGATAGGACTCTCGGACGCGCATGGATGGGGGCACATGTTGCGCGCTGCGATCGAAGGCGTGTGCTACGAGATCAAGAGCAACGTCCTCGCTCTGGAACGGACCCTGAACACGGAGGTGGGGGCAGTGCACACTGTGGGCAAGGTGTCCCGGAGTGATCTGTGGCTGCAGTTGAAGGCCGACATCCTCGGGAGGACGCTGACGGTTGCGTCCATCTCCGAAGCGGCAGGCACCGGCGCGGCGCTGCTCGCCGGCCTAGGGGCGGGCGTCTTTGCCTCGCCGGATGAGGCAGTCGAGTCGCTGGGTGCCGCTCGCGCGGAGATACGGCCGCGCCGGGAGGAGGCACTTTTCTACAAGATGCAGTATGACGACGTGTACAGTCGAATCTACCCGGCGCTACGAGATCTGTACGGTGTTCTGGCGGAACAAACGAAGTGGCACGTGGGCGTGTGATCTCACGAGGGAGTGTGGGCCAATGGACCTCGACCGGCTGACTTGTCCGTGGGGAGGAGGCGGCAGGCCCGCACACGCCCTGCTTGACAGACGATAGCGAAGTTGCTATAATACGAGCAACTCGAATAGGTAAACGCATCGACCAGGACGAGTAAGCTGTGGAAGGCAACAGAGAGTGCGGATCACGGGTTGAGAATCCGCACAGCAGGAAGCGGCCGAAAACCACCTGGGAGCGGGCTCCTCAAATCGCCGTCGGCGAGAGTATGGGGCTCCGGATGGCCTCGTTATCGGCCGTAGAGATGGTCCCTCGTTGATCTCGGTGGACCAAGTTGGGTGGAACCGCGCGGAGTTCCCTCGCCCCAATGGGCGGGGGTCTTTTTGTTTGAAGGGGGTGATCGCCATGTTCGGCGGGGTGACCGTGGCGGTGCCAATCGGAACGGGGATTGACGCAGTGGTGCGCATATAGAGAGGTGTGACATGTCTGACGAGCAAGGCAGGAATGAGGAGCATCTGCACAAGCTGCGGCACTCGACGTCTCACGTGATGGCCGAGGCGGTGCTGCAGATGTTCCCGGACGCGAAGATCGCCATCGGACCGTCCATCGAGAACGGTTTCTACTATGATTTCGATCTGCCTCGGCCGCTTACGCCCGACGACCTGAAGGAGATCGAGAAGCGGATGAAGGAGATCATCAAGACGAAGCAACCCTTCGTACGCAAGGAGATCAGCCGGGATGAGGCTCGGGCCCTGTTCGCGGATCAGCCCTACAAGCTCGAGCTGATTCGGGACCTGCCGGAGGATGAGGTCATCTCGGTGTACACGAGCGGTGCGTTCACCGACTTGTGTCGGGGTCCTCACGTGGAGAACACGTCGGAGTTGAAGTGGAATGCCTTCAAGCTGCTGTCCATTGCCGGAGCATACTGGCGAGGGGACGAGAATCGCCCCATGCTCCAGAGGATCTATGGCACGGCGTGGGAGAGCAAGGCCGATCTGAGGGCCTATCTGGAGAAGCTGAAGGAGATCGAGGCCCGTGACCACCGGCGGCTGGCCAAGCAGCTGGATCTGTACAGCCTGCACGAGGAGGCCGGTGCAGGCCTGGTGTATTGGCATCCCAAGGGAGGCAGAATCCGCTCCATCGCAGAGGACTTCTGGCGACAGGAGCATTTCGCGAACGGGTACGAGATCCTCTACACGCCACACATCGGGAAGAAGTGGTTGTGGGAGACGTCAGGGCATCTGGATTTCTACCGGGAGAGCATGTATTCGCCCATGGACATCGATGGGATGGACTACTACCTGAAGCCGATGAACTGTCCTTTCCACATCATGATCTACAAGTCGGCCATGCGATCCTATCGCGATCTTCCCCTGCGCTGGGCTGAGATGGGTACGGTCTATCGGTACGAGCGCAGTGGGGTGCTGCACGGGCTGCTTCGAGTAAGGGGCTTCACGCAGGACGATGCCCATCACTTCTGCACGCCTGAGCAGATCGAAGACGAGATCCTCTTCACGCTGCGATTCTCACTGCATCTGTGGAGGTCCTTTGGGTTCGAGGACGTGCGGGCGTATCTGGCAACGCGGCCAGAGAAGTACGTGGGCGAGCCGGGACGCTGGGATCAGGCCACTGAGTCACTCCGTCGGGCGCTGGAGCAGGAAGGCGTCGAGTACCGGCTCGACGAGGGCGGCGGCGCATTCTACGGGCCAAAGATAGATCTCAAGGTACGGGATGCGCTGGGCCGCGAGTGGCAGATGACGACGATCCAGTTCGACTTCAACCTGCCGGATCGCTTCGACATGACGTACGTGGGGGAGGACGGAAAGGAACACCGCCCCTACATGGTGCACCGTGCGTTGCTGGGCTCCATGGAACGGTTCTTCGGAGTGCTGATCGAGCACTACGGCGGCGCGTTTCCTGTCTGGCTGAGCCCCGTGCAGGCGATCGTGATTCCTATCGCGGACCGGCATGCGGAGTATGCGCGCAAGGTCGAGGCCGAACTGAAGGCGAGTGGCTTGAGGGTCGAAGTGGACGACTCCGGGGATCGGATGAATGCCAAGATCCGCAAAGCTCAACTTCAGAAGGTGCCCTACATGCTGGTAGTGGGCGATCGTGAGATGGAGGCAGGCCAGATAGCGGTGCGGCTGCGTACGGAGGAAGACCTGGGAGGCATGGCGGTCGACGACTTCGTGGGGCGGGTCCTGGAGGTGGTTGAGGCCAAGAAGGGTCTGTGAGTCGAAAACGGCCGTGAGAGAGAGGATCCAGACGCTTCAGAGTCCCGGTGCTTGAGCCTCCTGGAGGAGTGCTTTCGAACTGGAGCTTGTGGTGGGACCCGGTGCGCGGCGCGTGCCGGGTCCCGTTTTGGCTGCCAACCTGTCATCCTGGGTATCGCCCCGGGACGCGGACCGCGGTGGAGATGCATGGAGCATGAGGAGCACCAGACAGGTCCTTGGCTCACGATGGTCACTCGGGATGACGGTAGAGCCCCGTTGCCGCCAGGCAGCGAGAGGTCGGCTACTCGATGCGGACGCCTCTGTGGCCCACGATGTCCCTGAGTTGGGCGTCGATGGCCGGTGTGTAGTGGGTGGACAGATTGGGGAAGTCCATCTCGACCAGCCCCGCCCCTCGGTTGACGGCGACGTAGATGCTGAAGGAGTCATCCCCGGGGTGCTGTTCCAGAAGAGTGTACACCTTGCTGAGAACCTTCCTATCGTGATCCTCGTCGCCCGTGCGAGGCAGAGTAATGTGAATCCGATGGGCCTTCCTGGCTTTGACAGTTGAGATGGGCGCCGGGGGTTCGGCGGGTTCGCCGGGCGAGTACTCCTCGGCCTCATCGCAGATCAGGTTGACGCGCTCGTTGTGAACCTGGATCTTGCCTCTGACCCGCAAGATGGCGTCCTTGCTCCACAGATCTTTGGTCTCAGTGTAGGCACGCGGAAAGACCGTTATCTCCACGATGCCCTGGGGGTCCTCCAACTCCACGAAGGCCATCGGTTGGCCCTTCTTGGTGGTGATGGTACGCGCATTGACCGGCATACCTACTACGGTCACTACCTGGCCTGCTGAATCCTCGTCTATCAGGACGGACGAAGTGATGCCTGCGGGCGGGTTCTGGGTCAACCGATCCAGAGGATGGCCCGACAGGTACACGCCCGTGAGCTCCTTCTCCCAGCTCAGGATCAGCTTGCGAGCCAGTGGTTCCTGGGCAGGGACGTTAGCGAAAAGCGACGAAGACACCAGACCGGCGGCTTGAGATCCAGCATCGAAGAAGGTGAGTTGCCCTCTCTCGCGGGCAACATGGGTCTGCTGGCTGATGCTCATCACCCGGTCCACTATCGAGAGCAGCATCCCTCGCTCCCCGAAACGGTCCAAGGCGCCGGCCTTGATGGCGTATTCTAGGGCGCGCTTGTGAACCTGGCGCAGATCCACCCGCTGGCAGAAATCGTCGAGATCGGCGAAAGGAGTGTCCCCGCGTGCGTCGAGGACGATCTGTGGCGGACCATCGCCCACGTTCTTGATCGATCCCAGCCCGAAGCGGATGGCGTGGGTCGTCGGGTTGCAGCCTGATCCCTCCTTGCCCGTATCTGCCTGGGCCTCTGGGTCACGTGGTTCTATGGAGAAGTCCAACTGGCTGAGATTCACGTTGGGTGGTCGTACTTCGATGCCCAGACGAAGGCACTCGGCCACATAGGAGGGAATCTTGTCCAGGTTGTGTCGCTCCACCGACAGCAGAGCGGTCATATACTCCACCGGGAAGTTCGCTTTGAGGTAGGCCGTCTGACAGGTGATCACGGCGTACGCGGCGCTGTGAGCCTTGTTGAAGCCGTAGTTCGCGAAGTACTCGATGTCCTTGAATGTTTGCTCTGCGGCGTCCTTCTCGATACCGTTCTTCACAGCGCCCTGGATGAAGCGGTTCCTCTGCTGCTTGAGTTCCTTCTCCTTCTTCTTGCCACCGGCGCGTCGCAGGAGGTCCGCTTCGCCGGGCGTGAACCCGGCGACGTCGGTTACGATGCGGATGATCTGCTCCTGATAGACTATAATGCCGAAGGTGTCCTTGAGAATGGGTTCCAGAGCCGGGTGAGTGTAGTGGACTTCCTGCTCGCCGTGCTTGCAGGCCGCGTAGTCGGGGATGAACTTCATCGGGCCGGGTCTGTACAATGAGAGGAACGCGACTACGTCGTTGAATCCCGATGGCAGGATTGCCTGCATCGAGCGACGCATGCCCTCGCTTTCGACCTGGAAGACGCCTGTGACTTCGCCGCTGCACAGGAGCTCGTAGATGGATGGGTGATCGAGGGGAATGTCCTGAGCCGAGAGGGAAAGGCCTCGCATCTTCTCGATCCACTTGCAGGCACGCTGGATTACGGTAAGGGTCGACAGCCCGAGGATGTCGACCTTGAGCAGCCCTATGCTCTCCAGTTGCACCATTCCGTACTGCGAGACGACTCCTTCACCGCTTGGATCTCGCTGCAAGGGCGCATACGTGACCAGAGGTTGGTCTGCTATGACCACCCCGCAAGCGTGTTTGGATGTGTGCCGAGCAAGGCCCTCCAACTTCATGGCCTTGTCGATCAGCTCCCGGATGTAGTCCGCCGACTCGTACAGCTCCTGTAACTCGTAGACCTCGTCCAAGGCCTTCTGTATGGTCATCTTGGGGCCGAATGGAATCGCCTTGGCGACGCGGTCCACCTCGCCCAATGGGATTCCGAGGGCGCGCCCCACGTCTCGAACTGCCGCGCGAGCTGCCATGGTGCCAAATGTGCCGATCTGGGCCACGTGGTCCTCGCCGTACTTGTGTATGATGTAGGCGATGACCTCATCGCGTCGATCGTCTGGGAAGTCGAGGTCGATGTCGGGCATCGTTACGCGGCCCGGATTGAGGAAGCGTTCGAAGATCAGATCGTGCTCCAGTGGATCCAGTTGAGTGATCTCCAGCGCGTATGCTACGATGCTGCTGGCGGCCGAGCCTCGGCCCGGGCCCACGAGGATGCCGTTCTTCTGCGCGAAGTGCACCAGATCCCACACGATGAGGAAATAGGTGTCGAACCCCATCTTGTGAATGATGTCCAGTTCGTGCTCGAGTCGCTCGTTGACTTCGGCGGCGATCCCGTCGGGATAGCGTCCACGAAGCCCTTCCTCGCACAGGTGTCTGAGATAGCCACGGGCGTCGTAGCCTTCGGGCACCTGGTAAGGGGGAAGGTGGTAGCCGTTGGATTCTATGCAGTAGTTGCATCGCTCCGCGATCTTCAAGGAGTTGGCTATCGCGTCCGGGTAATCGGCGAAGAGTTGGGCCATCTCTTCCGGGCTTCTGAGATAGTAGTCGGTGCCGGACATGCGCATGCGCTTGGGATCGCTCATGGTGGTGCCGGTCTGGATGGCCAGCAGCAACTCTTGCGCCTCGGCGTCCTCTGCGTCCACGTAGTGAACGTCGTTGGTGGCTACCAGAGGAATGTCGAGCTCATGGCTGAGTGCTACGAGCCCAGCGTTGATACTCTCCTGATCCTCCAAGGCCTCATGATGCTGAAGCTCAAGGTAGAAGTTGCCGTCACCGAACGCTTCGCGGTACCACTCGGCAACGTCGCGTGCTTCGTCGGGGCGGCCGGCTTCCAAGAGCCTGGGGATCTCGCCCGATCTACAGCCACTGAGCGCTATGAGCCCTTCTGTGTGCGCGGCGATGAGCTTCTTGTCGACTCGGGGCTTGTAGTAGAACCCCTCGAGGTGGGCCTTCGATGTGAGGAGTACCAGGTTGCGATATCCGATCTCGTTGGTGGCGAGAAGCACCAGGTGGTACGAACGGCTGTCTAGCCGGCCCTCGCGCTGGTCCATGGCGCGCGGAGCCACGTACATCTCTGCACCCAGAATCGGCTTGACGCCGTGGTCCACCGCAATCCTGGAGAAATCGACTGCCGCATACATCACACCGTGGTCGGTGAGGGCAATAGCATCCATGCCGAGCTCGGAGGCCCGCGTAACCAGACGCTCCACACGAGCCATGCCGTCCAGCAGAGAGAACTCTGAGTGCACGTGCAGATGGACGAAGTCTCCCACTACTTCACCTCCTTAGTGAGCGGGGGGCTAAGGGGTACCAGATCCTCCGTCCCTCAGTGGATACAGATCCCCCTGAGAGCATTATACCACAAAACCGGCCGGCGCAGGCCGCTACCTTGATGCCGGCAGTTTAAAAAGGGGGGGCGCGACCGTGTGAGGCCGCTGGCACCTTGGCGAGGAGCCGTCGAGGTGAGAGATCGACCGATCGACGGAGCGAAGGGCACGCTGCGGCGAACCCTGCGGCAGCGAGACGCCCGGGTGCTGAACTCGCGGGCACCAAAGCCGTCCCCAAGGGGACCGATTGAGTGTCTTGACGGCACCGAATCCATAGTGTGAGATAGACCAGAACAGTCGGCTTTTGACGGCTTTTTTACGTCTGTTGGGTCAAGGATGTGGTATACTGGCTCTAGTGAAGTTCTGGGCTGGTCTATGTGATACTGTGGTGGGTCGACCGGAGTGTTGATTGGTGAGAGGTGGAATCTGCGTGAATGAGAGACTGGAGAGGCTTCTGACGGCACGGGAAGCCGCTGAATATCTGCACATCAGCCTGCTGACCTTGGCGAAAGTCGAGCGGGAGGGCAGTCTGGTTCCTTTCCGCACGCCGGGTGGGCACCGGCGCTACAGCCTGCAGATGCTCACCAACTATCTGGAGGACAGCCGTCGGCTGCCCGAACGTCGAGGGAATGGAGACCGTCTCGCGAGCTGAGGGATGCAGAGAGGCTTTCCTCGGAGCGTATGCTCGCCCGACGGGGGGTCTTCAGCATAGGTGCCGCGCGCCAGGCCAATGCTTGTCAGAACGAGCAGCACGTACACCGCTTGGCGCTCGGCACCTATCTTCTTGCCCGTGAATCGTGCCTGCTCAGGCAGGCGATCGGCGTGTGGTCCAAAGCTCGGTCGCTAGAAGACTGGGCTTCTCATGGACTTGAGTCGCGCCGTTGGAGGGCCCAGCGCCGGATAGGCGCTGGGTCTTCTGCGCACGAGACCTGCGGGGGCAGGCCAAGCAAACCTCTCGACCGGGAGATGAGCGTACTGGCTAGAGCGGCTTCGCCGTCTTGGTGAGGCCGCTGCCTTCACCCGGAGCCTCACGATCTGATCATGATCAGGAGCATCTTGAACCGCTCCTCTGCCTTGAGAGCATGGGGATCGTTAGCGGGCATGATCACCATCTGACCCTGCGCTGCGCGAATAGGGACGCCATCGATGGTGATCAGCGCCTCGCCCTCGAGGATGTACACCGTAGCATCATACGGCGCAGTGTGTTCGCTCAGTCCTTGTCCCCGGTCGAAGGCGAAGAGGGTAACGGTGCCCGCTCGCTTGTCGATTACCGTCCGGCTGACGACAGAACCCTCCTGATAGTCCGCCAGATCGACCAGTGCATTCACGGTCGCCGGAGCAACGCCCTGAGCCGGTTGCTGATCGTCATGTTGTGTCATGCTCTCTCAACCTCCGTGATTCCCTTCGCTCGCGGATTGCACCCCTGTCGGCTCGCTAAGAATGCCACTTCGCTTCGCTGGTCAGTCGTAAGCGGCAGAAGAAGCTCTGGAGCGCACGGTCCTCGAGCCGGCTTCGTGGCTCACGCTGCCACCGGTTCGGATGCCGGGTCTCGGTGCGCAGGCTGGCTCTGGGGCAGCAGGCGTGATGAGGTTGGAGGACACGCGGCGCTCGCCAGGTTGCCGGGCCGTGCGCCGCGGAGCCACCGCCGGTAGCTCAGACTGTCACCGAGGGCGCTCGGACTTGTGATACCAGAGTGGGCAGGTCTGCACTGTGCCAGGTTAAGCAGGAGACAGGGTCCTGGCCGACCGGGCTCAATCCGTCACCAGGGGCAAGAACAGGTCGACGGTCTCGATTTCGACATCCAGCTCGGGGGCGTGCTCGCCTTCCCTGGTATGGAACCCTCGCCGCGATGAGGCATCTCCCGAGACCTCCGGTCCTCGGATCATGATACCGTCATTATCATAAGTACCGTCATGCCAGGCCTTGACCAGGTTGGTGACGTCGAAATCGTACCAGCCCGAGTCCCCGTACCAGACCTCGCTGGTGCCATACCCCTCGGCCGGAGCGGGGGCGTCATTCCAGGTGAGGGAGTCCTCTGCCCAGGCAGATGGGACGCGCCAGGTGCTGACGGTCCGGCTCGTGCCAGGGTAATCCCAGGAGTTGGCCAACGCAAGCCAGAGGGTTGCGGACTTGATCTTGGCTCCCTGTGGGATGGTGGAGAGATCGAACTGCACGAAGCTGCGGGCAGTCTGGGGATGTGGCTCCACCGACTCATCGTAGCCTACCCACATGTCCAGTGAGTCGCCGAAGTTGTCGTCGGGTCGTCCCTGGAGCACGCAGGTGTCGGCGATGCTCTGGAAGGTCCGGACTCCCGAGGGGCTCGAGGTCAAGCGATGGGAGATGCCTGGTTCAGCTTGCTCTTCCGCGGGGGGCCGGGCCGGATTGGGCGATGACGGGGAATGCGACGACAGATGGTCCTGCATCGCGGGATTGGTGTCGCTGCCGACTGGCGCCCCGCAAAGTAGCTTGGCTTCTCGCCCGGCCGACGAGACCGCGAGACCTGGTAATGAGCGAGGCTGAAGGATCAAGGGCGCGGGCGTCTCCCCGGGATGCCCCGCACCGACGCCGAGCGAGAAGACCGCCAGCGAGGAGATGAGAAGAACGACTGCGATGATGATGCGATGTTTTGGCATGGAATGGACGCCCCTTTCGTCATGCCGCCGGACAGGCTTGGCCCTCCGTAGTCGGGTCCAGGCAGGATGCGCACCGCGTATCTGCCATCGGCCAACTCCCACGAGTCCCCGGGCTGGTGGGAGAATCGCTCGCGGGCCTGGGGATGCACCAGGGGCAGATCACGGTTTCTGAGCATGCATCGAAAGCGGAGATGGCTCTCGCTCGTGAAGGAGAACGCACGCATACTCTGCTCGCGAGGCGGAGTGCAGAATCGCGATCTCCCACTGGGTGCTCATCCAGTCGCGACTTTGGCTTGCGCTGCCCACCAGCGGCTGCGGTATGAGTCTTGCCACTTGACGGTCGATTGCCCAGAAGGCGCTTGGTCTATTTCGGTCCCCAAGATGAGACGCCGGCACAGATGCATCGTCATTCTGATCGTGCGTCATCCTGGCCCACCCTACCGGACTTGTCGGCATCGACCCAGCATTCCTTCTGCCGCCATTCTACCACTCAGCCGAACCATCTGTCAAACCAGGTCGCTCTCTCCTCCTGTGCTTTCCCTCGCAGATGATCACGTCCCTCCGATCGCCAAGCCAATCCGCCCCGTACAGTACGCCTCGCTTCCTGCTTCCTCGGACGTACCACAGCTCCCCGCCCATCCGGCAGGGGAGCACCAGCCCTGAGGGCAGCCACGGCTGTTCTGCGTCCACGGCATCTCACTGAAGGGTGATTCGGCCATTCTGGCTACTTGCGTTACGATAGCCAGTGGGGAAAGGAGAGTGGCGAATATGACCATAGTAGGTATAGGTGAGCTGCGTAACGCGCTGAGCAACTACCTGAACCGCGCGGCCTTTGGTCACGAGCGCATCATTGTCACCAGCCGGGGCAAGCCTAAGGCTGCGGTCATCAGCATCGAGGATCTTCGTTTGCTGCAGGATCTCGAGGACGCCCAGGCGGCGCGTGAGGCGGTTGAGGCCTACCGGGGAGGGGAGGCGGTTGCGTGGGAGGACGTCAAAGCGGATCTGGCCACCGGTCCGGATTCACGGTCTTAGTCGACAAGAGGGCCGAGAAAGCCCTCGCCCGGTTACCAGGGCTGGATCGGGACCGCATCGCAGCGGCCATCGATGGCTTGGGCAACGATCCGCTCCCGGAGGGCTGCGAGCCAGTCCGGACAGCAGAGAAAGGTACCTCTCGAATCAGGGCAGGGAACTACCGCATGATCTACGTCTTGTTCAGCGACGAACAAGTCATCATCGTCGCCAAGATCGGCGACGTGCAGGTGATTAATGCCCATGTCGGCGCCAGCGGTGGGAGCCACGCGACGGCAAATCCCAGCGGCAGGCTGGATGCCGTTGCCAAGGGTGGTTCCCATGTCAGGCATGTGGGCAGTCCCACCTTGGGGACGATAGACAAGGATAGCTCTTCCAGCGTCAAGCAGGAGTGAGGAATGCCGCTGAGGTGATGACCATGGCCACCACCTCAGCAGCAGTTTCTGCTGAACCACGTTTAACGGAGCCTGCTCATCGAGAACCTGTAGGGCCATTTCCTTGGATGAAGAGAAGCTATCTCAAGAAGAAGGGGGAGGGAGAGAGGTGACTGTGACAGCTTCTGATCAGACCAGTGCTCATGCAGAACGCTCCGCCGCAGAGTCCGTGCGTTTGCACTACCTCGACTGGTTGCGCGTGCTGGCCATTCTGGGGGTCTTTCTATTCCACACCGTGCGCCCGTTTGATCAAGTCCCCTGGGAGATCAACAACGCGGAGCCAAGCGTGTTCGCGACGCTGTTATTTGTCCTCTTCCTGCCGTGGGGGATGCCCTTGTTCTTCTTCCTGTCCGGGGCCGGTACCTGGTTTGCGTTGCGGAGGCGCGCAGCAGGCCAGTACGCTGGAGAGCGGGTCCAACGGCTGGTTGTTCCCTTTATCGTTGGCTGCATCTTGCTCTCACCAATCCAGTTCTATTTCCAGTGGCTGCACCTGTCCCAGACCGGATCCTCTGCGGGCACGCTGTGGGAGTTCTTCGTGAAGCGCCAGGTCGTGCTCGGACCGCGAGTGTTTGGCTGAGCCGGTTACCATCTGTGGTTCCTGGGCTTTCTATTCCTCTATTCCTTGATCGCCCTGCCCCTCTTCATGTGGCTCAAGAGGAACGCCGGGCAGCGCACAATCGATTGGCTGGCCAGGCTTGGCCAACCGCGGGGTGGCCTCCTTCTTTATATCATCCCCCTTGTTGTCATCCAACTCGTCCTCCGTCCCTATTTCCCGGACTATGGCGATTGGGCCGATTTTGTCACCATGCTGGCCTTTATTGTCTATGGCTACGTCCTGTACGCCGACGAGCGCTTTGCACACGCCATCCGGCGGGACTGGAAGCTTTTGACCGATTCTATCGTGGTAGCGAAGCCGGGGAAGGGAATGGCGGCGAATCGGGGCTGGCCATTGCCAGGTCCATCGTCGAAATGCACGGCGGCACGATAGCTATGGAGAGCATCCCAGACCAAGGAACGACCGCAACCATCGCCCTGCCCGTCGATTGGTGGGTTCAGAACAGGATTGAGGGGCGCGTTGAGGGTCAAATGCTGGCAATGCGCGTTACCAACCACTGGGCCTGCCATTATCCAAGGCGTCCAGTGTGAGGAGCGGGAATGGCTTCTAGCAGGGCTCCTGAACTAGGAACACCTGCAGTTGCTTTCCTCTCGCTTCCGAGTCTACAGGATACGTGTTCATGGATCTGAACCTAGGTCAGAATGGTCCGACCTGGAACACCTATAATGGCGGCCATCCTCGGGATAGATGACGCTGCCAACGCCGAGTATGGTCAGGAAGCGTCAGTCAATCGATCCAGGCTGTCAAACGGAGAGTAGTAGCCCAGAGCTATCATCTCGGCCAAGAGACCATTTGCTTCCTCACGGGACAGATAACCCCCTCGCACGCAGAGAATCAGGATGCCAATGGTGCCAGTCAAAGGCACTTTGCGCTGTCGAGCGATTCGGCGAGCGTCCAGATCATCAGTAGCCAGAAGGCCATGGCGACACACGGCAGCAGCCAGGCAAGAGCGCTCCCCGCGGCCTAGTCTGGTCGAAAAGCTGGCGGCCAGGGCGGTCTCTTCTTCGGTCAAGGTGATTACGGTCAGGTCAGCCCACGCATCAGCGGGCACCAATCCGCTCACCGCCCCAGACCGGAACTCGCCGAGGACGGGTGGAGTTGTGCAGGCTGTGGTAGGCCACAAGTGCTTGACCAGATCAGCCCTCTCGATAAGAGCAAGGTTGGTCAGTACCGTGTTGTCCAGAATAACAGGGCGATCTATCTGCTCGGCGGCTCTGTCCATGCCTCTGCCACCTCGACATCCAGGTTGGCTTCCTGCAAATCGCTCGGCGCCACGCGTAAGGGTACGTCCAGCCGCTGAAACCGGGTGCGTAGATCTACCCAGGGAAGCTCGAGTAATTCCGCAGTACGACCCAGACTGATCGCGCCGGCCAGATAGCGAGCCAATATCAAGTTGAACCGCTCCTGGGGGTCTGAGGTGTTGGTCACCTGCTGATCAGTAAGGCCTTCTTCGACGTCAATCATGGGCTGCTGGGCATAGTATCGCATGACTGCCCGAGTGATGCGATAGTCAACGATATCCATAATGGCCACTTCTGGCTGGCCGTGGCTTTCGACCACCGCCGTCTGACCGCGGAGAACATTGTTGATTACCTGGCGCGTACTCCGAGCCAAGTCCGTCTTGCGAACGCGCTGTATCGATTGCATAGGTACCTCCCATTGCAGGATGAAAAACGCACACTTTACGTATTTTACACCATTTTCGACAAAGGAGCAAGCCGATGAGCTTTCAGAACCAGAGGTCCAAGATGGTAGAAGCTTCGCCTCAGAACCAGAGTGTCAATCCCCGTCAGGACCATCTCGTCACCGTCTCCCCTTCTACTTCTGTTACACTCTAGCACGACTCTGTGGTAGAATGCTAGAGTACCAGCACAGCGTAGCATGTCCATGAAGGTCGGACAATTGCGCAGACGATCCGGAGTCCATGTAGGAGGGTGACCAGCTGGCAACAAGATCCTGTCCCTTCACACCCGCCAGTCGTGTGTGGGGCTACGGCCGGGGCAGTGGGGGCACTGAACGGCAAGAGAGTGTTGCCTCATAGCGTAAGGCGATCGTGGTACACTGCCGGCGGAATGATCTGGTGCTGGTTCGTTTCTTCGCGGATGAAGCGCGGATTGGATCCACCACAATCGGGCGCGACGCGCTCGAAGACCTGTTGTACATGGCCAGACGGGAGCCGAACTCTCGTACACCTTTCCCCTGCACGAGATGACCGAGAAGTACACAGTACCCCTTGGGGGCATGTGTCGCCACTCATGGTAGAGTAGGTGAAAGAGAGGGGCCGCTTCCAGGACTAGGACCGGTCCATCTCTGCAGTCGAGCCAGCGCTGGTGTACTTGAGAATGCCCCATATCGTGTGAGCAAGTCAAGAACAGAGCGTGTTGCGCTCCGGACTAACACTCGGTTCACGAGGGTTC
>Ga0180432_10004163_pt1 | contig 20015 bp, 16 predicted proteins | sample SS_ome_10_FD_132414 | JGI IMG/M metagenome (GOLD analysis project Ga0180432, IMG submission 132414) | Hypersaline lake sediment archaeal communities from the Salton Sea, California, USA - SS_1_MS_2 metaG | ecosystem: Environmental > Aquatic > Non-marine Saline and Alkaline > Hypersaline >...
AAGGTTTTGGCCGAAATTGAGCCGATGGATGCCATTAATTCAGAAACCCTGAAGCATGCCTTTCTGGAGTTCGGTAGCTTGAGCTACTGCAAATAAAAGCGGAAGTCTAACTTGCGAATTCCAAAGGAGGGAAATGGACCGAAAAACACTATTCACGTTAGCTGAGGACATCATCAGCGGCAATACTCCCGATATCAATGTGTACGAGGAACTCGCCAATATTCCTGATCGAGATGCCCTTATGCTCCTGCCGGGCGCGGATATGATCCGGGATTTTCACTTCGGGCGGGAAATACACTTCTGCTGCATCTGCAATGGCAAATCCGGCAGATGCTCTGAAGATTGCAATTTCTGTTCTCAATCCACGCATGCCAAAACCGATGCTCCGATTTATCCGCTTTTGGACAAAACACAGTTAAAGGAAGGTGGCCTTCGTGCTGCGCCAACCCCGATCAATCGATACTCCATTGTAACCAGTGGAAAAGGCCTCCCCAAAATCGAGGTCGAAGCCATTGCCGAGGCCCTTTCAGAATTGAACCGGAGCCAAATCAGCACTTGCGCTTCTCTCGGCATCTTGAATTCTGATGATTTTCAAATCCTGAAAAAAGCTGGCGTGAGCCGGTATCACCACAATCTGGAAACTGCCGAAAGTCATTTCCCGCAAATGTGTACGACGCATACGTATCAGGAACGAGTCGATACCATACTGGCGGCAAAGGAAGCGGGTCTGTCAGTTTGTGCAGGGGGAGTCTTCGGTATTGGTGAAACCGATGATCAGGTTTTAGAACTGGCGCTGGCGCTTAAGGAACTGGATGTCGATGCGATTCCACTTAATTTCCTGGTTCCTATCGAAGGGACGCAGGCTGAAAACCACGATGAACTCACACCGATGAGGTGTCTCAAGATCATTTCTATTTTCCGCTACGTGCTGCCGAAAAAGGAAATCCTTGTTTGCGGAGGCAGGGAAGCCAATCTGAAAGAGCTTCACCTACTGATCTTCCATGCCGGTGCCAGCGGCATGATGACTGGTGATTATCTGACCACCACAGGCCGAACCCTGCAAAAAGACCTGGAACTGATCGAAATGCTGGGATTCGTTCCTAAAAAGAAAGCGTAAAATTATGACTGTTCGATACCGGCATTTGTGTTATACTGTTGTTTGGTGTAAGCTGGCTAACGAGAGGAGTCAAGAGATAAGATGGAAATCACATGGCTGGGACATTCCTGTTTTAAACTAAAATCCAAGAACGGCACAGTCATTACCGATCCCTTTGATGATAGCACTGGCTATCAACTAGGAAAGGTGTCTGCCAACATCGTTACCGTAAGCCACGATCATCCAGGGCATAATTTCGCCAGCGGTGTTGATGGCGAACCTAAAGTAATCACCGGGCCCGGGGAGTACGAGATTGGCGGGATTTTTGTCTATGGAGTCAGAACCTTTCACGATAGCAAGAAAGGCGAGGAAAGAGGCAAAAACACATCTTATTTAATTGAGATAGATGACGTCAAAATATGCCATCTCGGAGATTTGGGGCATGTTCCTACAACAACCCAACTCGACGAAATAAGTGATATTGATGTTCTGCTCATCCCGGTCGGGGGTAATTCTACTATAGATGCTTCCGTTGCCATGGAAGTAGTTAACATAATGACCCCCACCTTCGTGATTCCCATGCATTACAAAACCGATTCCGAGGCCAGGGAGTTGGAGTTGCCGGACAAATTCCTCAAAGAGATAGGGGTTAAAGAAATTATCCTTGTGCCCAAGCTGAACGTCACCAAATCCGCCATGCCGATTGATATGCAGACTGTGGTGATGGACTACAGGCAATAGTTAGCCGCTTCCTCGCCGGCAACGAACCCGGTCGAAAAGGCAGCCTGCAGATTGTATCCCCCGGTATCGGCATCGATATCCATTACTTCACCGCAAAAATAAAGGCCGTCTATCAATCGCGAAGCCATAGTGCGCGGGTCGATTTCCTTCAGCGAGACTCCTCCGGCAGTGACCATCGCAGAGCTTAAAGGTAATGGTTTGTCAATGTTGAAACGCAGTGACTTCAATAGACCTGTCAGGTGCTTCCTTTCTTCAGCGTCAATCTGACTGCCGCACTTATCTGCAGGGATGCCGCTCATCCCGATGAACGGCTCAATCATTTTTTGCGGCAGCAGTCCCGTCAACAACCGTCGATAACCTCGCTTGCCGTGCTTGTCAAAATCCCTTTGCAGCCGCAGTTCCAGTTGCTTCTCGCTCAAGCCAGGTTTGAGATCAATGGAAACGCTCACCGGGCCTTTTTTGAGAGCATCAACAACGGCCAGACTCATCTGCAGGACAACAGGCCCGCCGATGCCGAAGTGCGTCAGCATCATTTCACCCATGCGACTTTCGATGACTGGTTTTCTTGCCCGCTGGCGGGAAGTGCCGCGTCCGCAATCGATTTTCACAACGGGCATTGATTTGAGCTGGTCCGCCCGGCACTGATAAGCAGTCAGGCGCACATTGCGCAGACTGACCCCCTGCATGCTCCGGGCTATCTCAACTTCCCGCACAACCAGCGGGACCAGCGCGGGCCGCAATGGAACAATGGTATGCCCGAGTTCTGCGGCAATCCTATACCCGTCACCCGTCGAACCGGTGGCAGGGAAAGAAGACCCGCCGGCAGCCAGGATTACCGCTATTGCAGGGAATACCCCCTTTTCGGTATATACCTTCTCTATTTTCCCATCGTGAATCTGTGCTCCGGTCACCCGGATTCGATGTGCCTGCACTCCATGATCTGCCATGTAATGCTCCAGAGCACTGACCACATCCGCGGCGTTATCGGAGATGGGGAATATGCGGCCTCCCCGTTCGATTTTGGTTTCAACACCATATCGGGAAAAAAATGCCAGCAGATCATCCCGGAAGAATCGGTTGAAGGCGCTGTAGAGAAAACGTCCGTTGGGCCCGTACATCTCAATGAATTCATCCAAATCCCGGCTACTGGTCAGATTGCAGCGAGTCTTACCGCTGATGAGAATCTTCTTGCCGGGACGTTCCATCTTTTCCAGAAGGATCACGTTAGCGCCGGACTCGGCTGCCCGCCCCGCGGCTACCATGCCGCTGGCTCCACCGCCAATGACTATGATGTTTTTGCCTTCCATCGTGGTCTATTATAGCGGTGATTGGTGTTTCGGGAAACAAAACGGCGGAACACATTTACTGAGTTCAGTTTATATTGACAATGGATTTGTACTGTGCGAACATTGACTTAAAACAGGCAAGGAGGCACTGGCAATCGCCAACGTACTTGTTATCACCGATACAATATCGTCCATCCCTCCAGAGTTAGCTGAACAGCACGGGATTTCCATAGTCCCCGGCGGCAACATTGTGGCGGGAGATAAAACCTATGCTGATGGGGATACCATCAGCAATGATGATGCCTACGAGTTGATCGATAAAGACCCGGATAATTTTCATGCTGCGGCAATAACACCGGGCCAGTTTCTGGAATACTATCGCAAATTCCATAATCCCGGCCAGGATATCCTGCATATCACCGTCTCCTCTGCCTTTACTGCCGCTTTTCAGTCAGCCAATCTGGCAGCGGAAAGCTTCCGGGAAGAATCCCCTCAAACCACTATTCGAATAGTTGATTCAAAAACCGCCGCCGGTGCTCAGGGATTGCTTGTCCTGGCGGCTGCCAGGGCTTTGGAGAACGGGATGTCACTGGACGAAACGGTAAATTTTTTGGAGCAGACCCGCCCGAAGACAGCCGGCTATATGTTACTGGATACACTGCGATATGTTTATCGAACGGGACGGATGTCTAAAACGGCTGCCAGGATCGTTTCGCTACTCAATATAAGGCCCATAAATCGAATGACCGATGAAGGTACTATGGACATGGTGGGCAAGGTGAGGAAACGCTCGGACGGTTTCAAAAAGCTCATAGAAATGATCAAAGCGGAAGCGGAAACCGAAGAGCTCCATTTCCTGCTATCGCATGCCAATGCTCCTGAGGTGGCACAAGCTTTCTCCGAGCAACTCCAGAGCGAATTCAAGTGCCTGAGCCTTACCACCAGCGTATACAGCCCGATGATGGGATACGCTGTCGGGCAGGGAGCGATCTTCGTTGGTTTTCAGCCCCAACTGGATTTGTAAACTATGCCAGCCACAGCCCAATTGCAGGGAATCGAACGCTTTCGTCAGCTAAACCAGTCCTTTCCCCAGACCAGCCAGATACTCAATCATAAGCAACAGGGCAAAAAAGTATTCGGCTGGCTTTGCACTTATGCGCCCGAGGAAATCCTCCACGCTGCCGGCATTCTCCCTATCAGGATAATCGGCTACTCAAACGAAGCAAATACTGATGATGGTACCGCACTCCTTTATATCAACAATTGCTCTTTCTCACGCAGTTGCCTTCAGCTCGGGCTGGAAGGCCAGTACGATTTTCTCGATGGCGTAGTCGGCGGTTCCACTTGCGATGGGGCCAGGCGCCTTTTCGATATCTGGCGGCAATACATCGAAACACCTTTCCATCACGTAATGACCGTTCCCCGCAAATACACCGAAAGGGCCCACCAGCTTTATTTTCATGAGACGCTCCAGTTAAAGCAGCACCTCGAAGAATACCTGGGATTCACCATCAGCGAAGAGGCAATCAGGGAATCGGTTTTACTTTACAACCAGTCGCGTCAATTGCTAAAGCGGCTTTACGAACTGCGCAAACGAGATGAACCGCCTATCACCGGGGCGGAAACGATGGAGATTCTCAATGCTGCCTACCGTATGCCCAAGGAGATTTTCAACCGGTGGCTTGAAGAATTACTCGAAGAGCTTGAATCGTCGGATCGCGCTTTCAGCGGCCGGGCCAGGGTGATGATCAACGGGAGCGTGCTGACCAACCCGGAGTTTATCAAATCGATCGAAGATCAGGGAGCGCTGGTGGTCACCGATGAACTTTGCACCAGTACCCGGTACTGGGGCGATGAAATAATACTGGATGACGGGAGACCGATTCTGGAAGCGATCTCCCGGCGTTACCTGAACAATTTTCCCTGTGCCCGAATGTACCCTTCAGATCCCCGCTTCGAGCGCATAATCGATTTTGCCCATGAATACCAGGTGGACGGTGTTATCAGCCAGATAGTCAGATTTTGTGTTCCCTATTCACATGATCTGCCACTGCTCACCGAGAAACTGCAGGAACAGGGAATACCGACCCTTGCGTTGGATGTCGAGTACGGTTCGTCCGGCTCGGGACAGGTTGCCACCAGGGTTCAGGCATTCCTCGAAATGCTGGAGGCCGGCAGGAAATGAGAATCGAGCCTGCGGAGAAGAACAAACTTAAATCGATCGTCCGGGGATCGCGGCGGTTTGCCCGGCTTACGCAAAAAGCCTTCCCGGAGCGTAAGAGCGATGCGCTATATTACCAGATGCTGGAAAAGTATTACGAGCGATTGATGAGCGCTCACGATGATGGCAAGATAATCGCTGCCCACACAGTGTTCTTCCCGGCGGAAGTTCTCTACGCTATGGATGTGGTTCCAATGCACACCGAGGCAACCACCTGGATGATCACTCTCTTCACCGGGGAAAGCTCGGATATTATCACTGCGGGCAACCAGTTGGGACTGGCTTCCGAAATATGCACTCCGCATCGCGGACTGGCTGGAGCTTTCGCTCTGGGAACCATCCCCAGCCCGGATGTGATGCTCTGGTCAAACATGGTCTGTGACAACACCGCCAAGAGCGGCGAACTTATTACCAAGATGACCGGCGTCCCCGGGTTTTTCCTCGATCGGCCTTTCAAGCAGAGCGATGAAGAGGTGAAATATCTGACTGAAGAACTGGGCGACATGGTTGCTTTTCTGGAGGAGCATTCGGGGAAAAAGATGGACTGGGACCGGTTCTCTGAGATCATCGTTCGGATGGACCGGCAAATCAAACTTATCCGAGAGATCAATGAACTGAGGAAAGCTGTCCCTACGCCATTCTCTCCGCAGGGATTTATGCAGCTTCTCACCGCCGACTATCTTTTCCCCGGTCAGCCGGAGGCCATCGAATACCTGGAAACGTTACGAGACGAAATGGCGGAAATGGTCAAATCCGGGATCGGCGCAGTTCCTGAAGAGCGCTTCCGGCTGATGAGCTTCTTCCTGCCTCCGATGTATTTGACCGGCTTTCTGGAGAAGATTTCGCACGAACACGGAGCGGTGAGTGTCACCGAACCTTTTTTTACCTTTTGGGATGAGGGACAACTTGATCCATCGAAACCTCTGGAGAGCGTGGCCCGAAAATCCTACATGATCCCGGAGATGCGGATGTACGGGCCGCTGGATGACCGGGCTCTGAACAGCATTAAAAACTGTGCTGAAGAGTATCAGATCGACGGAGCGATCTACTATGCCGATGTAGGCTGCCGGCATGCCTGTGCCACCATCAAGATATTCAAGGATTTGTTGAATGAAATCGATGTGCCGGTAATGACTGTTGACTGTGATGTAGTCGATCCCACCATCACCTCGGAAGAGGAGTTCAGAGAGAAACTTGAGCAGTTCTTTGAACTGCTGGATGCTTCAGGGAAAACGGCATCGAAAACCGGTCCCATGAAGGAATTGATTACAGCGGGTATAGATATTGGAAGTTTGACCACCAAGGCGGTAATTATCAAGAACGGCGATACCCTGGCACAAAGCATGATTGACTCGGGTGACGATAACGAAGAGAGCGCCAGGGCTGCCATTGAAAAGGCTTTTAGCAGTACCGAGCTGAGTTTTGATAACGGACTGCCGATCGTTTCCACCGGCACCGGGGGAAAGTCCGTTACTTTCGGCACAGGACAACAGGCCATCAATACCTGTCTGGCACGGGGAGTTCATCACCTGTTCCCTTCGGTTCGAACTGTAATCAACCTGGGGGCCGAAACAAGCGCCGTACTCAAGCTCGATGCCAAAGGCAGATTGCTTGCCTGGGAAAATCAGGACAAGTGCGCCTCCGGCAGCGGGGTTTTCCTGCAGCAAATGTCCCGGCTGATGGGGATGCCTCCGGAGGAAATGTCCGAACTTTCCTTCCAGTCAACATCTCCGGCGGAAATTTCCAACACTTGCGCCGTTTTTGCCGAATCAGAGGTGATTTCTCATGTGCATCGCGTACCGCCGACACCTATGCCTGATATCGCTGCCGGCATCTATGCTTCGATGGTGGGACGTATCATGGCGATGTGCAAGCGGATCGGTATCGAGAAAGATGTTGCTGTAGTTGGTGGTGTTGCCATGAGCAAGGGATTGATCCGCGTGCTCGAAGAAGCGCTGGGATTTGAGCTCCTGGTTCCCGAGACGCCTCAGACAGTAGCGGCTCTGGGGGCGGCAATTATTGCCAGAGAGAATGCAGAGGAAGGTCTCATCTGATAAATTGCACGTTGCGACAAGGACTGAGAGATTCCCGATCGGGGTCGGGAATGACATAAGAAAAAGGATTGCTAACAAAATGATCGTTGCCGGAATTGATATCGGATCGAGAGCAGCCAAAGGGGTGCTGATGAGAGATAACGAGATTATCTCCTCAGTTATTCGCGATACCCTGGCCGAGAGCGTGCGCACATCCGAAGCAACCATGTCCGAACTTTTAGAGGGAACGGGCATATCGAGATATGATATCGATTACATCGTCGCCACCGGCTATGGCCGGGTGCTGGTTCCCTTCGCTCACGAAAACGTATCAGAGATAAGCTGCCACGCCAGGGGAATCAACTGGTACTTTCCTTCAGTGAGAACCATCCTCGATATGGGCGGGCAGGATAACAAAGCTATCAGTTGTGACGGACAGGGCCGGGTGACTAATTTTGTCATGAACGATAAGTGCGCCGGCGGGACAGGACGATTTCTGGAGATGATCGCCGAGGTTCTGGGCGTTTCCCTTTCGGAAGCCGGGGAACTTTCACTTCAGGCAAAAGACTCTGTCCCTTTCAACACGGTATGTGCTGTGTTTGCCAAATCTGATGCTATTGCCTACCGTCGGCAGGGAGTGGAAACAGACAAGATTCTCTCCGGACTTAACAATGCCATCTCGCAGCGTAGCGTGAATCTCTTAAAACGAGTGGGCATTAAATCCGATTTCAGCATCACCGGAGGCATTTCTAAAAATAAGGGGCTGGTAGCCAAGTTTGCTGAGAAACTTGGAATTGAGCCTTTGCTTTGCGACGATCCCCAGTTAGTTGGTGCACTGGGATCTGCCCTGTTTGCTGCGGAAAGGCTCCGGGGCGGGAAGGTTGAAGAGGCTAAAGCACAGTATGGTTACTCCGATGGCACAGGCGATTATTTTATCACTATTGATGCCACGAGATGTGATGGTTGCGGGAAGTGTGTGATTGCCTGCCCGGAAAACATATTGACCGTTTTCGGGGAGGATGGCTCACGCCCCAGAGCCGGAGTACGGGAAGAAGTCAGAAAGAAGCTGGCTTATTTGTGCCCGGGGATTGCCACTTGTTCCCGGAACGAAACCGATTGCCATCGGGCCTGCCCGCAGGATGCCATTAGTCATTCGTGGTAGCCGTGAAGGGGGCAATTATTACTCTTTATCTTCGTCCCCGAAATCCCTGTCGAGAATTTCGCGGAATGCCTCGGGCGGTTGCTCCCTGACCTTATTTGCTGAATTGTAACCGGGAAGCTCATGCACAGATTTCAACTCACCCGTTTCCGAGTCAATGATCATCGCAGCCTCATCCAGTACCGGCTCCTCGACATATATAGGCGCTTTGAACCGCAGGGCAATAGCCATGCAGTCGCTCGGCCGGGAATCGATTCGCAGTTCCTGCCCGGCCCGATTGAGGACCATGATCCCATAAAACACCTCTTCACGGAGTTCGGTCACGAGTACCTGCTTCACAGATGCTCCCAGACTTTCGATGACGGACTTGGCCAGGTCGTGCGTAAGCGGCCGGGGCACCTCCACGTTTTCCAGTTTTAAAGCTATGGCGTTTGCCTCGGCGGCACCCACCCAGAGAGGAAGGTACCGTTCCCCTTCATCTTCCTTCAGCAATACCACGCGGGAATCATTAATGGTATTCACCATGATATTCTCGATCTTCATCTCGATCATTTTCTTAAACCAACCCGTTCACGTCAAATGCGAATTGGCTCCACCCTAACACATACCTTTAACCCACGTCAACCCGCTTGCACGCTTCATCGTAACATCCTATAATCCCCATAAAGAGCCATGTCAAATCAGAACAACTCTCAGGATGAACTGACCCTGGTTCGCCGGGCCAAATCAGGTGATAAGGAAGCCTTCGGACATCTCATGGAAATGCATGCCATCCGGGCCTACCGTATCGCTTATTCCATCATTCCCAATCATCAGGAAGCCGAGGATGCGGTGCAGGAAGCTTGCGTCACCGCATTCAAATCCATCAGGAAGATCGAAAAGGAAGAATCTTTTAGCTCGTGGTTTGGCCGGATCGTGACCAGCCGGGCCTATGATATCGGCCGCAAAAAACAGCGGGGACAGAAGACCGTGGAAAAGGAAACCACGGCACTCAAAATGGAAATAACCAGTACTTCAGCTAACCCGGCAAATGGAAAAACCGAACTCAAACTCGATCTTCAGGCGGCGATAGCCGAATTGCCGGAACTGCATCGCCTGGCCATCATGCTGCGGTATTCGGAGGATGCTTCCACGGACCAGATTGCCAGAGTTCTCAATCGTCCGGCAGGAACAATAAGAAGGATTCTGAGCGAATCATACCGGATGTTACGTCTTTATTTAGAGAAGGATGAAACCGATGAAGTGCAGTGAAGCACGGGAAAGGATGCTGGAATACCTCGATGGTTTGCTGAAAGGCGAGGACCTTCGAGAGCTTGAAGCACATCTGGAGCAATGCGGGGAATGTCGATTGGAACTGCAGAGCGTGCAGTCGCTGGATGCTCGATTGAAGCAGGAAGTTCCCGCACTCTGGGAGAGCATCGAGCCTTCTCCGGCCTTTCTCAATCGCTTGAAGAATATGGAACTGGAACCGGAGAAGGCTTCAATCTGGAGCTTCTTTGATCCATGTCTGGTGCTTTTCCAGAATCATCGACCGGCAATGGCAGCCGGATTGACTGTTCTGATCGCTATTGTTCTGGCTCTTACCATCGTTCCCGGGATAATCAATGAAGGTGATGACGGTGAAACGAGCATGGTTGCGGAGGCTCCTCCACCAGCCGCATCGGACGAGGAATTTCAAGATGAGGGAATGATATCCAAAGGTTTAGGCGAACGTTCAGCAGAACCGGAAACGGAAGCGTCGGTTCTTGCCGCAGGGGCGGAAGGCGATAATGGCAATGAATACACTTTTGGAGGGGAAAACGACGTAGTATCACAAACAACAACGCCGGCATCGGAACACTGGCCCACACCGTGCCCAACGGCTGTACCATCCTCTGCCGTGCCTCCGACGACAACGGGCAGCATGACAGGATGGAATTATGGAACATGTGTGAGTGTGTCGGATACAATCGCTCTGGCTGAAGAGAATGATTACGAAGGCCGGTACCAGGCAATCCGGATCGCTCTTGATAATGAAGCTGTTCACAATACTCTTGAGCCGGATATCAGCTATTGCGCAATTGTGTTTAGTGGTGTCATGGAATTCAACGATTACGTTTGCAGCGGCTCTACAGTTGGCATTGCTGTGGGTGAAACCGAGCCTGTTACACCGGTACTCTATGCTTGTGTCAATTCATCCAGCCAGATGGTGACGCAGATCATGGTTGTCTCTGAATAGGAAGCTTCCGTGAAGACGGAATGCCACTGGATATTATTCGTTGCTCCAGCAGTTATTTATTGGGTGTTCATCCTTGCATATTAAGAGAAACGAAATCAGCGTTGCGCTCGAAGTGGTCTCTCAAAGTCGTATAGAGTGGTTTGTAAAGGCTATAGAGTTCACCATAAGCTTTGGCAACGGAAGGATCGGGCAGTTTTGAATCCTTGGTTGAGATAAGTGCATTGCATGCTTGTTCAACTGAATCGTAGAAACCAGCTGTGATAGTAGCCAGAATCGCTGCTCCGTAGGCAGGGCCTTCATCAACTCCTATTCTGGCTACTTCAATCCCGAAAATATCGGCAGTCAATTGTTGCCATATTTCGCTGCGGGCGCCACCGCCGGAAAGACATATTTTTTGTGGAGCAAGGCCGAATTCTCGACCGAGTTCAAAGCAATCCTTTAGGCTCATGGTTATGCCTTCGAGAACAGCTCTGGCCATGTGAGATTTAGTGTGTCTGAGGGTAAGTCCCAGGAATACACCGCGCGCGTTAGCATCAGTATGAGGAGTTCTTTCTCCTGCCAGATACGGCAGGAAGATCAGTCCTTCCGATCCGGGAGCAACCTTTAAAGCTTTTGCGACGATAGTGTCGTACGTATCGATTTCCGGTTGACACAGCGTATCCCGAAACCAGCGCAGAGAGCCCCCTGCTGATAAGGTCACGCCCATTAGATGCCATTTGTTGGGCATGGCGTGACAGAAAGAGTGGAGACGACCTTGAGCATCCGAGACGTGCATATCGGAATGCCAGAAAACAACGCCGCTGGTGCCCAGCACGCATGAGGCCAATCCTTCCCGTATTATTCCATTACCGATAGCTCCTGCTGCCTGATCACTACCCCCACCGACCACGGGAATGCCCCGGGTTAGTTCTAAAACTGAGGCCGCTTCCTCGCTTACATATCCTGTGATATCGGTCGACTCATAACAGTCAGGGAGCCATTGCCGGGGTATTTCCAGCGCCTGCAACATTTCATCGGACCATCCGCGATTGGCAACATCAAAAAGCAGAGTTCCTGAGGCGTCGGAAACATCTGTAGCAAAGGTGCCGGTTAGTTTGTATCGGATGTAGTCTTTGGCGAGCAGCACTTTGTGAACTTTGGCGTACACTTCCGGTTCGTTTTCACGCAGCCAGAGTATTTTGGGAGCGGTGAAACCGGTGAGTGCTTTGTTTGATGTGTATGAGATTAGCTGTTCAAACCCTACGGTATCAATGATCTGCTGGCATTGTGATTCGGTACGTTGATCACACCACAGTATCGCGGGACGAAGTACGTTTCCATCGATATCCAGAAATACCGAGCTGTGCATCTGGCCGGTAAGCCCGACAGCCTGAATTTCTGCGTTTGACGGAGTTTTTTCAAGACAAGTCCGAATAGCGGAAACGGTAGCTTCCCACCAGTCCTCGGGATTTTGTTCGGCCCAGTTGGGTTTTGGAGTGAGCAGAGGATATTCTACGCTTTGGGATGCAGTAACATCACCGTTTTCAGAAAGCAGAAGCGCTTTCGCTCCGGTGGTGCCAATATCAATTCCCAAAACGCATTTCATGATCAGACCCTATTTATTTTCTTCGGCTGGCATGCACTTTTTCAATGAATTTGGTGTCAAGCCCCAAAGCTTCGTAGATAATTTCGTAAGCTTTGACTGCATCATGGGCGGCCTGAGCTTCATGAAGGGCAGGGCCATCGACTTTTGCAGCCAGAGAGTCGATCCATTCCCACTGATACACGCTCCTTCTGACTGCTTCAATCTGATCCTCAGTATAGGGGAAAAGATCGAATCCGATCCGTTCTCCGTTTTGGCCGTATCCGCAACGGCGGAGTTCTATTGCCAGTCCCAGTGTTTGCATAAAGAAGGAGGCGCCGACCATGTTATCATCATCGAACGTTCCCCAGCCGGAATTACCGTGATGATGCCCGAGCAAATTATCTTTTGCCAGCAATGCTGCGTATTCTGCCAGTGGTTCCCCATTCATAATAAGGTGCTGCCAGTCCATATTGATCTTAAGATTGTCTATCGGCACTCCCATCTCCTTTACTTTATGGATGACATACATTGTCATGCCAATATCACGCATGAGTATTTTCATGGCCGGTTCGGAACTTTTGTGTTCGAGCAAAACAGTGACCTGCTGCTGATTTGCCCAGTCGGTTATCTCAGCGATAGCTGAAACGAACCGCTCCCACACTTCACCGTATAGAATTTGGAAGGGATAATTATAGCCTTCACCGCCCGGCCAGATAATAAATTTTGCTCCAATACGGGAAGCTAAAGTTACGCCTTTTTTGGCTATTTCCACCGATTCATTGCGCAGCTTTTCATCCGGATTAATGAACGACCCCAGCGCATATTTGGGATTGGAGAACAATCCCAGGGCAAGGGCATAGATATCGGCTTGTCCGAGTGCTTGAGTAACCTGATCGATATTTTTCTCATCTACCTCGCCGGGGTAGTGAAATTCGTAGCCGTCTACCAGGTTACCTAATCCATCAACCACGCGCCCAACCTTCGTTACCATATCCTCTCCCACAGCTTCTTGGTGGTATCCCGAGGGCATGAATCTTGTGGCTGTTGGCCCGAATGCCCAGATACCGACGCTGTTTTTCACTCGTTCCATAGTATTTTCCTCCAAATGGAAATTGCTCAGTTACTCCTGCTAATCATGAAGCGCCCTTTTAAAGCATTTCGGTCGAGAGAATGCGATCCAACGAATACCTCATATTCCAGCGGTTCAACGACGAAATCCGAAAGAGTTTCATCATAATAAGCCAGTTTCATAACTGGCACCTCAAGTGTTGCTGTCTTTGTTTCACCGAATCCCAGTACAATTTTGCAAAAGGCTTTCAGTTCTTTGGGCGCTCGATCCACTGCCGATCCAATTGTCGAGATATACAGCTGAACGACTTCCTCACCGGCATATTCCCCGGTATTGGTAACCTCGATGCTCGCTTTCAAAATGTCTGTAGGGCCAAGTTTGTTTTGCTCGAATGAGAGATTGGCGTAGCTGAAAGTAGTGTAGCTGAGCCCGAATCCAAATGGGAATGCCGGTATGTTCCCGTCGCGTTCAAGCTTTCGATAGCCATGCCACAAATCATATTCTATGTGTGTAGCGTTTTTATCAAAGAAAGGCAGATGGTTAGCAGTTTTGGGAATCACAAACGGTAATTTGCCGCTTGGATTTGCTTTTCCGAGGAGGATATCGGCCAGAGCGTGACCGCCTTCCATACCGGGATACCAGGTCATCAGGATGGCCGGTACCTGTTCACGCCATGCTTCCATGATTATCGCACTGCCGCCCATAACGGCGACGATGGTATTGGGATTAATAGCGGCGATTGCTTTGATCAGCTCTTCATCGTGCGAACGCAGCGTGAGCGAATCACGATCTCCGCCCGGTGAGAATGTTTGCGATTGTCTCATGGTAACTCTTTTGAATAATAGCTTCAATAAAATGGGCAAATCCTTTATGGAAGGGCGAGGAAAGAGGGATACCAGTTCCCTTTGAGGTGAAGGCATGAACTCTCCTTCGTCTTCACAGGTATAACCGGCAACAAGTACCACCGAATCGGCGCTTTCAGCAACCAATTTGGCTTGATTGATATCCTTTCCATCTGCATACATCACTTCCGTCACACCCTCTGAGGCTTTCTGAATTCCTTCCAGCAACGTTACTATGTATTGAGGGCGAGTATTGCTAGATCCTCCATCACCTATATTGGGAATATTTGCCAGTTGGCCGATCACGGCCAGTTTTGTTGCATTTTGGAGTGGGAGCAAATCACCATCATTTTTGAGAAGAACCATCGATTTTTGGGCGGCTTCACGTGCCAGTGCCCGGTGACTTTCACACCCGATCAGAGATGAATCATATGATTTATCTGAAACCAGAAGCTGTTGGCGGAGTAGTCGTAACACCGCATCATCAATTTGCTCCAGCGCGACTTTGCCTTCTTTGACCAGTTTTTTCAGGCGTTTTTGGTACAGCATGGGAAATGGCATTTCCAGATCCTGCCCGGCTAAAGCTGCCTTCCGTGCGCTTCGCATGCCGAAGATGAAATCGGTGAGCACATAACCTTTGAAATCCCACCGCTTTTTGAGAATATCGGTAAGAAGTGTTTTGTTCTGTCCGCACCATTCACCGTTGAGGCTGTTGTAGGAACTCATCACCGCTGCCACGCCTTCATCAACCACTCTTTTAAAATGAGGGAGATAGATTTCGTGCAGTGCCCTTGGACTGACGTTCACATCAAGTTTGAAGCGGCTGTTTTCCATCGAATTGAGAGCGAAATGTTTGGCGCAGGCCATGGCGTGTTGCTGGATGCCCCGGGTAAGTGCGGCGCCCATCTCGCCAAGATGGCAGGGGTCTTCACCGTAAGTTTCCTGTGCTCGTCCCCAGGCCGGATGCCGGAGCAGGTTGATACAAACACCACCAAATAAGTTGCCGCCAAATGCTCGTAATTCTGATCCCATGGCATCACCGATGCGTTCTTCGAGGTTTGTGTCCCATGAAGCGCCCCGGGCCATAGTCACGGGAAAAGCAGTTGCCCCTGCCAGTACAATGCCGCGGGGACCATCGGCGAAACGGATGCCCCCAATGCCCAGACGAGGAATCGCGCCTGCGTTCCATGTATGGTGTGCATAGCCCCCGCTATCCATGTCCTCAATCCCGGCCCAGAACGGCATATCGCCATACATCATCTGGCATTTTTCATCCAGTGTGATCTGGGCTATCAGTTCGTGCGCTCTGGCATCAATCTGTTCATTGGTTTGCGCCATCTGTGAAATATTCTCCATTTATGATTACGGTTTCGTCAAGAGAGGATACCATCCATGATCATACCTGACCAGGCCTTCCTTCTCAGCGCTCGCCTCCAGAACGCACAGGTCATTCATGATGTACCGTTTAGTGGGAGTGTAGCTATAGCCGCTGGGACGAAAATCAAAGGCGAAACTCCACGATTGGGCTGTCTGGTAAAGAGCCTCAGAGTTAAAGCCATCGGGACCGGTTTCCTTTATGGTTTCTTCTACAATTTTGAACATCATTCGATAGTTACTCGCCGAGCCATACCCGGAGCGACTGAATATTTCATCCTCTTCTCCCGGATGATACTTAGCTACTAACATCCGGTGAAAATCAAGTTCCTCCTGCTGTGCATCAAACCAGTCGCCAGTGTATATAAAGAGCATGCCGTCTATTGCCGGCCAGGCTCCCGCAGCCCCAAGTTGTTGAAAGAAACCAGTATGCGGGGCGCCCCCAAACAGTTTGGCATCACTACCGGCATTCCGCAGCTTTTTAGCAAATTCGTGCATTATCATAGGGGGGAAAATGTAATCACAATCTTTCAAAAGCTCGACTTCGCTGGCCCAGTTAAACTTAAACTCCGTCAGATATCCACCCGCAAACTCGAATTGATCGGGGTGAGCCTTCGAATATTCCTCTATCGCCTGCACGAAACCAGAGGCATATGGTTCATCCCATGCAGCGACGCCAATTTTGGCAGGGCCATTCTTCTCGTAATCCCAGTCATTTTGGGCAATCCAAGATAACAGTGTATATGCTTCATGTTGTGGAATAACGGCTAGGCAAAAAACATGTCCCGGAGGTTCGATTGCATCCAGTTCGCCAACCAGCGTAAAAAGCACCTCTTTATCCAATTCAACCCTGGGTTCAAGAGTTACCGCAACTCCCGGAGCACATGTTACTATGAAATCAATTCCTTTGTGACGCAGCCACTCATAACCGGGAATGATTCTGGATGAGTCCATTTGCCCATCCCATTGGATTACCTTAAATTCCACCCCGGGAATTACACTGTTATCATTGTAATACTTGGCAATATCATCGAGAGCCATATTGACCAGTTCCATTCCACTGGCTCCCGGTCCGGTCAAATCGGTAATATTGCCGATTTTGATTGTGACGGTTTCAGCGGAAGTCTCAGAAGAATCCGTATCACCTTCACAGCCGGTCAATACTGATAGCAGCAAAGCTGCCATGATAATCCCTTTTGCTAGCCGCATCCAATCCCTCCTTGCAATGGTTTGCCACATATTTTAACCTCGCGTATCCGCTTCAATCTCAATGTCTTACGGAATGCAGTTCGCGCGGGCGATTTCCCCGAGCCGTCGCCCGCTCTGCCTGACAATGCGTTCCTGATTTGATCGATCGATTTCAACAAGCCCGAATTTTGGTTCATAGCCAAGCATCCACTCAAAGTTATCAAACGCCGACCACGCATAATAGCCACGTATATCTAATCCGTCATCAAGACAATTTGCAACGCCTGCAAGAGCCTGCTCATAGTATTCCGTACGGCGAGCGTCATCAGAAGTTGCTATCCCATTCTCAGTGACGGTCAGTGGCACGTTCGCCACTTCGTTAGCATAGCGAAGAGTTGCTTCCAGTGCCCGGGGCCAGAATTCGAAGCCCATTTGAGTCAGCTCAATACCTGCTTCCGGTTCCAGTTTACCCTCAGGCCCAATACGTGCTCGAGTGTATGTTTGAACTCCCAGAAAATCGTCTTCCCGGGCAGCTTCAAGGTAAACATCCTGCAATTCATGACGGATTTGATCACGTATAACCTCCCCGCCATCAACAGCTTGCAAGTCATCCATTGAAATAGTCATTCCAACAGGCATAGCCGGTTTGACTGATTTGATCGCTGATGTTGCCTGTCTGTGAGCTTCCAGAATAACTTCACGACCTTTTGGGGAAGGCGTAAACATGAAGGTATTCAGCTTGTCCGAAGGAGATATTCCAAGCAAAGGTTTTGCCGCCTGCATAAAACCCAGTTCCTGAAGATCGATTCCCCGAAGATGTACTCTGTTGATGACCACTGGAATATTCACTTCATTGATCGTACAGGCTTTATCCATAAGATCACCAAGACGTTTGGTAATTTCTGAACAGTATCGGGCGAATCTTCCGGCAGTATCTTCGTTCTCCCAGCCTCCTTTGGAAATCAGCCATCGGGGTGAAGTGAAATGATGAAACGTCACCATCGGCTTGAGGTTGTGTTCGTGACAAACTTCAAGCATCCGCCGGTAGTGATTGATAACAGCATCGGAAAAGTATCCTTCCTCAGGTTCTACTCTTGCCCATTCAATAGAGAATCGATAGCTGTTAAAGCCCAGTTTTGCCAGAAGAGCAATGTCTTCTCTATACCGATGATAGTGATCAATTGTATCCCCTGATGGTTCTGCAAACAGGGTTTCAGGCATACGTTCAAGAAGCCAGAAATCGCTATTGATGTTATTCCCTTCGACCTGGTGAGCGGCCGTTGCAGCGCCCCACAGGAAATCTTTCGGAAATGTTGTCCGCATGTTATTGATTCCTTCTCATGCACTGTAATTCAGTGCGTTTCATTCCACTTTCTGGTTTCATCCAGCATGGCATAATAGTTTTCCACATTGATGAAATTGGCCAGCGAGTTTCCCGATCCCATGCAGAAACCACCTCCCGGAGCGCAGGCCTCGAGTATTTCCCGGGTTCGGGTTCTGACTTGGTCCTGAGTACCGCGAGAGAGCAGATCCACATCTAATCCACCCAAGATGGCAATCCGGTCGCCGTATTTTTTATACACTTCCTCAACCGGCTCGATATTGTCCTGAAAGCTATGCCGGGCGTCGATACCCACTGTTTCAATCAAATCGTCCATGATTGCGTCCACCTGCCCGCAGCAATGAAAAATGAAAGGTTTTCCGTGCTTATGGCAGGCATCGGCGATACGTTTTTGACGGGGGAAAACCCATTCTCTCAAGAACTTGGGCGATACCATAGTTGAATTGGTGTGGCCAAGGTCATCAGCATAAAAGATAGCCCCGCTGGCCGGGTGGGCGGCAGCCCTGTCCACGGCTGTCTCAGCCAGAACAGTCAGGTTTTCCAGGATATCTCCAATCAGGTCCGGTTCGTCAATGCTTTTGTACGCCATTTGCTCAAAACCCATAAGCGACCGCAGGTCCTCGAAGATTCCCTGGACGAAACATAAGACTTTCATTTCTGGCGGGATCATGCCTGGCAATACATCAAGTGCCACTAGGTTAATCGAATCGATCGATGGCCAAGTGTATGCATTGTAATCCTCCCGGCTCATTATGATTCCCTGATGCTCTTCCTGCCAGTTGCGAACCGTTTCTTCATAATTCGGATCATTCTTGAGATTTGCTCCGGTACGCCTGATTGGTACGATTGCATTTCCAGTCACATAGTCATAACCGACCATCTTCGAAAAATTAATGCTCAGGTCAATAAATCGCATACCGATCAACATGGTCTCTTCGTCTATCTCGCCAAGTTCACCTTCCTGATTCATGGTTTTCAGTTTGTTGTAATCTGAAGGCGGGAAATCGATGCCGGTGACTTCCGACATAATCTCGGCATCGGCGGAGAGTTCGATGATCGGCACCGGACCATCTGTCGTTTCCCTCATAATGACTTTCCGAAGATGTTCGAAATCTGCTTTCTCTTTAAATTGTTTTTGAATTTTGGTCATGATTAATTCCTTTTGAATATGAGAGCCTTGTTCGGCATCAATCCAATATATCCCCAAATTCTGGGGGAAACTTATGCTGGGGGGATACCCCCAAACCCTCGGCAGGAAATATCCTGCACCTGTTCTTAAAACAACACAACGCTTTACTCATTTATACGCTTCTGCAATCTCTCTGGCAAAATTCCTGCCTGCCGTTGAATCGGCTCCGAAAAAGTCAGCACCGATTTCATCACAAAACTGTTGGTTAACCGGTGCCCCACCAATCATGATTTTTACACGATCATTTAACCCGGAAGCCTTAATAGCATCAATGATATCCTTCATCGATGTCATTGTAGTGGTGAGAAGCGCGGAAAGTCCAACCACGGTGGGCTGATGTTCTTTTATGGCATCAACAAATTTCTCTGGTGAGACGTCTATCCCAAGGTCAATCACCTCAAACCCTGCTCCTTCTAACGACATGATCACCAGATTTTTGCCAATATCATGCAGATCACCTTTGACAGTTCCAACCACCACTTTTCCTATCGGCTCGATACCGTCGCTGGTAGTCATCAGGGGTTTCAAAATGTCAACGCCTCGCTGCATTGCCCTCGCTGCCACCAGCATCTCCGGTATAAAATACTCACCTTCCTGAAACAGATCACCGACGATGTCCATTGCAGGAATTAAAGCTTCACTCATGATTATCTCTGGTGCCTGACCTTCTTGAAGAAGTATATTTACACGTTC
>Ga0180432_10004165_pt1 | contig 20013 bp, 22 predicted proteins | sample SS_ome_10_FD_132414 | JGI IMG/M metagenome (GOLD analysis project Ga0180432, IMG submission 132414) | Hypersaline lake sediment archaeal communities from the Salton Sea, California, USA - SS_1_MS_2 metaG | ecosystem: Environmental > Aquatic > Non-marine Saline and Alkaline > Hypersaline >...
CCCCTGAAATCCCCTTCCAGAAAAAGGCCCCCAGCACGGCCACCGCCGCGACCAGGCCTGCGTCGTAGTCGCTCGTATAGCCCCCCACCTTAACGGGGGGCCGCCTCTGATGAGGGGAGAGCAGGGGGAGCAAATAGGCCTGACCGCTCGCATGGGCCAGGTTGAGACCATATGCCCTGTATTCCTTGAAGGGCCCGCTCCGGCCGAAAGGTGTGATAGAGGTCATGATAACGCCCGGGTTGGTTTTTTTCAGGGTCTCGTATCCCAGCCCCAGGGCTTCCATTTCTCCCAAGGCTCTGTCTTCGACAAGGACATCCGCGCCCTGGACCAGTTCCTTGAAAAGCTTTCCGCCCTCAGGCCTGGCAGGATCCAGGGTAATCCCCCGCTTGTTGGTGTTCAGATAGAGAAAGAGCCCGCTCTTTTCCCTGCGAGGCTCATCCCCCTGAAACGGGGGCATGCTCCTGGCCCGGTCCCCCTTCCCTGGAGGCTCCACCTTGATCACCTCAGCGCCCAGGTCCGCCATGAGTTTGGTGCAGTACGGGCCGCTGACCATGGAACACAATTCCAACACTTTCATCCCCTCGAGGGCCCGGCCGACAGCCCCGCCCTCCTCTGTCATATGTGATTCGATAGTATCAACCTCCTCTCACGTGTCTCCAATTCCAACCCCTCTCCCGGGCTCACTTGACCAGCTTGAGCACTTCTTTGAAGGCATCGGTCCCCGCCCGTCCCAGGATTTCATACATGACCATCTCAGTGGAGGTGACGGTCACGCCGTTCTGAATCATCCTTTTAATCGCCACCTGGCGGTTATGGGGTGCCCTGGAAGAAACGGCATCGCTCACCACATGAACCAGATACTCGGGAATCCCTTGCAGGGCCGTTTGGGCCACACAGATGTGAGCCTCAATACCCGCCACAATGAGCACCCCCTTTTGGAGCCGGCGCACCTGCTCGGCAAAGGCCTGTGAACCGAAGCAGTTAAATTCCACCTTGGTAATGGGCTCGACGTCCGCCAAGATCTCCCGGATCCGGGGCAAGGTGGGGCCCAGTTTCTCCTGTTCGGTGAGTACCACCGGAATGCCCATAATACGGGAAAAGCGGGCGAGCTTTTCCACGTTGTTGATGATCTCTTCCTTTTCCGACATAACTGGAACCAGGCGTTCCTGCATGTCAATGATCACAATGGCTGAATCGTGCTCCGCGATAAGGGACCCGTGGGACGGCTGAACAGAATTCATAAAAAAACCTCCTCCGGATTGGGTTCTTAGATTACCTATCATTTACCCGTGCCTGTTCACAAATAAAAACAGGAAATTGAACGCACGGGGCCGGGTGCTGTTCCCCAAGCAATGCATGAGATAAGGTTATCAAGGGTGCCCTTAACCCTTGATCAACGTAAGTCCCTCAGTAATGATAACGTGCTTGCACAAAATCGACCCTATCATGTCCTACCACATAAACAAGTCGATGTTCCTGTGTTATTCGACGAGACCAGACACCAGATCCAAGAAATTTTATAGGTTCGGGTTTGCCGATCCCCTGAAAAGGATCCCTTATAACCGCCTCTATCAATTGAAAAATACGAATTGATGTCTTTCGATCAGTTTCGACCCAGTAGCCCAGGTCTTCTCTAAATTCCGCTTGGAATACGGATTCTCTCTGTCTTTTAGTACCAGCCCCCTTCTTGGTTCTTTTACTCAAAACCGACCTCAGTTCGAAGGTCGTCGATCGTTTGGGCAACACCGTAGCCTTTTTTGACCCTCTCAAGTGCGGCCAGGAGCCGTTTGGCATTTTTTGGTGAACGAAGAAGATGGGCAGTTTCGAGTACACCGGCGAGCTCATCAGCGGTAATCATGGCGACATCTTCATGTCCACGTCGCTGGATTATAACAACCTCGCGGTTTTTCGTGACTTCATCCAATAAAGAGGCCAAGCTTGCACGGGCTTTAGTGTATGTTGTTTGTATGGCCATATTTCCCTCCAATGTAAATGTACAGATAAACGGTACATGTTTTAGAGAGGATTGTCAATGTTATCAGAAAAGCACCAGAATCAAGCGGCTGCCAAGGCTTCCGGATATCCGGGGCCTGTAAACCAGTCAGGTAAAATAGAGAGCTGGTTAAGGGTCTTCCTTAAACCAGCTCTCCATTCTACCCCGTCCCATCCTAGGCGTTCAACAAGCGCCGTTGCAGCAGGGACTGCATGTCACGACGGCCGTCAACAATCAGAAGAACGTACACAATATTCTCCATAACTCGATAAATGATGCGATAAGGTTCAAAAAAAATCTCTCGGTACTCGCGAATCCCTAGGGCTAGTAGTTCTTTCGGATAGACACCCCGTTCGGGGAATGCTGACAGGCTGGAAAAAATTTTATCGATCCGCTCCAGAACATGGTCGGCGTTTTGGGGAGAGTCTTGGAGAGCAATATACTTATAAATCTCGTCAAGATCGCGGGCTGCGTCATGGGTCAGCAAGACCGCAAATCCCATCACCGAGCCTCCTGCCCTTCGCGCAGCCGTCTTACCACGTCCTCAGCGGGCAGGATCCTGCCTTCCTCAATTTGGCGCATCCCGAGGGCCAGAATTTTCAAGAGGGCCATTGTCTCCTGAGTTTGCTCGTAACTCTCGATGTCCTGAATGACTACCTTGGCTTCCCCATTCTGGGTGATGACCAGCGGCTCCCGCTGTTCACCCAACTTCCTTACGATTTCAGCGGCATGGGCCTTTAAATAGCTTATGGGTTTAATTTGCTCTGATAGTTTCATGGTGTTCCCTCCATTTGTCGGATATGACCAAATATAGTCCATAAACAGGTCGTGTGTCAAGATTTGAAGGAGGTTTGCCCAGGGCTTTTTCGATCGGGCGATGATGACCATCGACTTTTAAACTTATGGACGTCCCCCTCCTGTCAAGAGCTACCCTCTTAAATATCTTGTTTCGTGTAGAGCCCTCCCCAGAGCCGGATCTGTTCTTTCCCATCAACCATCACAACCTGCACCGCTCCTCCCCTGTTCCTTCCCAGGCCGCGGATCCTGGCCACCGTATCGCTGACCGGGTCCAAAACCAGCCAGGCGGACTTGGCCTGAATGGTGAAGCCCAGCAAGAGGACTCCGTCCTTGACCGTGAGTTCGACGGTACGGCTCACGGGCTGCACCTCTTTAGGAAGATACCTTGAACAATCGTCGGGATACAGGTTCGAGATCACGTATTTTCCTGCACGATCCTTCCAGAGGGTGGGCACTGGCGCAGGTTCGAATTTCTCGCCCCAGATGGATCTTCCGATCAGACCGAGCAGGACGTCGCCATGAAAAATCATGACATCCCGCCCGGAGATCTTTGTGAATTCAATCTGGAGCTCCTGGGAATCCGGGGGAGCGAACCAGCCGTTTTCCAGCGGCAGCAACTTCTGTGTCTTGTCCCCGTAGCTTGACCACCATTGCAGACCGCCCGGCGCGGCCTTGATGATGTCGTAGCCGCCCTCCGTAGCGTACATTCCTGCCAGTGGCTTAAGCTTTTCCGGTTCCCAGGCGGTATAAGGTGAATATTTTGTCCATTTCGGTGTTTTGAGTTCGACGCCGGCCTTGTCCTTCACGGCCAGCTTCAGCGCCTTCCTGGCGGCTTCCAGAGCGATCACCGCTTTTTCAGTATTGGTTAGCACCACCACGCCGAGCTGATAATCAGGGAGGATTTCGATATGGCCGAAAAATCCGTTGGTGGAACCGGTGTGGTTGCCGTTTTGTCCGGCATCTCGGAGCTCACGGTCCACAAGAACCCAGGCCAGACCCTGTTTGAGATCCAGGTCGAGAGCCACGTTTTCGTTTTGAATCGTGAGCATCTCGTTCAGCGTTTCCGGCCTCAGGACGCGCACGTCGCCGATTCGACCCCGGCCGAGAACCATCATTATGTATCTGGCCATGTCCGTAACCTTTGACCGGACGCCGCCTGCCGCCCACATGTTGTCATAGAACCGTTCCAGTGGTTCCCCACGGAGGTATCCTCTGGCTACGTTATCTTTCACCGCGGGCTTTTCGTGAAAGTACGAGGAGTGATGCATCCCCATCTGCTCGAAAAGCCCGTCAGTGTATTCTTCGAAACTTTGGCCTGAAGCCCTTGAAATGACCTCGCCCAACAGCGAGAAAGCAGTGTTGGAGTAAGCCCAGATGAAACCGGGGGGATAGCAGGCGTATGATCCTTTTAGATAACCCAGAACCCGGGCGTTGTAATCGGTCCTCGGCTTAAGGGTGAATCCCCCGTTCTGCAGGTCTCCGGGAAGACCGGAATGGTGGGTAAGCATTGTGCGGATGGTGATCGGATTGTCCGGGTTAAGAGGGAAGCCCAGCGGAGGCAGAATCGAAAATTCGGGGATATACTCGGCCAGAGGGCGGTCGATATCAAGAAGGCCCTGGTCCTGGAGACGCATGATCGCCGTGGCGCTGATCGTTTTTGAGATGGAACCGATTTCGTAAATGGTCTCCGGGGTTGCCTTTATTCCTTTTTCCTTGTCGGCGAAACCGAAACCCTGCGCCCAGACCGTATCCTCGCCGTCGACCAGGACGATCGAAAGCCCGACAACCTTCTCTTCAGGCATCTTTTGCTTGATGAATGCCGTTGTGTGCTCAATAGTCTTCGAGTAATCTGTTTTCTTCTTGGAGCCACCGACCGCACCCGAAGCCAAACAAAAAGTCAACAAAGGGACACAGCATACAATATGAAAATACTTCATGATTGAATCCTTTAAGATTTGTTTTCTAACAAGCTCACCTGCCGCTGCGAAGCTTAGCGGACTAGCGGCCAGGTGCACTGATAGGTTGGGCGGACACCTCATCAAATGGCTCTCTCATCATCAGTTTTTTGCCTTAGATATGCGCCACATCCGCACCAGTGACAGGTTATTGATGGCGGGCTGTATATTCATCTAACAGTCTGCGGATCATTTTTTGATACTGAGTGTTGTATTTTTTTGCTTCATTTTTAAAAAAATCCACACTTGCTTTGCTTAGAGAAATAGTCACCTTAACAGTCTCATCCTTTAAAACCAGTTCTTCAGGGGAAGGAAGGAAGTCAGAGACAACCTTCACTTTTCCAATAGGTTCATCGGTGTATTTAATTTTCTTTTTCATATATTTTCTTGCCTTTCCGCCAATATCCGGCGCCAATAATTCTTATTCTATTATTTCGGTATGTAAATCTTACGGTCATGATTCCGTCGGAGATTTTGCCAAGGCAATAAAATCGTTTCTCATCCTCGCCATGTTCCAGATCCTGTAAAATAACACGATTAGGGTCCAGAAAGGCAAGCTGCGCCATGGCAAAAGAGACGCCATGTTTCTTTTGATTGAATTTGTCTTTAGCAGAATGCCACTCGAAATCAGATTGTTTTTCCATTAACGTAGGATATGACAGATCAAGATGTGTGTCAATATATTGATATGGCTTATGATATGGTTTTTAATCCATGACAGGCTACGGATCAGCAGCAAAATCGGGGGCAAGGTTGTTTGCCGATACGTGACGCCGGCGGATGGTATCCGGAAAGCCGGTTAAATACAAAATGAACCAGACTCCGCCCAATAGATCTGTATACGGGATCTGGTCTTCACTCACCTTTAATTCATTCTACGGCGATGAAAACCTCATAAGGTTTGAATTGTGTTCGTCTTATTCCTCTTCATGACCCTATTCTCAATAATCTCTCCCATTGGTCGCGGCGCTTTCCCAACGTCCCCCTCTTTAAAGCACACGACGCCAAAAATCGCTGTTTAGTAAAGATGCGATTGAAAAAGCCGATGGAAAAGCCCGGTCCTTCTTCACCGATTTGTCCGCCCAGTGATCAATGACTGTTTGATTTTCTTAGGGTCACGACGTAAATCAAGGACTCTATACACTACAACTCGTGATCCTCCTTCAAGCTTATAATAGATGGCGTAAGGAAATCTCTTGGACAACATGCGATAGTAACCGAAAACCTTTATGTGGATTCCACCATAAAGTATCAGCGAATCGATATCAGAAAACAGAGAATCAAAGAAATACTCTCCCAGCCCTTCTCCTTGTTTCTCGTAGAACAATCTCCCGTCATATAAATCTTCAATTGCTGAAGAAAGGACCTTGATTTTCATTCGAATCGGCCCCTGAGTTCCTTTTTCGCGGTGTGCCAGTCAACTTTCTTTTCCTCTCCCAAATTTAGCCGCTTTTCCGTTTCCTGGAGAGCTTCCTGATGCCATTTAGGTGATTCTACCTCCTCATCTTCCTTTGACAAGTCTTCCCAAATAGCCTCCATTACTCTAAGCTTATCTTCTCTGGAAAGGTGTCCTATTTCGAAAGGATTTTGCATGATTTAACCTCCTTTGCCTTTTGTTTAAAAAAGTAACATCAAGCTTCTCGAATGTCAAAATCGTACTGCGGTCGAAAACGATCTGCCACCAATAGCGAGTATAGGCCCCTAAACCGGATGGCTCACGGGGTTTCAGAATGACACAAAAAACAAGGGCACCCGATTAGTGGCTGCGGGAAAAAAGGGTTGCACATCGGCCAAAAAGGGCCCAGAATTGCATCCAGCAAAATTACGGGAGGATGACCATGGAATTCAAGACCATTCGATATGAGGAACCGGAGCCCGAAATTGGCGTGATCACCCTGAACCGTCCTGACCGACTCAACGCCCTCAATCTGGACATGCTTGAAGAGCTGGCGGCCCTTTTTGCAGACCTGGGGCCCGACGACCGGGTGAGGGTACTCATTGTGACCGGAGCGGGGCGGGGATTTTGCTCAGGGGCCGACCTGAAGGACGGCCGGGTCCGGAGAGAGGCCAACGAGCTCTTTGCCTCGGTGGCGGCCCACCTGATAGGGATCCAAAAGAAATACGCCGCCTTGATCAGCGGCATGCGGCGCCTGCCCCAGCCCATTATCGCCGCGGTCAACGGGGCCGCAGCGGGTGGGGGGATGTGTGTAGCCCTCGCCTCCGATGTGGTCATCGCAGCGCCGGAGGCCGTTTTCATCCCCTCCTTTATCAACATCGGCCTCTCAGCGGGTGAATTGGGCACTTCCTACCTCTTGTCTAAGGTTGTGGGCCTGGGCCGGGCCTCTGAAATCCTCTTCACCGGCCGCACCGTAACCGCGGAGGAAGGGGAACGGATCGGCCTGGTAAGCCGGGTGGTCAAAGGGGAGAGCCTCATGGATGAAGCCATGAATACGGCCCGGATCATGCTGGGAAAAAGCCCCATGGGATTGCGCCTTACCAAAGAGGCCCTTAACTACAACCAGAGCGCCCCTTCCCTGGAGGCCGCCCTGGAACTGGAAAACCGCAACCAGAGCATCTGCTGTTTCACACCGGAATTCCTGGAGGCCATCGAGGCCTTCGGTAAGGCAAAGTAGCCCTTCACGGGGGGTCCGTGCCGGGGCCGAGCAGATCGGGGAAAAAGGAGCCGTCCATGTTTAAGACCCAATTATGCGATTTACTGGAAATTGAATATCCCATCATCCAGGGGGGCATGGTTTGGGTGAGTTATCATGAACTGTGCGCCGCGGTTTCCGTGGCCGGGGGTCTGGGCACCCTTGCCGCCGGGAGCATGACCCCCGAGGAATTGCGGGACCAGGCAAGGCTTGTGAGGGAGAGGACCTCAAAACCCTTTGCCGTGAACGTGCCCATTCGAAAGGGGGATTCCCCTGATCTCGTCAGGGTGGCCGTAGAGGAAAAGGTGCCTGTCATAACCACTTCTGCAGGAAATCCCAGGCGGTTCACCCGGGATATCCAGGCCGAAGGCATCAAGGTGATCCACGTTTCCCCCAGTCCCGCTCTGGCCTTAAAGGCCGCCGAGGCGGGTGTGGACGCCGTGGTGGCGGAAGGCATCGAGGCCGGAGGCCACGACGGTTTTGATGAGGTTACTACCATGGCCCTGGTCCCTCAAATTGTGGATCTCGTGGAGGTCCCGGTGATTGCGGCAGGCGGCATTGGCGACAGCCGGGGTTTTGTGGCGGCCCTGGCCCTGGGAGCCAAAGGGGTTCAAATGGGCACACGTTTTGCCGCCACCTATGAGGCCATGGCCCATCCCAAATTCAAAGAGGCCATCCTGAAGGTCAAAGACACAGGAACGGTGATCACAGGCAGGCTCCTGGGCCCGACCCGCTGTGCCAGGAACAGGCTCACAGACCGGATCCTCGAGGCGGAAAGGAAGGGTGCCACCCGTGAAGAGATCCTGGAACTGCTCGGACCGGGACGATCAAGGCGGGCCACCGTGGAGGGGGATGTAGAGGAGGGGACCATTTACTGCGGGCAGATCGCCGCCCTCATGGGACAACTCAAAAGGGCCGACGAGGTGATCTCGGAGATCATTCAAGGGGCAGAGACTTTGCTCAGGGCACTGGACAGGCTCCAGGGATAACCCCGGCCATCACGCCCTCGGGGGGAGAATTCTTTTCAGGAAATCCCGGATCTTCTGAACAAGCCCGCTTTTCACCCGGATCTCTATATAGAGATCACCCGGGGCTCCCCCGCCCTTGCCCGGGTCTCCCATGCCTCTGAGACGTACACTCTGCCCGGCCCTGATCCCGGGAGGAACGGTGACCAGGAACTCCTTGGATTTGGGCCGATAGAAATAGCGCATCTTGCCCCCGGTCCGGGCCAGAACAGGCGAAATGCTTACCCTGTCGTGACGATCCTTTCCCCGTTCCGGCCACTCGATGCCCCACTTCTTCTTCAAGGCATACCGTATAATGCGGCCCAGATGCCCTTTCACCGGAAATCCGCGACTTTCCCCAAACCATATCTTCCCCGAGGCCCCCGGTCCACGGAACCCAAAACTCTTGTAAGCCGGCCCATAGGTCTCCCGGAAGATCTCATCAAAGCCCCTCAAGCCGAAGGCCCGACTCAGTTCTTCGAAAATCCGCTGAATATCCGAGCCCCTGAAGATATCCTGTTCGGTGTAGGCCTGTCTGAATTCACTATACGCCGAGGAACCGTAGGCCTGCCGCAGCCCATCATATCGCCTTCTCTTCTCGGGGTCCGAAAGCACGGCATAGGCCTCATTGAGCTCTTTCATTCGTGCTGCGGCTGCCGCATCCTCCTTGTTTCTGTCCGGATGATACTCAAAGGCCAGCTTCCGATAGGCGTCCTTGATCTTCTCCTGGCCTGCCTCTCTGTCCACACCGAGGATCTGATAGAAATCCTTTTGCTCCATAAGCGCTCCCGTCCTCCGGGGCGGGGACCGTCCTCTCACCCGGCTTGCACATCTGATTGTTCCATTTTATTACAGATCCTTGGGTCTGTACACCCTTGGTCACCCCCCTGGACACCCCTGAGCAACGTCGAAGGGCTGCGTTGCCTTGGGTCGCTTCTCCTTGCCCCTAACACCTCCTTCTCAAAAGACGAACCCTGTGTTAAAAGAGAGGAGACCAGGATCGGATCCGGCGAACTGGAGGTATGCCTTGAAGACCGTGCGACAGGAGATCATCACCCTCTTGGAGGGGCAAGAGATGGGGGCGAGGGAGCTCTCCCAAGCCCTGGGTATCCGGGAAAAGGAGGTCTATGAGCATCTTCCCCACATTGCCCGGTCATTAGGGGCCCAGGGCAAAAAACTGGTCATGATACCGGCCCGGTGCCTGACGTGCGGGTTCGTATTTGAAGAGCGCAGGCGGTTTACCCGGCCCGGACGCTGCCCAAAATGCAAGCAGGGCCGTCTTCAGCCACCCGCTTATCGGATTGTTTAGGGGACCATGCCCCCGGATCGCTTAAGCCCCGTATACAGGAAGAGAGCCAGCCCATGGAGATCCTTTTATCCCATTCCCCTGCCTTGAAAAGGCATATCATGGATGTCCTTCATAAAAGCTACCAGGGGGAAAGCCTTTTTCCCAGGGGGCTCTCCCGTTCCACCACCAGTTCCGCCGTTCTCTTCCTTCTCGGGAACAAATGCGGCCCCCATACAACATCCCTCGGCCCTTGCATGGTTTTTAACAAGCGCTCCCACAAGGTTAAACAGCCTGGGGATCTTTGCTTCCCGGGGGGCAGGGTGTCACCCCGGCTTGATGGCCGTCTTTCAAAGCTCCTCACCTTACCCGTGTTCCCCCTCTCCCGCTGGCCTTACTGGCACCGGTGGCGGGATCAGCGCCCCAGGGAAGCCCGCAGACTGGCCCTCCTCCTGGCGACCAGTCTGAGGGAAAGCCTGGAGGAGATGAGATTGAATCCCCTGGGAATACAATTTTTAGGGCCCATGCCCGCCCAGAGTTTGCACATGTTCGACCGGATTATTTATCCCATGGTGGGGTGGATTACCCATCAAAAGGTGTTTTTCCCTAACTGGGAGGTGGAAAAGGTGGTTCACATCCCCTTAAGGGAACTCCTCAATCCCCTTAATTACGCCCGGTACCGCATTCGTTTCAACACGGACGACCTCCCTGAGCACGGTGGCCAGGTGCAGGATTTCTCCTGCTTCCTCCATGAAGGGGAACATGGAAAGGAACTGCTCTGGGGGGCCACCCACCGAATCGTTATGGTCTTTCTCAAGATCGTCTTTGGATTCAACCCCCCGGATAAGGCCGCCCTTCCCCTGATACACGGGGCACTGGATAACCGCTATCTCCACGGCGCCCAGAGCCCCCCTATCCATCAAAAAGGTGGCGGTCCCCGCTCGGCGATTCAATAAAGGAGAGAAGGAGAAAACATATGATCGACCTGGTAAAGCGATTTTTTGGAAAACAGACCCGGGCAGAGGCGGCATCGGACCAGACCCATGACGTCTCCCTTGCCACCTGTGCCCTCTTTATTGAGATGTCCCTTGTGGACGGGGAGTTTACTCATGAGGAAAGGCAAGACATTTTGGCTACCCTCAAAAAGGACTATGACCTCTCCAAGGAATATGCAGACGCCCTTATGGAGGCCTCCCAAGAAGCATTGAAAAAGAGTGTGGATCTGTGGAAGTTTGCACGGCTCATCAATCAAAACTATTCCATAGGGGAAAAAATCCAGATCATTGAGAGAATATGGCAAATCGCCTTCGCCGATGGCAAGCTGGATAAACACGAGGACTACCTTGTTCATAAACTGGCCCAGCTCCTTCGGCTTAGTCACAACCAACTCATCGAAGCCAAGCTCAGGGTGAAACAGGGCAAGCCCTCCTCTTAGCCGGAGAACAAAGGAGGCCCCTCTATGGGCAAAGCGGTTCCAGCCGCCACAGGCGTGCTTTTGCTGATCCTTCCCTTCCTCGCCCTTGCCGCCCCCTGCCGGGGATCCGACCACCCCCGGATAAACCCCACACGCCAGTGGGGCCATTGCGTCCGGCAAACAGGAGACGGCGGTTTTATTATTACCGGGAACACGTGGCGCTGCGGGATAATGTGCAGCAATATTTGCCTTTTGAAGACGGACGGCCAAGGAAATAGGGTGTGGGCTAGATACTTCGGAGGAAACAATGTGGCTTGGGGATACGCAGTTCACCAGACAAAGGATGAGGGATACATTGTTGCAGGAACTTCCTGGCCCTCCGCTTCGGGGATGAGCCACATCTGCCTTATCAAGACGGATAAGCAAGGGAATAAGGTGTGGGCCAAAGACTTCGGAGGCCGGGGCCGGTATTATGCCTATGCCGTGGCACAAGCCAGGGACGGGGGATATATCGTGGCAGGCAAAACAGACCTCGCCGCTCGGGGCGAGTACGATGTATTTGTTCTCAAAACCGATGAAAGCGGGACGACCACTTGGACCAGGACCTTCGGAGGGAAGCATGGGGATTGTGCCTATGCGGTCCAGCAGACAAAGGATGGGGGATACATTTTTGGGGAGACCACTCAATCATTTCGTGCCACCCACAGCAACGCCTACCTCATCAAGACCGACGGCAGGGGCAAGGCCCTTTGGACCAGCACACTTGGAAGGGGCCACCGGGACTGGGGGAGGTCGGTTCAAGAAACCGCCGACGGGGGTTTCATCCTGGCCGGCTCCACCTGGCCTGTGGCTGGAAGATACAGCGACTGCTCTCTGATCAAGACAGACCCTCTGGGCAACAGGGTCTGGCACAGGACCTTCGGCGGCCCTTACGGAGACCACGCCTATGAAGTTCAACAAACCCTTGACCGCGGCTATATCATTGTAGGAAACACATGGCCTTTCGGTGACCTGGGGGGCAGTGACATTTTGCTTTTGAAAACGGACGGGCAAGGCCGTAAGACGTGGGAAAAGACCTGGGGCGGGGACGGTGACGACTTCGGGTATTCCCTTCAAGAGACCAGAGAAGGGAACTATATCGTGACCGGGAAATCAAACTCCCATGCCTCCCGGAAACACAAGATATATCTCTTCATGGCAGATCCCAGGGGCGACAAAATATGGGAAAAGACCCTGGGCTAGGGGTGGCCTGGATTGGTTCACTCCGCAGGAGACAAAAAGCGCACCCCCCGGAGCCGGTTTATGGCCGCCGCAACCTCGAACCGCCTGGGCCTGGCAAAACTGCCCGGATGCCTTTGGGAACGAAGAAAGGGATCCAGGAGGTCCAGCCCATGGGCATCCAAAAGGGCGTCCACCTTTTCCAGCACCCCCCGTAAGGAGGACCGGCCATCCATGAAGCGACTGGCCGCGAGGTGAACGGCCATGCCCACGGCCCGCGTCTGGCTGAAATCCACCAATTGCTCCACTCCCCGCAGGTCTATCATCCGGGTCCCGAAGAGGACCTGATCAAAATCCTTGGCGTCAATCTTCACGGCCTTTCTTCCCCGCGAGGGATCAAGGCTGTCAGGAAGAGGGGTCCTGTTCAAACGCCAAGAGGTGCAGGGTTCGGTCTCAATGCGCCGTCCCGTGGCATAGGCGGCCGCCACCTCCCCGGCCCCTTGGGTCACGTCCTGGGGCAAATACTCTTGCATCATAATCACTGTGTCAGCCACATCGAAGTAGTCCCCGCATCCGCCCATGACCAGCACCGTGGAGACGCCCAAAGTGTCGTACATTTCACGGACCCTCTCGATGAAAGGGGTGATGGGCTCAAATGGCTTGTGCACCAAATGTTGCATGCGCACATCCCGGACCATGAAATTGGTGGCGGAGGTATCCTCATCCAGGAGCAACGCCTCCGTCCCCATCTCCAGGGCCTCGATGATATTGGCCGCCTGACTCGTGCTTCCGCTCGCGTTGTCCGTGCAAAAGCCTTTCGTGTCCAGCCCGCGGGGCAGGTTTGTGACAAAGGGGCTGATGTCCACCTGTTCAATACTCCTCCCGTCTTCAGCCCGGATCTTAACGGCGTCGCCGCGGGTCACCACATATTCCCGCCCGTCATCAGGGATATGGGGATATACGCCTCTTTCCAGGGCCCTTAGCAGTGTGGATTTCCCATGATATCCCCCTCCCACAATGAGGGTAATCCCCCGGGGAATTCCCATACCGGTGATGCGATTACCGGGTCCCGGTCTCCCGGGAACAGGATTGGGCAAGGCCATATCAACGCAGAGCGAATCCGGGCTCTTGAATAAAACCGCCTGCTTGTGGTTGAGGGGTCTCTGGCTGTTTCCTCGCTCTCGGGGCAGAACAGCACCGTCCGCAACAAAGGCCACCAGGCCCATTTGCCCGAGCTCATTACGGATGAATTCCTGGTTTTCTATGCAGGCCACAAAGGACTCCGCCTCTTGGTGGGGATAGTTGCGCCACAATAGACCCTGTTCCACGATATCCGGCAGGGAATCACAGAGCATGGCCTCCGCCTGCCTGCCCAGTATCCGCCGCCCCGCGGCCGGGAGTCCCGCATAGATGCGCGCCTCCACCCAATCGGGGGTCACCTTACAGGCCGTCCTTTCCAGGACCTCCTGTCCCCCCGAATCAATGATCATGACACCGCTTTTCCCGCTTCCCGCACCCCTTCTTAGAATCCGGCCCATGGCCTTCTGCACCTGACGGGCCACAAAATCCTCAAAGGCCGTGGAACGCACCCGTCCCTCAAAAAGGGCGGGAGGGAAACCGGCCCTGTCCATAGGGACGCGAAGCCGCAGTTTAGACGGTGCTGCAAAAGGGTCACCCTGCACATGATCTACATGGAGTTCGAAGAGGCCGAAGCCATAGGTTCCTTGAATTTCCTTGTAGGCCTTGTATCCCCGCCCGTCGATGCGGGACAGGGTCCTCCGCAGTTGATCCCTTGTTGTCATGTCATCTCTCCCCCGGTATCCTTAGCCGTACGGCTTGGCCATCCAGCCGGGACCGACCTATTTTAAAAATCCAAGATGTTAAAAGAGATCTACAAAATGAACGGCCCGGCGGCGGGAAAAAGATCGAAGAAAAAATCTCACCGAGGCAAAGAAGTCAGCCTTGTCGGCATGGTATCCTCCGAGCCCCGGCCCAGAAGGATCTTGTCACATTGGTCCTGGTCAAGGCAGGCCCGAAGTTCCCTTTGAAAGGATTCGAACTCCTTAAGCCATTCCTCCCCTATGGGCTTGGCAGCCGGTGCCCGCTCCTGCGAGGGGTTGACGGCAATACCGTTTTTCCACAGCCTGTACTCAACATGAGGACCGGTGGCCAGACCCGTGCTCCCCACATATCCGATAATATCCCCCTGATTTACGGCCGCCCCCGGTCTGATCCCTTTGGCAAACCGGGAGAGGTGAAGATATTCGGTGGCATAGACGCCGCTGTGTCGGATTTTCACGTAATTGCCACATTCCCGGTGATAGGCGGCCTTTTGCACAACCCCGTCGGCCACACTCATGATCGGGGCGCCTTTCGGCGCTGCGTAGTCAATCCCCAGGTGGGGGCGGTATCTCTTGAGAACGGGATGGAGCCGTCTCCTGTTATAGGGGGAAGTAATGCACCCGTACTTCAGGGGTGCTTTCAGAAACGCCTTTCTCAGGCTCTTTCCCTCTTGGTCATAGTAGCCCCCCCTTCCCTCCTTTTTAAAGTAGAAGGCATAGTGGGGCTGCCCCCGATGAACGAACTTGGCCCCGATAATCCTGCCCAGGCCCGCCGCTTTCCCCCCGACAGCCTTTTCCTCAAACAGGACCCTGAAGTGATCCCCTTTTTGGAGATGATGAAAATCAATGGTCCACGCATAGAGTTCAGAGAGCCCCAAGCCAAGTTCGTAAGGTAATTTCTCCTTTTTAAGGGCCTGGCATAAGGTGGACTGGATCGATCCAGAGGCCCTCCGGAGGGTGACCGTCACCTTCTTTTCCCCCCGGTACACATGCACGGGTTCTTTGACCTGAAAGACCACGTAATCAACGGGGGTTTCCTCGTAGACCAGGCAAAGGAGCTTATTTGACAAGTTTGAAATGAGCGAATACCCATGGCCGGCCCTGAGTTTGCGTACGTCAAAGACAGAGGCGGATTTTTGGACGAGACGATGGATAACCGGGTACGGCACCTTCTGATCGCGAAGTATCCCGAAGAGGGTCTGGTTCGGTTTGATAAAGCGCCTCTTCACCCGGCAGTCCTGTCCCTCCAAGGTAAATCCTTCCTGCCCGGTATCCTGAACAAAGGAAAGGACCTTGACCGAGCCCATGGCCTGTGACACCGGCCCGATTACAAAAAGGGCCGCCACCAGCAAGCTTATAAGACCCCGGCACAAAAGATCACCTGTCGCGATTTTTGGAATATCCCCGACCATCAGTCTTTTTCCCTTCTCCTAAGCGCCGAGGCGTTTATACAATAAAAACCTCCCTTTTTCAAGGTCGCCCCTGACTTCTTCCTTTAAAAGGGGCGTATCGCCCCGGCCCGTCTTCCCGGCCCCGTCACAGCCTTCGCAGCGGCTCCGAGCCACAAGGGGACTAAAATCCTTGAATTGAGCCCAAAAGGTGGCTATTTTATACAGGCAGAGATGAATAACCTCTTAAAGGACATGTAGGCGCGGGCCTGATCTCCAGACACCCCCTGTAAGTCCTGGATGAGTCGTTCAAGGCCCGGATTTTCTCAGAGGCCGGGCAGGGGCGTGTATCCAGAGAGGCGCCCGGGAAAGGAGCAAAAAAATGCCGTTTTTTCTTAGTCCAAAGGTGGTCTTTGGCAAGGGCGCCTTGGAGCGGCTGGGCCTGGAAATCGAAGGTAAAGGGGACAAAGCGGCCGTCATAACAGATAAAACAATGGCACCCTTGTCCGGCAAACTGGTTGAGACGGTCAAAAATGCAGGATATGAAGTCAAGGTCTGGGATGGGGCAGAGCCCGATCCGGCCATAGAAGTGGCCCTTTCGGGCAGCCAATTCCTTCTCTCTTTCGAGCCCCAGTGGATCATCGGTTTTGGAGGCGGCTCGGCCATAGATACGGCCAAGGCCGCATGGGTGCTCTATGAAAAACCCGAACTCGCCACAGGCGACCTCGCCAAATCCGTGCTTCCAAAGGCCCGGCTCAACCTCCGCCGCAAGGCCCGGTTCGTGGCGGTCCCCACGACCAGCGGAACCGGGGCCGACGTGACCTGGGTGGCCGTGCTCACTGACAGGGCCAAGCAGAGGAAAGTCATCTTCGCCCATCACGATCTCGTTCCCGATATGTCGGTCCTTGACGTAGGGCTCACTTCGGGCATGCCCAAGTCCCTTACCGCCAGCACCGGTATTGACGTGCTTGGCCATGCCGTAGACGGGTTTACCTCCAGGCAGCGGACTGATTTCACCGACGGCCTTTGTCTCCAGGCCATAAAAATGACCTTTGATTGGCTTCCCAGGGCCTGTGAAGACGGTGGCGACCTCACCGCCAGGGAGAAGATGCAAAACGCCGCCACTATCGCGGGCCTGGGATTCGGGAACAGCAATACAGGGCTCTCTCATGCCCTGGCCCACGCCTTGGGGGCCCTTTTTCATATCCCCCACGGCCGGGCCGTGGGAATGAGCCTGCCCCCCTCCCTGGACTATATCGTCTCCACACCACCCCACCCCAAAGCGCCCGACCCGGTTGAGAGGCTTGCCACGGCGGCCGCATTCATCGGGATTGATGCCGCCTCCCCTGGGGAGGGGAGCCAGAAATTCATTCAAAAGATACGAGAGCTTCAAAAAGACATTGGTGAACCGGTGACCCTTGAGGAGGCCGGGGTAAAGGCAAAGGACCTGGCGGACTCGATGGAGACCCTCGTCACGCTGGCCCGGTCGGATCCCAACATGTACACCACGCCGTGTCCTTGTGAAGAAGAAGACCTGCGTCGTCTCTTTCAGGGGATGCAGGCCTGATGCCATCCGCGGATTAAAAAGGGCAACCCACAAGCACGCCCCGGGATTGGGGAAATCGAGCATGAATGTAGGCTTTCTCCTGACAAATGCCGCCCGGAAGTATCCTGAGCAATGGGCCATTGTTTCTCCGGAGGGACGATGGACCTTCCGGGCATTTAATGAAAGGACAGACCACCTTGCCCGAGCCATGGTAAAGAGGGGCTTGAGAAAGGGCGACCGGGTAGCCATCCTGTTCTTTAACAGCAGCCATTTTGTGGAGGTCTATTTTGCCGCCCTTAAGTCCGGCCTGGTTGCCACGCCCGTCAATTTCCGCCTGGCCGGGCCTGAGATCACCTATGTGCTCAATAATTCCGGGGCAAAGGCCCTCTTTTACGGTCCCGAGTTTGAGGAGACACTTCAAGGAATCCGCGCCGACTTGGAGACGGTCGACACCTTTGTGACCCCCCAAGACAAAGCCCTCCCCCTGGGAACACCATATGAGGCCTTCCTGTCCACAGGAGAGGGAAGCGCCCTCTATCCTCCTGTACAAGAAGATGATCCCTGTCAGCTCATGTACACATCGGGAACCACGGGAAGGCCCAAGGGTGCCGTCCTCACCCACCGAAATGTCCTATGGAATCTCTTTAATACCATTCTGGGCCGGGAGGACCGCCCCGGGCAACGGGCCATCATTGTGGGCCCTTTATATCATACGGCCGCCCTGAATAACCATCTCACCATCCAAGTGGCCCTGGGGGGAACCAGTATCATTATCCGAAAATTTGAGCCTCGGTCTCTCCTCAAAACCATAGAAACAGAAAAAGCCACGGTCATCTCCGGCGCTCCGGCCCTCTTTAACATGCTCCTGAATCATCCTGAGGCGGACCACTACGACCGGAGTTTCATTACAAAATGCACCCTGGGTTCAGACAAACTTCCCGGGGCCCTAAAGGGCAAAATCCTTGATTTTTTCCCCAACATTAAAGGGATCTATGACGTGTACGGGTGTACCGAGGCGTCCCCCTGTATCACCGTCATGAATGCCGAGGATTCCTTGCGCAAGGACGGGTCCGTGGGCAAAGCATTGCCCTTCCTGGATGTCCGTGTGGTGAATGAGGAGGGTCAGGTTTTGGGCCCCGGAGAGGTGGGCGAACTCATATGCAGGGGGCCTACTGTGATGCAGGGTTATCACCAAAACCCGGAGGAGACCTCCAATGCGATCCGGGACGGGTGGCTTTATACGGGAGATCTGGCCACCACTGATGAGGAAGGCTTTTTCTACATCGTGGACCGCAAAAAGGACATGATTGTAAGCGGCGGGGAAAATATCTATCCCCGGGAAATCGAAGAAGTCCTTATGAGACATCCGGCCGTTGAAGATGTGGCCGTTATTGGCGTGCCCGATCCAAACTGGGGAGAATCGGTCAAGGCATATGTTTCCCTGAAGCAGGGCGAAGCCCTCTCCGAACAGGAGGTGATCGATTTCTGCAAGACCCATCTGGCCAGTTATAAAAAGCCGAAAACGGTCGCCTTTGTCCCTTCCATTCCAAGAAATCCTTCTGGCAAGGCCTTGAAACGGCTTCTAAGAGAGGGATCCTGACCTGAGGGCTTGTCGGCAAGGGAACCCAAAAAGCCAACCCTAAAGGGCCCGCAAACATCACCCTGTAAGCGGGCCCTTTTTATGTGTCACTTAACCAGGGGCTTTGTGTCTCAGGGGAAAGTATTCCCAGACCTTGAGTCCCTAAACGACCGTCACATTGACCGCAGAAGGGCCTTTCTTCCCTTCCTCGATGTCAAAAGTGACCTGGTCCCCTTCATAAAGGCATTTGAAACCGGTCCCATTGATCCCCGTATAATGGACAAATACATCGGGACCATCCTCTTGTTCAATGAAACCATAACCCTTTTTCTCGCTGAACCACTTTACTACTCCATTAGCCATAGTGACTCCCTCCTTTCAAAAATTTCTCTTGGTCCTAAACTTCAGGTCGCCACTTGTGACAAATGGATCTTACCCTCAGAACGAACCTATTATGGACATCAGATCATAGACATTTCTCCTATAAAATCAAGATAATTCTTGCAAAAACTCATGAAAGATAAGTTCCCCGTTCCCTTTTTGATGCCAAGTACGTGCCCCGAGGAATTTGCCAGGCATTGTGAAAAGCCCCTTTTCATGGGCCTCATCCCCTGTCTGGGCGATCACCTCGAAACCCTCAAGGGCCACGGAGGTGAACCCCATGGTGATCAGAAGCTTATCCCGGCCGTTGGGGAGGAAGGGCTGGAAATTGACCAGCCGCCCCGGATCCATGATGGCGGTGACAATGCCCACCGCGGCGATGAAGGCGAGCGTGAGGGTCTGGCCCACGGTAAAAAGGGCGCCCATGGTAGCCGTTTCCAAGGCCCCCCGATAATTGATATAGACAAAAAGGACGGCTACTCCCTTTTCTACCAGGATGAGGCCGGAGCCGGATACTTGGATGATCCCCAACTGGGTAAGGTAGTGGACCGTGTAAGCGGATAGATAGCTTTCGCGGAAAAATTCATGAAATCGAGACGGGCCATCATACCCCTGTGAATGGGTATATCAAATTGAAAGCACCGCTCTTGACACGGGGCACCCTTTCCCCTATTTTTCTCCATAAATTTTGTACAGGCCCTTTCAGCGGGCTGTCTGCCCCACAGGAGTAGATGCGGCATGGAAAGGAGTCCGTGCCGTGCTCACGAAAAACCACCATGGCCAAAGGCATGGGCGCCTTGAAATGACGCATCTTTCGGATCCTCCTCGCTCATCACGGGGCGCAGCCCGAGTCGCAGGAGGCCCTCAGACAGCCCCCTGGCCTTTCCCCGGCCTTTTGCAGCCTCCAGCAGCGAGGGCTGCAGACACCGTAGGAGTAGATGCGGCATGGAAAGGGGCCCA